>Ga0224507_10000676_pt1 | contig 13246 bp, 16 predicted proteins | sample SF_Jan12_sed_USG_3_FD_170159 | JGI IMG/M metagenome (GOLD analysis project Ga0224507, IMG submission 170159) | Sediment microbial communities from San Francisco Bay, California, United States - SF_Jan12_sed_USGS_13 | ecosystem: Environmental > Aquatic > Marine > Sediment | place: USA...
ATTATTACTTTTCCTCCAACGTCTACCGTTGCAGTACTTGGAATGTAGCATCCCTCTGCGGTGTCCTCACAACCTGGTGCACCAGAACCCAGTGCTGCCTCGATTGTGACTTCTGAATGATCTGCAAAAGCAGCTGGTGTCATAGTCAGTAGACCAATTACAGCTACTGATAGAACTGAGAATGTCATGATCTGTGTCATTATTTTCATTAAAAATCAATATTCAAAGTAATTATAAAAAACTTTTTAGGGGTTCTGGAAAGGGTTGTTAAGATGGAGTCTTGTATAATCTTCAGAAGAATAAATTTTTTCTCTTCTGCTAATTGTTTTGACCTATTTGTTTATTCAAACTTTGATCTTTTATGAAAAGAAAAGTCACAAACGGATTAACAAATGATTTTTTTCTTTGAGTTTAACTACATTGATGAGTATTTTAATTTCAGAGTGCAACGCAGACAACACAGACCAGCATAGTAGATGTACTAAGAATATATGATATGAAATAAATCAACTGAATTAGGCGATACCCTTGTCAAAAATTAAAGAAAAATTTACAGAATTAGAGGCTAAAAATGAAAAGGCATTGATTGCATACATTATGGCAGGATTTCCAAATGAGAAATCCACACTCATAACGGTAAAGGGATTGGTAAAGGGAGGAGTAGACATTATAGAATTAGGATTTCCATTTTCAGATCCTCTAGCTGATGGTCCAGTCATTCAAAATGCAAGTACTATATCACTTGAGAAAGGAACTAAAATTAATAATTTTTTCAACATTGTAAAAAAAATCAGAAAAGAAACAGACATTCCACTGATATTGATGACATATACCAATATTTTGTACCATAAAGGATATTCAAAATTTATTTCAGAGGCTAAAAAAGCAGGGATAGACGGTTTTATCCTCCCCGACATGCCCGTAGAAGAATCTAAAGAATACATTCAAGCAGCCAAAAATAAGGCAGATACCATTTTTCTCATTTCTCCAAACACAAGTAAAACCAGGATACAAAAAATTGCAAAAGCATCTACAGGGTTCTTGTATCTTGTAGCTGTTTTTGGTACAACCGGAATCAAAACAGGAATTAAAAAATACACCTTGAATGCAATCAAAGAGGTCAAAAATCAAACCAAAGGAAAAATTCCAGTAGGCATAGGATTCGGAGTTTCGACTCCAGACGATGTTAAAACATATGTTAAATCTGGAGCAGATGCAGTGATTGTAGGAAGTGCATATTTGAAATTAATTGAGAAAACATCTCAAAATCAACTCGAATCAAAAATTACATCGTTTACAAAAAGCCTCAAAAAACAAACAAGACTCTAAAGAACGAACAAAACCGGCTAAGAGTGGCGGTCAAATATTCAAACTTCCATGGAGGGAAAAACTCTATTTCAGTCATGGCCGCCAAACTAGAGGTTCTCATCATACAATACATTGTGAAGAATAAAAGATAGACTGCAGAAACATCTAAAATTTATTTGAAAAATTAAAAAATTACTTACAATTGTAAAGATCGTAATTATCGAAATATGGAAAACTTGGAGCGAGTCAACAGCATGGTGGAGAAAACACCAATGCTCAAAATGCCTAATGCTAAAAATCCAAATTCAGGAATTACCCGAGCCCCCATAATTTTTATCTCTTCAGAATGTAGAGGAATTGGAATCATCAATTTTGTTCCAGTGGAAGTTTCATCCACCTCAAAATCAACACTCACACCATCCACCCAAACAACATTTGGATTTTGGATTAATTCTGTAGGCAGTACAAAAGTAACACTTCCACTTTTTGTGTCACCAGAAATGTTAAAGGTTAAGCTTTTTTCGTCAGGATTAATGAGAACATCTTTTTGTAAATTCGTATCAAGAATGTATTTTACTTCGAATCCTATACCATCATCACTATACCCAGAACCGACATTGTTAAGGGATTGGACACTGCCAGGATTAACCACAACATGAACTACTCCATCCATCCAAGGATGGAGGCTGCAGTAATAGGGAAAATCACCAAGATCATCAAATTGTCTTGTATAAGATTTTCCTGCAGTGAAAAAACCGCTATCAAAAATACCATCTTCCTCAAATATGCCATCGGCAGTTGTAGGCGGGATGCCAGATGTTACAGTATGAAATGCAGTATCTGCATTAGACCAGGTAACAGAATCACCAGGATAAACAGTAATGATTCCAGTAGTTACTCCAGTTGATTTTTCAGACCAAAAAAAAGGAGCATTGATATCTGACGCACCAGTCGGGATTAAAATATCATAAGTCTCTGCAAATGCAAGAGTAGTAGAACCCAAAATGATTACAGCAAACAAGGGTAAAACAAAAAGAACAGATGTCATACCAAAACAAGACCATATGTTCTATTTCAATTGATCATGATCGACAAAACATACAAAAACCAGATGCCCATTTCATTAATGTGCAGACGAAGTTTATTTTTGTCACAGGTGGTGTGATGTCTGGCCTTGGAAAAGGTGTAACTAGCTCCTCAATTGCAAAATTGTTACAATTATCAAATCAAAGGGTATCTTGTATCAAAATTGACCCATATCTCAACTATGATGCAGGAACAATGAATCCAATAGCTCATGGAGAAGTCTTTGTCACAGATGACGGAGGTGAATGCGATATGGATATTGGAAATTATGAAAGATTCCTAAACCAAGACATTCCAAAGAGTCATAATATTACAACTGCTCAAGTGTATTCATCAGTAATTGATGCAGAAAGAAAGGGAGAATACTTGGGCGCATGTGTTCAAATAATTCCCCACGTTACAGATGAGATTAAAAACAGAATCAGAAGAATTGCAGAGGATGAGAAACTAGACTTTTTGATAGTAGAATGTGGCGGAACCGTGGGAGATATTGAATCACTGCCATTTCTTGAAGCACTAAGGCAAATGAAAGTAGAAGAAGGTCCACAAGGGGTAATATTTGTCCATGTTACTTTGGCACCATCACTTGATGTGGTAGGAGAGCAGAAAACAAAACCAACGCAGCACAGCGCTCAAGAACTACGAAGAATAGGAATTCAGCCAGACTTTTTAGCAGTAAGATGTACTTTGCCATTAGAAGAAAAAACAAAGCAAAAGATTGCAATGTTTACAAACGTAACTGCAAAAGATGTTTTATCATGCCATGACGCAAAGTCAATTTTTGAGGTGCCACAGATGTTATACGACCAAGGAATAATGGATTCAATATTTACAAAGTTTGGCAAAGTTGGAATGGTGAATACTTCAGCCAATTGGGATAAATGGAATAAAATCGCACAAAGTATGGTAAACCACGAAGATCAGAAAGTAAAAATTGCAATGGTTGGAAAATATGTCACACTTGCAGATAGTTATGTCAGCGTAAATCACGCACTAAAACATGCAGGGGCACAAATTGGAAAATCAATTGACATAGACTGGATAGATTCTGAATCAATTGTAGATTACAGTATTTTATCAAATTATGATGGAATTTTGGTTCCAGGAGGTTTTGGCACCAGAGGATCAGAAGGAATCATCCAAACTGCAAATTACGCAAGAGAGAAAAACATACCATATCTCGGAATATGTTTTGGATTTCAGCTAGCTGCAATAGCATTTGGCAGAAATGTTTTGAATTTAGAAGATAGTAATTCAACTGAAATTAAAACAGATGCAAAAAATCCAATTGTAGATTTACTACCAGAGCAAAAAGGGATTTTAGATATGGGCGGTTCACTACGATTAGGAGCAAACAAAGTAATGATTAAAGAAAATACAAAAGCACGGAAAATATACAATTCAGGAACAATAAGTAAACGTCACAGACATAGATATGAAATTAACAAAGAATACATCCCACAATTTGAGAATAAGGGATTGATATTCTCAGCAGATAGCGACAATGGAAAAAGAATGGAAATACTTGAGATTCCTAGTCACAAATTCTATCTGGGAGTGCAATTTCATCCAGAATTTAACAGCAGGCCAGGATTTCCAGAAGAAGCATTTTCAGCATTTATCAAAGCCGCATCTGAGAAATAATTATTTAATTAAAAATAAAACTACTCTATCTTTGAAATTTCGTAGATTTTTTGTCTGGCATCTCGAATGGATATTTTCTTTTTGACATAGCCTTTCTTCAATAAATGACTTAATGCCAATCGAACTGTTCTAGCAGGAAGTAATGTTTTGTTTGCCAAGTCTTTTTGGGTTAATGCCCCCTCATATTCTAATGTCTTCAAAAGTAGTTTAGAGCTTGGAGGCATGCTAAGCAATTCTTCAGCAAGGTGTACCTTTTTTGCAAGAGCAGAAATTGCAGTAGAATTTTTTTTGAGACGAATTATTTTCGCAGGTGGAAAAAATTGAGTACATTCTACAGTATTAGCCACCTTGTATCTATCAAGACCATCCAAGACTGCTTCACAGTGAAGTCTTGCAGAAATATCATCAATTTCAATTGAGCTGGAATTAGAAACTATGATTGGCCTTCTTGTCACATCAAGAGAATTTACAGAAATTATTTCAAACACAGCAGAATCCTGAAACAGTACCGGACCGCCAGCTGACATAGAATATGCAGATGATCCAATCGGAGTAGACACAATAATCCCATCGCTGTTATCGTGCCACACCTCTTCCCCATTAACTCGTAGTGTATGCTCCATTAGCATTGCACTCTTTGATGAAAACACCGCAACATCGTTGAGTACAGGATAGACATTTTTTCCATCAATTTTTACACCGAGTCTTGGAACTTCTTCAATTGTGTACTTTTGTTTCTTTAGCACATTGACATAAGATGAAAATTCTTTGAGATCAATCTGGGCCAAAAAACCACTAGCCTCACCTTCACTGATTCCCAAAATAGGTAAAGTAGAATCAAATGTTCTATGAAAATAATTGCGGACACCTTTATCGCCACCCAAAACAATAACACAGTCAGCCTGTTTACTAGTAGATTTTGTAATTGAGAAAGATGTGATATTAGCATCATCTAAAATTTTTTTAATCATTTTTACAGCAAGATCTGTAGCTCCAGAACCGTAAATGCCAATCATCATGTTATTTGTTAGATAAAAACATCAGATAATAAAACATTAGATCATCCCATCACTAAAGTCACAAGAGCCATATCTCATATCAAAACTAGCATGAATTGGAATAAATCAGTAAACAGTAATCTTGATCACAATAATACGTTTTAATTGATTTTTCATCCTTCAGTTTCAGGTTGTATATTTATACAAAATAGCATCTAATTGTTTAATTTTATAGTAAAAATATTAACAATTGCAAGTAAATCATAGGATTTTACTTAAATGTATATTCAACACATTGATGTAGTGCAAACTTCATATGTTCTAATCAATTGTGAATTAGGAAAAGAAAAAACCATTCTAGATTCTCCAAAACATATGGAATATGTAAAAGAGGTTAATGGAACATTTGGCACATACGACATTATTGTAAAGATGGAAAATTCAGACAGAGTCAAGATCAGAGAAACAATTGCCTGGAATATAAGAAAACTACAATACGTACGTTCTATCCTCAAATTAATGTGAATTGAGGGGCGAGTTAGGAGAATAAACAATGGAAAAGGCCTACGTTCTAATCATAAATGAATCTGGAAAAGAAGATTCTGTAATTTCAAATCTAAAGAACATTCCAAGCATTACAAATGCATTTGGTACGTTTGGATCATACGATATCTTAACTAAACTAGAATCATCAGATGAACAAAATATTCAGCGTGTTATTTCAAATGAAATACGAAAAATTTCAAACATACGAGCTACTTTGACATTACTAGTAGATAATGAACCTTGAATTTTAAAAACGAGTGAAGTTGAACGTGAAGTATTAGATGAGTATATGGCTCAAGCCTTTGTTACAATTCATTGTTTAAGGTCTGATGAATCAAAGATAATGCAAAACTTGGAAGAAATTTCAGAAGTTATAGAAGATGATATGCTAGTAGGCAACTATGAAATAATTTGTAAGATTGCAGCTCCCACATACAATGATATTTCTGAAATTATCAGTAAAAGAATTAGAAAAATGCCTGGAATAAAATCAACAACAACAATCAACATAATAAATAATCAAGGATTTACCAGATAATAATTATTTTTTAGGTAAAGTCCATTATTTCACCATTTTCAATTCTTAGTGTAAATCTCTTTTTGAATTCTTCTCGGTATTTTTCTTGGAGTTTCTTTTTCTCTCCTATGAATGCTTTCTTGAGCATGCTTGGTTATGACGATCATCGAATTTATTGCATCTTGTGGAAGTTTTAGAACATGTTTGAAATGTCTGAAATTTTTAAACAATTCAAATGAAATTCAACAATCAAAGTTATTTTCAGCATTCCTTGCAATACTATAATGTACGATGATCTTCATCAAAAAATCACAAATTTAGAAAAAACATTTTACAGATAGAATACAATATGGTAGAATTTGAACGGCTGAAATATGAAAAAGGAGTTAAAAAATTCACCCAACAGTTAGAATCAGATTTAAAATATCTCAGCATTCTTGCAAACAGAGATCCAATTGATAAAAAAAGAGGACCGAAGGATCATGGATTTTTTGAGAATTCATTATGACAATTTACAAAAATTGTCAATTCCAGTATCATTTTGTGTTAAAATAAATATCATTATTTTAATTTAGAACTTTTAAAGTCTATTTAGATCTCAACTTCAAATAATCATATGAAACAAAAAAATGATCAATCATACAAAAATAATTATTGAAATTACAAAATGTAAATAAAAAAAATAATGAATAAAATAATAATATGCTACAAATCTCTGAATTTTACTAAATTATAAAAATAAGAGGCATTATTCTGAATAGTTCCTCTTCGTGGAATTTTTTGCAAACCTACATTTTTAGATTCAAGTGCAGCTTGAGCTGCACCGCCAGCAAAAGAAAGTGCCCACAAAAAGTCCTTTTCTTTGAGCATCGTGCAAATAAATGCAGTACAAAAGATATCACCAACGCCAGTGGTGTCATGAATTTGACTATTTGGAAGAGTGATAGAATAAACCTTATCCTTTACCAAAAGAGACACATCTGTTTTGTTAGTCAATAATACATATTCGATTCCTTTCTTTTGCAACGCTAACATCATCTCATCGTGAGTTCCACTTACAAGATGCTTTGCCTCTTCAGGATTTACTTTAATTGCATTGATACCAGACAGATCAAGGTCGGTATTTTTTAGAAAGATATTGTTTTGTGAATCCTTTTGTCTTACAAATCCCTGAGGGTCAACGAAGAGAAAGTTAGAATCATCTTTGATTTTTTTAAATGTGTCCTCAGAAATCTCATTATATATTGGACTTACAATATGGCCATCAGCACTAATACCAGAATAGTCTATTGGCTCACACTCATTTTCTAGTTTAAGAGTTCTTTCTGAGCCAGTAATAGAGATAGCAAATTTTGTGGTATTTTTTTTAGATTCAGAATTTGCAAAATTAATCTTATGTTCAGTTAGATACTGCTTTGAGAAATCTGGACCAAATTTCGTAAACAAATCTACGTCAAACTTGAATTGTCTTGCAGTGATTCCGCAATAGCTGGCAGCCCCACCAATTTGTTCATAATTATTTCCATCAATAGTTATAGTATCTATAGCACAATGGGAAACAACGGCTAATTTCATTTCTCTTGATTAGAAACAGTATGGATTTAGTTTTTTGCATTGATTTTATCCAGGCATATTTGACAAATAATTTTACCCTTGATTATTTCCACTTCGACGCCAGAACTAAAGCAATTATGACACAGACCACGCATGAGATATCATTTGAAATAATTCAATCAAGAATTAAAACATGTAGGAATTTTTCTCCAATTAAAGTAACAATTAGTCAATTTTTATGAGAATTACACAAGAATACATCTCAAAAAAATCCATTCATCAGTAGGTTGAGAGGTGTAGACGAATATATCGATAAATAGTAAAAAGGGAAAACCCATCCCTCAGACACAGAATTGTGATACTAACTAAAATCATAACGGAAATTTGTTTGTCGGAGTGTTTTTAATTATAGGATTTGCATGAATTAATTATGAAAAAAGGCGCAATGATCGGAATCGCTGCAGTGATAATTGTAATCGCCGTAACAATTGCAGGAAATAATATGACCCAAAATCAAACAACTGAAGCAATTGAAGTAGATACGGCAATGGAAAAAGCAACCGGCTCCCCTGAAATCGCTGCAACATCATCACAACTTTTGCAGGAGACTGAATCCGATACTTTCCAGCCTTCCTTACAAGATTGCTCTGGAACTGCAGGATGCATCATAGGAACTGTAACTAAAATAATTGATGGAGATACCATTCATGTCGATGATCAGTCTGTACGATTTGCATTGACATCAGCTCCTAATTTAGAGGGATATGGGGGGGTAGATTCGAAGAATTTTATTCAGACAATCTGCCCTGTTGGCTCCGAAGTATTGGTCGATGAGGATGATGGACATGTTTTAGATGATCATGCCAGAATGGTCGGGATGATTGCCTGCAATGACATGATTCTCAATGAAGAATTGCTTGATGCTAGTTTGGGTCATTTGGAATTGAGGTTTTGCTCTTCTAGTGAGTTTGCAAATGAGTCTTGGGCAATCAAACATGGATGCATAATAGACTAGGTTCCTAAATCTGATGCTTCAGTTGAGTTGTAACCTTTACCTTGTAGCACAATTTTTTCATATGACATGTTCTTGACAAACCATTTTTCCGTGGTTGGTTCAGAGAATGGATCATGATTGTTTTTTAGAATAATTTCTGAATCTTTTACTGAGATTGAATGACCGTAACCTTTGATGAATTTTACATTATAGTGATTTTGTTTTCCCTTTAGCGTCATTTATCGCATAATCTCATTTTTCCTGACAAATACAGTAATCCTAGATTCGGTATTGCATCAAAATGCAATCCTAAATTTGCCAGACGGTTTTCTTCAATATTTACTTGCGATCCAGACCAATCCCCGTGCAATGCATGTAACAACTCATGAATCAAAACCACAGTTACCATCTTGTATGATTCTGGAGAATTTTCCTCCAGAGACTTGTGAATTCCAATTCGATAAAACGGGTATGTTCCATCAATGTATCCATACGCATCTTCTTTATCATCTTGAACAGAGATGCTGAATTTAGCATCATGAAATAATTCTGAAACGCCTTCAAAATTATGATGATCCTTTATGATTTTCTGTGCATCCTGTAGACAGCCATACATCCAAGTATTTCCTTGATCAGTAGGGTATGTTTTGCGAACAAATTCATCATCTGTCTTTCTGCCTTCCTCATGTTGACGTGGTTGAACCGTCTCTGATTTGCAATGATTGTTACGAATGTGTTCAATTCTGATCTGATTCATTTTTTCCAGATAAATTTAGTGCAGTACAGTAACAGGTCTTAAAAAATTATTAATTATGATTCGAGTCATGCAACACAAATAAGAAAAACTAGGCCTATGAGTAATTTGGAATGTGAGTTATATGCTATAATGTACATTATTTAACATGGAAAATCAAGTTAAATCTAATACTGAAAAACAATATGAACTATCCTTATGTGAAGTATTCAAAGATGATACTTCTGAAGTCATGAGAAAATTAGAATCTCAAACTCCATCACTGTTTCAAAATTATTCAAATTTATACACTGCATATTTACACATGTTTGATAATCTTTTTGGAACTTGTTTTATTTCAGAAAAAAAGTTTTTTGATAAACTAAATCTGGATCAATCTTTTCTAAAGCAGATCAAATTCAATTCTGAAGCAATAAAGAAAGTTTGTTTAGAAAATATTGATAAAAATACACAATTCATTGATCAATATACAGAGATGAGAACATCATCAATCCAATCTTTTGATAGGTATGTTCATGTCTTAATGGAATCTTATGCCAATTATCTTTCACAATTCAACCAGTCTAAAAAACAATAGAATTATTTTGAATCCATTATTTCAACTCAGCATGAGAAGTGCTAGGCGATGATCCTCTTTTGAATGAAGACAATTTTTACAATCGTTGCTGGATGTCATGTGCAATCACTCCCGAAATTCTTAGAAATATTTAAAACATATTTTGTCATATGTACACTCGAGAAAAAAGACAAAGTGTTGTGAAAAATGACACAAGTTTTCATTTGCCCCTGGGTGCTTTCGCATGCGTTCTTTTTCTCAGGGGCATTACAATTCAAAATACAGTTTAATCCATTTGTCATTCATCAGGTTCTTCAAAAGACCGTTTTAACATGCAAGAGTGATCAAATATCGGGCTTACAATTCTTTGAGCAGTAGTCGTACTGCGTACTGCTGGACACAACAGAGTTATGAAACCTTCCGCACGTAATGCAAATCTTTTCCATGATCCTGATGTTGCGTTGCCACTCTTATACGATACTGTAGGTTAATTTTTAGGCAGAATCAATTTCTTTCCTCAGTCGATACTTTATTTTTATTCGATAAAGAGTATGTGATTTCATGATTTTATAGATACGCAGACCAGTCCCTTAAGACGATTCATTATCTCTTCAGTAGAATGATTAATTTTCTTTTTTCCTGATTACCCATCACAGAAACGTCTATTGTATTTGGTAATGCTATCTTTTTTTTAAGTAATCTGCCATTATCCTCTCTGCCATACCTGTCACTTCCAAACCATTTTTTCCAGCAAGTCTTTGCAGCTTTCTTGCGTTGCTCTTGTTTATCTCAACTGTAATTCTCTGTTGCAGCAATCCTGACTTTGCCTTTTTGAGCAGCTTGTTGTGAGATGAGTTTGGGCTTTTTGCAAGAGCATGAAGGTATTGCTTGCGAAGTCTTTGATCAAGTGGGGTTATCCTCTCTGCAACCTGTACCGCCTTTGAGATGTTTGGTATGGTCTGATACAGCCTTGTGGCATCATCTCTTGACATTTCAATTGGAACATACTCTTTTAATTTGTCAGGCACTGCTGCAAATCCGAGGTATTTTCTGAGGGTTTGCTGAGAGATTCCTAGGGACCGTGCAGCCTTGTTTTTTCCTACTGATTCTGTCAAAAACACACTTGCTGCAGCCACATCCTTGGCACTCATCTTGTTTCGATGAATGTTCTCAATTACGGATGCTGCCTTTGCATCTTTCAAGTCATACTTTGTGTTTTGAGTAAGTAATAGCACGGGTATCTTTTTTGCCCTCAGCTTCTTAAGGGCTGCAAGCCTTCTCTGGCCTGACATTAAAAGGTACGAGTCTTTTGACTCCTTTTGGACCATCGGCGGGTTTTGAAGTCCTTCATTTTTGATGGATCGTGCAAGCTCTGCAATTCCCACTCTGTCAAGTTTTCTTGCCTGTGCATCTTTCCAAACCTTAATCTGTTTTATTGGAATCTCCTTAAGACGATAAGATATTGGTGGATTGTAACATTTTACCACATATTTTGAAAGGTGTAATTTTTGTTAAAAGATATAGTGATTCACAATTGACAAGCAATCAAAAAAATATTTGTCTTCATGACTTTTTTACATCTACTTCTAAACAGTTGATTGTCTGCATGTATGTTGGATCTTTTCAGTTCCCTTCTATCTTGCAGCCTTTCTCTCCTGGAAGGTAATATGCCTGAAACTTGAACAATTCTGTTTTTGATGAAATTCCGTCAGTGACACCAACAAATATCAAAAGCGTTTCAATATCGTCAAAATTTTTCGGGATTTCCCATGAGAATACAAAGTAACCTTCTTGGTTTGTGCGACCGTTAAATTCGCGTATGATGTCTTCGCCATAGTCCTCTATCCTGATAAAGACTTGCGCATTATCAACAGGATTTTTGTCTCTGTATACTTGTATTTCTATGGAATGAGTTGTTCCACGCCTTGCCTGCTTTTCCCCACTTACAACAACCTCCAACTCGGATGAAACTGATCTCATATTGACTGGAACCTCAGCAGGTATCGAAAATACAAAATTATTCTGGCGTATTCCATCAGTTGCATGCACCCGATAAAACCCTATAGACAAATTTTCAACCAACAGCCATGGCATATGTAACACTCCGTTTTCATTTGTCTTGCTTCTGATGGATGCTGTCTTTTTACCATCATCACCTGTAATTGTGATTTCTACATTGTGTAATCCGTGCCATCCCGTACCCTCAAAGACAAGATAGTTTTTCCCATTAATGATTTCAGGCATTATGCTTAATCGGGCGCCATTTGTCACGTTTTTTTCGCGTATAGCTTCAGAACTCTGTGTCGCTTCTCTAGTTTGCTCATCTTTTGGTAAGGTCCAGTCCCTTTCAACTAATTTTTGAACAGTTTCAGGTTTCACACATGCAGGGGAATTATTGTATTTCAAAATTAGAATGAAGTTTTCTCTGCATTGAATTTCATCTAGAATAATTCCGGATTTGAGTTGTTTTAGTGGAGATGCAACAAAATCAATCACGTCTATGCCATCGTATGACATGCCTCCGATGTCGTTATCGTCTTCCCCCCATTACGTTTGCAGATATTGAAAACGAGCCGGGTTTTTCAATGATAAAATCAGTCTCTGCCATTGCATACGCCTGACAGTTATCAAGATTCAGTGGTGACGAATACATGTGGTGAACATCTGGAAAGTCATCAACAACCTTGATTTCAACGTCTATTATTGAAGCCAAAAGATCACGATTGTAATGATAATACTGTGCTGTAATAGGCTCGTTGACGTAAAATGGAGACTTCTCAGAGCCATCTTGGGAAAGTATCAGTCCGCTACCTGGAACATAATACAGTTTAATCATTTGCTCTCCAGTGCATTTGGGATTGGTACTGACAATTGAGAGGCCATTCTCCAGCCTGTCGTTTCTATTGTGAAGTAGTAACAATGCCCTATCACCTTCAGAGAAAATCTCGTAATGGACTGTACGTCTTAACTCTATTTCAGGATCAGCGATTCCAGTGGATGTAAATCTGAGTATTTTTGTGTAGTTTCTTTTTTCCAAAAAATGCTCGCCTTTGAGTGTCTCCTCAATGTCTACGGCATACTGTGTTTCCAATGTCTCATAATTCGGAGCAGCTGAAATGACTGTACCAACAACAATTACATCCGCTCCTTCAGCAGGGTTATCTATTATCATCAGTGCCTCTGAATCTTGCGTGAATAACCAAGATACTGTAAAGATCATGACAAGTAATAGAGTCACAAAATATCTCATCATTTTTTAGATTCTTGAGATGTTCATAAGTTGTTATGA
>Ga0224507_10000678_pt1 | contig 13208 bp, 11 predicted proteins | sample SF_Jan12_sed_USG_3_FD_170159 | JGI IMG/M metagenome (GOLD analysis project Ga0224507, IMG submission 170159) | Sediment microbial communities from San Francisco Bay, California, United States - SF_Jan12_sed_USGS_13 | ecosystem: Environmental > Aquatic > Marine > Sediment | place: USA...
GACTCCTAAACTGCGGCCAAAATCATCACTCGCAATGACAATTCGTGCCTCAATCATCACCTGACGAACTGGAATATCGAGCTTTTTTACAAGATGCGTAATCTCATCAAGCTTCTGATTGGTATCTAAAATCATCAGTGTATTAGTTCGCTGATCGACGGTAACCTGCCCTCGAGCGGAAAGCATTGAGGACTTATCCCCCGATTTAAGCAGCTCCGATATATCACTCGCCTTGGCATAGTTAATCTGAAAGAAACGTGTCACCACAGGGGCTAAATCGATAATCTGCTTTTGCGCCTCTAACTCCTGTTTTTCACGTTCCGCAATTTCGGTATTGGGCGCGACTAACATAACATTACCTGTTTGGCGCTTCCCGAGACCACGGGTTCTCAAGATAATATCAAGTGCCTGATCCCATGGGACATTTTTTAGTCTTAGGGTGATCGCACCATTGACTGTATCGCTGGCAACAATGTTAAGACCGGTAAAATCTGCAATCAACTGGAGTACGGCTCTAACCTCAATATTTTGAAAATTAAGTGATAGCTTCTCACCAGAATATCCTAGCTTATCTCGCTTAATCTCTTTGGCCTCATCTTTTGTCAGAGGCTTAACTTCAATTTGATAGGTTGTCCCCGTCTGATAAGCCATGTAGTCATACTCTGTCTTACCCAAGGTAATTGATAACCGGGTGCCACGATTATTACTAAAGGCATCAATTAGGGAGACTGGCGTCGCAAAATCAACCACATCTAATCTTTTTCTAAGTTCTTTCGGAAGTGAAACACCCACAAAATCAACCACAATTTTTCCATTGCGTTTCTGGATATCCGCAACAGCGGAGTCATCGCTCAACTCTATTGAAATTTTTGCTTCACCACTTTTACCACGGCGAAAATCAATCGATTTAATTTCTGAATCGGTCGACTTTTTTACCCCTGAATTGACCGATGAGTTCGATGGGGTGGATACAATGTTCTCCTGCGTACGTTCCGTATTGAGCTGGACAAACAGCGTATTATTTTCTGAACGAATAGTGTAAGGAACCATTTTAGAAAGATTAAAGACAACCCGACTTCTGTCCCCTGCCTGCAACAGACGTATGGAGTTTGCCACACCTAGGTTAACGGGAATAATTCGCTTTTTAACTGACACCTTGGTTTGAGGAATATCGATAGAGAGGCGGGCAGGATTATCGATGGTAAAACTGCCAATATTATCGGGTACAACGCCATCAAGCTCAATTCTGACCTCAATTTGTCCGTTGGCCAGAGCATTTGCATCAATCTGTGTAATTGCTGAACCTGCAGCCGCGATAGTGCTCCATGACGTTAGCAAAGAGAGCATTGCTACTACAAACAACTCAATAAATTTTCCCACTTTCATGACTCCTGTATGCCCTTCAAGGCCGTTCTCTATATTTGAGCTAACCATTTTTGTCCCCACCTTTATTCGATTAAGCTCAGTCCAGCCAAGCGCTCTATCCATCCGCCCATACCGTTTGTAACCAGCTCACTTATCTCTATTCCAGTATCGGTAATTGCCATAATTTTTCCATAATTTTGTCCCATATAATTACCGACCTTAATTTTGTGAATCAGAGAATCAGGGGAAATAATTATGGCCCAAATCTTTCCCTTTTGCTCTAAACTCCCCACATACCTCAGTGTATCCAGAGGGAAACTTTCAAGACTCTCTTTATGACGATTTATATCAGGGGATAATCCATCTCCTGGCTCAACTGTATTGGTAATTAGCTCTTCATGCTGGGTCGGCTCAAATGGGCTACGACTATCCTTACCAACAGCATAGATATACGAATCATATGCCTTAAATTCGGGTACAGGTCTTATCCGGCCGGCCTTTTTTTCCTTTTCAGATGCGACATAGCTTGTAAGATCATTCATACGCTGATCACTACAACCACTCAATACCAGACAACCCGCGATAGAGAAGATTAACAGATTAAATTTATTTATCATTTTTCCTGGCATGGACTATTTTCTCTTCTTGTTCGCCGCAATTTCATCTTCATCCAGATAACGATATGTCTTCGCAATCGCCGAAAAGGCTATTTTACCGCCCTCTTTCTTATCTTTAACAAGATTAATCTCATGAAGTGTGACAATCCGTGGAAGAGCCGCCACCCCACTCACAAATTCGCCAAATTCATGATAGTTTCCATTTATCTTCAATGCGATAGGTAGTTCTGCATAAAACTCTTTTGGAATTTCGCTTTTTGGTTCAAATAGCTCAAACTCCAATCCGCTTGCCAAACCTGTTTGAGTCACATCAATCAACAGATCAGCAACCTCTGTTCTACTTGGCAATTGGCGTAACATTGAACCAAACGACTCCTCCATTTCCCGCATCTGTTGTTGATACGCTCCCAGATTTACCGCTCGTTTCTGTCCACTCTCAAATTTTGTTTTTAAATCGGCCTCTTTACTAACCGACTTCTGTAGGCGCTTTTCAACATCACTAATGTCCAGATAATAACCCAGCGCCAGTACGCCAATGCAGACAGCCAAAACAACACCTGATCGCGCCAGCTGCGGCCAGCTACCCATATTTTCCGGGTCAAGATTTTGATACTGGGAAAAATCAATATTCATCTATTTTTTACTCCCATCTTGACTCTGTCTCGCCTGTTTGACCAAAAGAGTAAATTCCCTAGAGCGATCAATCCCCTTTGTTTCTGCCTTAATGACCAGCAAATTAGGTTCATCAAACCAAATTGATTGATCAAGGGCACGCATAAATGCCGAGACACGCGCGTTTGATTGGGCAACGCCCTTAATGGTTAACAACCGAGAATTTTGGGCCAGTGATTGCAAATAAAGTCCATCAGGAACTAAATGTACCAGCTCGTCAAAGAGATGGACAACTTCAGGACGATTACTCTGTAATTGTTCAATGATCTCCATGCGAGAGAGAAGCTTCTGCTTCTTCTTCTCGAGATCTTTAATCTCTGCTATCTTACTTTCAACGAGCATAATCTCCTTCTGTAAGAGTCCATTACGGCGATTCTGATAATCGATCTCTGACTGAATTTGTAGATGGACTGCAGCAACGATGACTAGCATCAATCCCGCAGCGAGTCCAATCAACGTATAGAAGTCTTTATTTCGCTGATTCCTTAGTTCTTCGCGCCATGGAAGTAGGTTAATACGAGCCATTAATCGTAACTCCTCAACGCGAGTCCACACGCGATCATAAGAGCAGGGGCATCATTAGCCAGTACTTGAGCCTTAATATTGGAGGAGATACTCATATTGGCAAATGGATTAGCAATGGTTGTTGGCACGCCCTCTTGTTCCTCTATCAACTCTGCAATCCCCTCTATTGATGAACTGCCTCCTGCAAGAACAATCTGATCAACCGAGCTATATTGGCTCGATGAATAGAAAAACTGTAGAGCACGGCTAACCTGCTGAACCATCATTCTCTTAAAGGGCTCAAGAACCTCCATCTGATAATCATCCGGAAGCCCTCCTTGTCGTTTCGCCATACCAGCCTCTTCATAGGAGAGCCCATAACGTCGCTGAATGTCTTCGGTTAATTGCTTTCCACCAAAAGTTTGCTCGCGGGTATAGACTGTCTTCAAATCATGTAAAACACTCATAGTGGTCATCGTGGCACCGATATCAACAATAGCGATGGTCTTATCCAAGCCGTGATCTGGCATCTGTTCACGAATCAGAGAGAACGCATTCTCAATCGCATAGGCTTCTATATCAATGATTTTGGCTGTCAGCCCACCGATATCAATTGCATCAACCCGTACATCTACATTTTCACTGCGCGATGCCGCAAGCAAAACTTCAATTTTCTCCGGGTCATCTATAGAGCGGCCAATGGTCTCAAAGTCCAGATTAACCTCATCTAGCGGAAATGGGATGTACTGATCGGCCTCAAGCTCAATCTGCCCCTCCATCTCATCTTCTGAAATAGATGCGGGCATCGAGATCACTTTGGTAATAACGGCTGATCCTGCAACAGCAGCCGCAGCAAACTTGGCCTTGGTGCCCGAACGTTTAACGGCTCGCTTAATCGCATCACCCACACCTTCCACATCGGCAATACTCTTTTCCACAATCGAATTAGGCGGCAGAGGCTCCACAGAATAGCTCTCTACCCGATATTGATCTCCACTTCGACTAAGTTCCAACAACTTTACAGCAGTCGTACTAATATCGAGCCCAAGAATAGCCGGAGGCTTACGTTTAAACATTTCGGATAGTCGTCCCATTTTTCCTTTATATTTCTAATGTTACGGGAAATACTTATTTAACAACATTAAATACCAGTGTCAACTGCAGTGTCAACTATTTCAGTCCATCTACGGATGGTCGTATCTATAAAAACACCTTATACTCAACAGCTCTTTTGAGTTGTGAACCGCACCACATAATGCCCCAAACCTACCGTTCCCACCGTTTTTTACGCCGTTCAGCGTATGCCTTCGCCATATTAATGACCATGGGACTACTAACCATCGGCGGGGGCTACCTCTATCTTGAGCCTCAGCTCCCCTCTATTGACCGTCTTAAAGATATCCAGCTTCAAGAACCGATGCGAATATACGCTAAAGACGGCGAGCTTATCTCTGAGTTTGGTGAAATGAAGCGAATTCCTCTCAAATATGAGCAATTTCCTCCAAATTTGGTTAATGCAGTCATTGCTGCCGAAGATGACCGGTTTTTTAAGCATATGGGTGTCGATTTTCAAGGGCTTCTACGAGCCGCCTACCTATTTGCCCGTACCGGAGAGAAACGACAGGGTGCTAGCACCATCACAATGCAAGTTGCGCGCAATTTTTTTCTCTCCCGTAAAAAAACATTTTTACGTAAATTTAATGAGATTCTTCTCTCCTTCAAGATTGAGCGAGAACTCTCCAAAGAGGATATTCTTGAGCTCTATCTAAACAAAATTTACTTGGGAAAACGCGCATACGGTATGGAGGCCGCCGCTAACGTCTACTACGGCAAATCACTACAACAACTCAATCTATCCCAGTTTGCTATGCTCGCAGGCCTGCCAAAGGCGCCCTCTCGCTACAATCCCATCATCAACCCTAAACGAGCCCTCATACGTCGAAACTATGTCCTTCGTCGTATGAGAGAGTTAGAGATGATTGACCAGTCAAATTATCAAGAGAGCTCCCAACAACTGGTGAGCGCACAGTTACACTCTTCCAATAGTGAGCTGGAAGCGCCTTATGTTGCGGAAATGGTGCGCGCGAATCTAATTAAACGTTATGGTAACAAGATCTATCAATCAGGCTACCGCATCTATACTACGATTGACGCAAAACTACAGCGTGCCGCGAACCAATCTCTAAAAAAGAGTGTATTCAGCTATGACATGCGTCACGGCTATCGGGGCGTGGTCACACACACACCCATTGATGAAAATACCACCGTTCAATCAGGCACCCAGTTTCTCAAAAAATATCCTGACATCGGCGAATTAATAGCCGCACTAGTCGTCTATATTGATGATAAAACAGCAAAAATACTCCTCCGCGATGGTTCCATTGAGAAGCTTTTGTGGCCGGCGATGTCATGGGCAAAGCCTTTTATCGATGATAACCGTCAAGGCCCCCCGCCTAAATCAGCTGCAGATATTTTTCAGACGGGCGATGTTATCTACCTGCAGAGATCAGAAAAGGGATATCTATTGCGCCAAATTCCCGATGTCTCCGGAGCACTGGTCTCACTCAACCCCAAAGATGGCGCACTACTCTCTCTGGTAGGTGGCTTCGATTTCTATAAAAGTAAATTTAACCGTGCCACACAGGCGCAGAGGCAACCGGGCTCTAACCTAAAGCCATTTATCTATTCTGCTGCATTAGACAATGGCTTTACAACCGCATCGATCGTTAATGATGCTCCCGTTGTATTTGAAGATGCCAATTTAGAGAGTGAGTGGCGTCCAGAGAATTATAGCGGCCGTACCTTTGGCCCCACTCGTCTGCGAGAAGGCCTCGTTCGTTCACGTAATCTAATATCGATTAGGATATTGCGGGCAATGGGGGTAAAAAATGCTATCAACCACCTGGAAAAGTTCGGTTTTAATCCATCACAGCTCCCGCATGACCTCTCACTGGCCCTTGGTAGTGTATCCCTTACTCCCTATCAACTCATTCATGGATATGCCGTGCTTGCTAACGGCGGCTTTCTTATTGAGCCTCACTTTATTCAGCGCATTGAAGATAGCAGCGGCCATGTCATCATGGATGAAAACTCCCCAGTCGCTTGTAATGATACATGCAAGGAAAAACTTTTAACTGAAATAGGCGCTTCTGATGCAACTGCATTAAATCCCCCCCCCTCAGTTCTTAATGGCGATAGTGTCGAACCGATCACCCCAAGTAGCCTTCCAAATTTTGCACCACGTGTCGTCTCAGCACAAAATATCTACCTTACCCGATCAATGATGCAGGATGTGATTAAACGAGGCACTGGGCGGCGTGCACGCGCTCTGGGTAGAAGTGATCTTGCCGGCAAGACGGGGACAACCAACGACCAGCGCGACGCATGGTTTTCTGGATTTAACTCAGATGTTGTAACAACTGCCTGGGTGGGTTTTGATGCACCCCGCTCGTTAGGTAATAGGGAGACTGGCGGCTACTCTGCCCTGCCGATGTGGATCGACTATATGAAAGTAGCCCTTGCTGACTCCCCTAATAAGCCCATAACCGTTCCTCCCGGTATTGTCACCGTACGCATCAACTCAGAGACCGGGAAATATACCGAGGCAAATGATCCAAAGGCTATATTTGAAAGCTTTCGTGTAGAAAATGCACCTCAACCAGAAGTTGAGTCAGCTATTGTGGAGAGGCCAACAACACCTCAAAACGGTACTGAACCTGAGGCCGAAGAACTTTTCTAAAACAGTCTCAATGTTTGCCTACCATCAGGCAATAAAAAAGCCCCTTCTAAAGGGGCTTTTTTATGTACAGAATGTACGAAGTAGCTAAAACAACCGATTACTTCTTCATACCGTACTTCTGACGGAACTTATCGACACGACCAGCAGTATCCAGCATCTTCTGCTTACCGGTATAGAACGGGTGACAGAGCGCACAGACATCAAGACTAAGATCTTTGCCCGCAGTCGAACGAGTCTTAAAACTCTCGCCACAGCTACAGGTCACATTGACCTCTTCATACGTTGGATGGATGTCTGCCTTCATTGTTAAAACTCCGATATATATTACGTCGCCACGACACCCCTTGGGCGCGCACCACGATTAAGAAAGGGGGCGGATTGTACGGAAAAAAATCCTGCTAATCAATAGATTCTTAATTAAATAGCTTACTGCCGCTTCATCGAATCAAAAAACTCTGCATTACTCTTGCTCTGGCGCATCTTGTCATGCAGGAACTCCATCGCTGCGATCTCATCCATCGGATGGAGCAATTTACGCAAAATCCATATTTTCTGAAGCTCATCAGGTTTGGTCATCAACTCCTCGCGACGAGTACCCGAACGGTTGATGTTGATGGCGGGATAGATCCGCTTCTCTGCAATACGACGGTCCAGATGCAGCTCCATGTTGCCCGTACCCTTGAACTCTTCGTAGATCACCTCATCCATACGAGAACCGGTATCGATCAGGGCCGTCGCAATAATGGTCAGAGAACCACCCTCTTCACAATTTCTTGCCGCACCAAAGAAGCGCTTAGGTCGTTGCAGTGCATTGGCATCAACACCACCGGTGAGTACCTTGCCCGATGATGGCAGAACCGTGTTATAGGCACGTGCCAGGCGGGTGATCGAATCCATCAGAATAACTACATCACGCTTGTGCTCTACTAGACGTTTGGCCTTCTCAATCACCATCTCGGCCACCTGTACGTGACGACTAGCCGGTTCGTCAAAGGTACTAGAGACCACCTCACCGCGCACCGAACGCGCCATCTCGGTCACCTCTTCCGGACGTTCGTCAATGAGCAGAACGATCAGGTCAATATCAGGATTATTGGCAGCAATCGAGTGTGCAATATTCTGCATAATCATCGTCTTACCCGCTTTGGGAGGAGAGACAATGAGACCACGCTGTCCCATACCGATAGGTGAGACCAGATCGATAATACGCGCAGTAATATCTTCGGTACTACCGTTACCCGACTCAAGGTTAATGTGGTCAACCGGGTGTACGGCAGTAAGGTTCTCAAAACGAACCTTACGTTTGGTATTCTCAGGTGTTTCATAATTGATCTGATCAATCTTGATCAGAGCAAAATAACGCTCATTATCCTTCGGCGCACGAATCTTTCCAGAGATCGTATCTCCGGTACGTAGATGGAAGCGACGAATCTGACTGGGTGAGATATAGACATCATCCGGACCTGCTAGATAGGAGCTACCTGGTGAGCGCAGGAAGCCAAAACCATCCTGAAGAATTTCCAGAACACCCCCACCAAAGAGCTCATCTCCCTTCTTGGCGGCCGCCTTGAGAATATTAAAAACAACCTGTTCACGCTTCGCTCGATTAATATTATCGAGGCCCATCTCTGTGGCGATGCCGTAAAGTTCAGTGGTGCTTTTTAATTTAAGTTCTGACACATTCATGATGTTTATTGGAATACTCTTGTTGAGATTTTGATTGAATATCGGCCACAAGAAGTGATCACTAAAAATACCGAGAGGGGTATCGTTATATTGTCACGGGACGAAGATGGCGTTTTAGAGGGGGGTAAATTATTTAGGTGTTATTAATAAGGTTATTTTTTGAGAGGTTAGCAGCTCTCTTGTAAAAAATCTAGTTTGTTCACCTGCAGCCTACTGTTAAGGGGGTTACAGGTGAACTCAAAAATTAAATATTGCTATCGATAAATGCTATCAACTGAGATTTAGAGACTGCACCGACCTTGGTTGCCTCAACACTACCACCTTTAAACATCATCAAAGTAGGAATTCCACGAATACCAAACTTTGGAGGGGTGTTCGGGTTTTCATCTATATTGATCTTGACCACCTTGATTTTGCCATCGTACTCATCGGCAATTTCATCAAGTATGGGAGCAATCATCTTACAGGGACCACACCAGTCGGCCCAATAATCAACCAGGATACAGCCTTCAGCATTAACAACTTCGGTCTCGAAGGTATCGTCAGTTGCGTAAACGATCTTGTCGCTCAATGGAATCTCTCCTTAAAAATGGGGTTAGCTCTACCTGACAACGGTAGGATATGAAACTAAATTGAAGATTTCAATAGGCATATTTGAGCCGAAATAGTCTCTCTTTGCAAGCCCATTAAGGATGAATATTTGATACTCTCTATTTTATGAGCAATAAAAACTTAACCGAAACAAAATTTAGCGCCTTTTCGCTAGCCGATGAACTTCAAAAAGGGATCGAAGCCACAGGCTTTACCTTCTGTACGCCGATACAGGCCGAAACACTGCCCCACACACTAGCGGGGCATGATATTGCAGGCCAGGCGCAGACGGGAACGGGTAAAACCGCCGCCTTTGCCATCGCACTCTTTAATAAATTGCTCACAACACCATCCCCCAAATGGCGCAAGCAGAATCAGCCGCGCGCACTGATACTTGCCCCAACCCGAGAGCTGGCGATTCAGATCCACAAAGATGCCGCTCAAATTGGCGAATTTACCGGCCTCAAACTAGGGCTCGCCTACGGTGGCACCGGTTACGAGACACAAAAACAGGCGATCGAGGACGGACTGGATATATTGATCGGCACCCCGGGTAGAGTCATCGACTACTTCAAAAAACATGTTTTCAATCTCGATGCGGCAGAGGTACTTATTCTGGATGAAGCCGATCGGATGTTTGATCTCGGCTTTATTAAAGATATTCGCTTCCTGCTCCGGCGTATGCCCCACCCGGAGAAGCGCCTCAATATGCTCTTCTCCGCTACGCTCTCCCACCGCGTGATGGAGCTTGCCTATGAGCATATGAATAACCCAAAACAGGTTGAAATTATTGCAGAGAAAGTGACCGCAGATAAGGTCAAGCAATCTGTCTTCTACCCCGCCAGCGATGAGAAAATCCCCCTCCTTCTTGGCCTGATTAAGAGGGAGCAACCCGAACGCTCGATCCTCTTCGTCAATACCAAACGCGTCGCCGACAAGGTGTGGAGCTTTTTGGAGGGCAACGGGATTAAAACAGCCATTCTCTCCGGTGATGTGCCCCAGAATAAGCGCCAATCGCTCCTAAAACAGTTTAAAGAGGGTAATTTCCCAATGCTCGTCGCTACCGATGTCGCGGCACGTGGGCTCCACGTGCCCGATGTGAGCCATGTCTTCAACTACGACCTGCCCCAGGAAGCCGAAGACTACGTCCATCGTATTGGTCGAACCGCCCGCGCAGGTGCATCTGGTACTGCTCTCAGTTTTGCCTGCGAGGAGTACGCCTTCTCCCTGATGGATATCGAGACCTATATCCATCACAAAATACCGGTGGAGTCGATCACCGCAGAGCTGCTTGTTAAACCGCAACCTCCCGTCAAGATTGAACGTAAGCCTCGCCCTCCCAGAAAAGATGGTGGCCACAGGCACCATAAAGGGAATCACGCTCAAAATTCTCGCCGCTAAACGATGGAAAATCATCCGCATCAACCTGCTGAATAATCAACATCGGCTAAAAAATTTGAATTATAAAATTCATCAACTCGCTGATCTTATTCTCAATATTGAGGCGGAGATGCGAACCATTGCACTGTGGGAGACAACCCATCCAGCAACCGATTCACTCAAAAGTCTCGCCCCCTTCTGCCACGATAAACTCTACTTTCATCAGTGGCTTCAGTGGGTATTCCTCCCCAAAATGAGGACGGTTATTGAGACCGAAACAGACATGCCGGCAACCAGTGACATCTTCCCACTCGCCGAATATAGCTTTCAAAAAATGGAACACAGCACCCAACAACTACTTCAGCTAATCAAACAATTTGATCGGCTCATATCACGCCATTAAATATCACCACCCCGGCCATCCATAAAATAACCATCAAATCCTTCGGTAAAACCATTTTCCCCTATTGAAAGCAGGCTTTAATGGGACTAGTCTCTATTGTAATTAGATCGATAAAAAAGGATGAAGGAGATATTTTATGGCTACCTATGATGAACTGAATACCCAAAACCACAACATCACCGAACTCTCGAATGTTCTTTCACGACTGGTGGTCGATCGCGAAATGTGCGACACCAAAATTTGCTGTGAACTCTTCTATCGATATGTCGAAAAGGTGACCGAACATCTCAATCTAATCGACAAGAGTTACTCCATCCTCCTCTCTTCATCTGACCCAAAAGCGGGCGGTGTCGCCAATCAATTCATGGCGGGAGCTCAGGAGCTAAAGAAAATCTTTTCTCAATATCAGAAACGCTGGTGCGATCCTAAAAATAAGGCATTAAAGGTTGCCGACCACGATACTTTTTATAAAGAGATTGAAGAGCTGTTTGCAATGGTTCTCAAGCGCATTCAGGATGAGACTGAGCGCCTCTATCCCCTGATTAGAGAACTCACCGGTGATATGAACCGAATGGCTTAGCCCGAACGCTCAAGTTTTGCATAGGCGAGTACCAACCACTTTGTTCCAGCGCGATCAAATTTAACCTGTACTCGCGCCTGCGCACCACTCCCCTCAAAATCGATCAATGTCCCTTCACCAAATTTTTGGTGAAACAGACGTTGTCCCAAAGAAAATTCTGAGGTTTGCACCTCCTCTTCCGGTGCACGGTAGAGAGGCTGCGAGACCTGCCCCCGGATCCGCACCTCGTCCATAAACTCTGCCGGAATCTCACTCACAAATCGTGACGGGCGAGTGTACTTCTCCTGGCCATAAAGTCTGCGCACCTCAGCATAAGAGATGATCAGTTGTTCACGGGCGCGGGTCATCCCCACGTAGCAGAGGCGACGCTCCTCTTCGAGCCGTCCCGCCTCATCGATCGACCTCTGATGTGGAAACAGTCCCTCTTCAAGCCCGCTCATAAAGACCAGCGGAAACTCCAGCCCCTTGGCGGAGTGAAGGGTCATCATCTGGATACAGTCCTCCCCTTCACCGGCCTGTCGCTCTCCCGCCTCAAGTGCTGCGTGAGCCAAAAATGCCCCAAGCTCATCAAGCCCCTCATCGCTCTCCTCTTCATCAAACTCAAATTGACGTCCCGCGGAGACCAGCTCCTCAAGGTTTTCGATGCGCGCCTGTCCCTTCTCACCCTTCTCTTTTTTAAAATATTCAATCAGGTTGCTGAGCTGGATCACTCCATCGATCTGCTCGTGAAGCTCCATCTCCTTGCCATCTGTTTCCATCTGTTCGATCAATTGCAGAAAAAGAGTGACTGCATTGGCTGCACGCGCTGTTAATCCTTTGTTGGCAACCAGCTCCTCAGCCGCCCGCCAAAGAGAGAGACTACGATCCCGTGCCAATTCGCGAATCATATCGACGGTACGCGCACCGATCCCACGGGGTGGTGTATTGATGACCCGCTCAAACGCGGGGTCATCATCACGGTTCATTGAGAGGCGTAGATAGGCGAGCGCATCCTTGATCTCGGCACGCTCAAAGAAGCGCATACCGCCATAGATACGATAGGGGATCGAACGATAGAGTAGCGCCTCCTCCAGTACCCGCGACTGCGCATTGGAACGGTAGAGGATTGCCGCCTCAGAGCGGGCATGGCCGTTAGCAATCCACCCCTCGATCTGTTCAACGATATAGCGTGCCTCCTCCAGCTCATTAAAGGCACCGTAAAGTTTGATCGGCTCACCATCGCCATCCTCCGTCCAAAGATTTTTACCCAGACGATCGGCATTCTTGGCAATCAACGCATTAGCAGCATTGAGGATATTGGCAGTCGAGCGGTAGTTCTGCTCCAGCCTGATCAGCTCTACACTGGCAAAGTCGCGCTGATACTGGTGGATATTTTCGATCTGCGCGCCACGCCAGCCGTAGATCGACTGGTCGTCATCACCCACCGCAAAGATTTCACCACGTTCGCCAGCCAACAGTTTGATCCAGGCATATTGAATGGTATTGGTGTCCTGAAACTCATCAACTAACAGATGATTAAAGCGACGCTGATAGTGCTCCAACACATCACGGCGATTCTGGAATAGCTCATAGGCACGCAGCAGCAGCTCGGCAAAATCAACGGCACCACTACGGCGGCAGATCGCCTCATAATGACGGTAGACCTTGAGCGCTATATCTTGGAAAAGGTCA
>Ga0224507_10000679_pt1 | contig 13203 bp, 10 predicted proteins | sample SF_Jan12_sed_USG_3_FD_170159 | JGI IMG/M metagenome (GOLD analysis project Ga0224507, IMG submission 170159) | Sediment microbial communities from San Francisco Bay, California, United States - SF_Jan12_sed_USGS_13 | ecosystem: Environmental > Aquatic > Marine > Sediment | place: USA...
ACCAATGCCACTGTTAGATATCAAATTAAGTGAGGCGGAACTTAAAAACGGCCATAAAATATTAAATGGTCTTATTGGTAAAAAAGGAAAAACAATTTGCATATTCACCTATGCAACCGGTGAAAAATGTTATTCTGAAGATTGGTGGCTAAAATTTCATGATGAATTAAAGCTTAAATTTAAAGATTGTAATATCATAGAGGTACTACCTGTTGAAAATGTTTCGCAGATATTATTTAAAGAACCAACTTTTTACAGTAAAGATATTCGTGAAATAGGCTCATTAATTGCAAACTGTGATGTGTTTATAGGGGCAGATGGCGGTATTATGCATTTGTCAAGTGCAGTACATACGCCAACCATAGGTTTGTTTTCTGTGACCAATATAGATATATATGAACCTTATGGAAATCATAGTGCAGGGTTAAAAATTGACGATAATAACCAAGATGAAATTATCAGTGCGGTATCAAAAGTATTGCAGTCTGATAAGACAGAAACAGTTTAAATTTCAAAGCGCTCTTTTATTGAATTTTTTTTAATCTCATTTGTAAATAAAACATCTTATTTAAAATATACCCCACGATCCTTACCTGTACAAAAGGAGGGTTTACTATTGATTCAAAAATAAATCTGACTTATTCGATGATAGTAGTTGTTTATCTTGCCTATTGATAATCAACACATTGGCTTTCTGTGATTTTAAGTATCTTTGGTTTTATAATTAAATTCAAAATTTATGAAGAAAATAATATTTTTCTTGTTGTTGGGAGCTTTCCTTATAATATCTTGTAAATCAGAAACAAAGACAGAAGTTGTTGTACCAGAAATAGTCAATGATAGCAGAGCATTTAATGAGATGTTGGCAGATTTTTATGAAAGAAGTTTACAACTAAATCCTATTAAAGCAACCTTTACAGGAGATAAGAGATATAATGCAAGCTTTCCTAATTTTTTGTCAGAAGCATATAAAGACAGCAGTATCGCATTTTACAAGAATTATAAGCGCCGGTTGAATAATTTTGACGATAAAGCTTTGTCGGATGTTGAAAAAATGAGCAAGGCAGTTCTGTTATGGGATTGTAATATAAATTTAGAGGCATTGAAGTTTAAAACAGACCTGATGCCCATAGATCAGATGTGGTCATTAAATCTAGTAGTAGGTCAGCTGGCCAGTGGGAAAAGTGCTCAGCCCTTTGAAACCGTACAGGATTATGAAAACTGGTTATTGAGATTAGAAGGCTATACCCAATGGTTACACACTGCTAAAGCAAAAATGAAAGAAGGAGTTGACATTCGTTATGTGTTACCAAATGCCTTGATTACCAAGGTTATTCCACAATTAAAAACGATGACCAACAAGAATCTTGAAGAGCATCTGTTTTATAGTCCGGTTAAAAATTTTCCAAAAACTTTTACTGAAGCAGAAAGAAATGCACTTACAGCTTCATATACAAGAATGATTGAAGACAAGATCATACCTGCATATGATAGTTTATATAACTATATGACCTCAGATTATTTAAAGTCGGGCAGGGTTTCAAGTGGTATTGATGCCATACCCGGAGGTAAGGAGTACTATGATTTTGCCATAAAGAAATATACCACAACAGATCTTACTGCAGAAGAAATTCATCAAATTGGATTGAAGGAAGTTGCCAGAATTTTAGTCGAAATGGAACAGGTAAAATCTCAGGTGAAATTCGAAGGAGAACTCATGGAATTTTTTGATTTTGTTCGTGAAAATAAAAAATTAATGCCTTATACCAAGCCACAGCAAGTTATCGATAATTTTAATGAAATTCATGATAAGATGCAACCACAGCTGGATAAATTATTTAATAAGAAACCAAAATCAAAATTTGTAGTGAAGCGTACAGAAGCGTTTAGAGAGGCTTCTGCAAGTGCGCAATATAATGCGGGATCTCTGGACGGTGAGAGGCCTGGTACATTTTATGTGCCTATTCCTGATGCTAAAACATATAATGTATTTTCTGATGAGGCTTTATTTTTACATGAGGCCATTCCGGGCCATCATTACCAGATTTCTTTAACTCAGGAAAATGAAAATTTACCACAATTCAGAAAAACATTATGGTACAGTGCTTATGGAGAAGGATGGGCATTGTATACAGAGTCTTTGGGAAAAGAATTAGGTTTATACAAAGATCCTTATCAATATTTTGGCATGCTGGGTATGGAAATGCACAGGGCGATTCGTTTGGTAGTTGATACAGGTATGCATGCGAAGGGATGGACAAGAGAGGAGGCGATTCAATACTCCTTGGAAAATGAAGCAGAATCAGAAGCGAGCATCATTGCCGAAATTGAAAGATATATGGCCAATCCAGGACAGGCTTTAGCCTATAAGGTGGGGCAACTAAAGATTATTGAATTGCGCAATAAGGCAGAATCCATTTTGGGTGAAAAATTTGATATTCGTGAGTTTCATGATCAGGTTTTAGAAACCGGATCAGTGCCTTTGGCATTGTTAGAGATTAAGATTGATAATTGGATCGCATGGCACGAGTAGTTTTTGCGATATTTTATAAATAAAAAAGGAGCCCCGGGCTCCTTTTTTATTTATAATTCAATATTTATTTCTTTCTGTTTATTTAAAATGTCATCAAAGGTTTCTCTTTCACGAATCAAATAATCTTGACCTCGATACACCATTACTTCGGCGGGTTTATAGCGTGAATTGTAGTTGGAGGCCATGCTAAAGGCATAGGCACCAGCGTTTTTAAAACATAAGATATCATTTTGTTGTATGTCACTGATCATTCGGTCTTCACCAAAGGTGTCTGTTTCACAAATATAGCCTACAACGGTGTATTTTTTTTGTTTGCCATCAGGGTTTGAGATATTGGTAATATGATGGTAAGCATCATAATACATCGGGCGGATCAAATGATTAAAACCTGAATCGATTCCGGCAAAAACGGTTTCATTAGAATTTTTTATAACATTGACTTTCGCTAAAAAATATCCTGCTTCACTTACCAGAAATTTCCCAGGTTCAAAAACGATACTCAGATCCTTACCATATTCTTTACAAAAATCATTGAATCGCTTACTGATCATCTTTCCAAAAGCTTCGATATCGGTTGCCGGATCATTTGCTTTATAAGCAACTTTAAAACCACCTCCAAAATCAATAAAATCAAGGTTTTCAAAATTTTTAGCAATTTCAAATAAAATTTCTGCACCTTTTAAGAATACGTCAACGTCTAAAATATCAGATCCGGTGTGCATATGAACGCCGTTGATCAACATGCCTGTTTCTTTTTCAATGGCTTTTACCTGTGGTATAAAATGTTTGGAAATTCCAAATTTTGATTTGGTGTGTCCTACAGAAATCTTTTGATTGCCTCCAGCCATGATATGCGGGTTGATACGAATACATACAGGAACTGTTGGATGTTTTGTGCCAAACTGTTTTAATATTTCAAGATTGTCTATGTTTATTTTTACGCCAAGTGCAACGGCTTCTTCAATTTCTTCTATTGAAACGCCGTTGGGGGTATAAGAGATGTCATTTGGTAAAAATCCGGCTTTTAAACCCAATTGGACTTCCTGAATTGAAACACAATCTATTTTTGAACCTAATGATCTTAAAAGTTTTAAAATACTGATGTTGGACAATGCTTTAACGGCATAATTAATTTTTAAATCCTGCACCTCGCTAAAGGCATTTTTCATTCTATGATATTGAGAAATTATTTTTTCTGCATCATAAACATATAGCGGTGCCTGATATTTTTTTGTTAAAGCTACTAAGAGGTTATTATCCATTTTTTATTGATTGAATTTTTTAAAAAATCAAAAGTAAATAATTCAATACAATTCTAAGACAAAATTTAAGCGATGGTACTGATTTGTTTAATTTATAACATATTGATATAAATATTATAAATTTTAGATAAGAAAAGAGGATATTTAAAGTGTTAGCGATTTTTTAAAACAAAAAAAGTCAGAATTTTACACTTGGTAAAATTCTGACTCATGTATTATGAAAGGCTGTTTATCTAAATAAGATAACTTTAAAAATTGTTTTAATTTTTTGAGTAATTTTCAGCTGTTATCTCGGCAATTTTAACAATGACATCGGTAGCCTTTTGGATAGATTCTGCTGCAACATATTCATATCTGCCATGAAAATTATGACCACCGGCAAAAATATTAGGGCATGGCAATCCTTTGTAAGAAAGCTGTGATCCGTCTGTGCCACCACGTATTGCTTTGATTAAAGGTTTGATATTCAGTTGTTTCATGGCTTCTTCAGCAATATCAACAATATGCATAACCGGTTCAACTTTTTCACGCATATTGTAATATTGATCATTAATTTCAACCTGAATCAAATCTTTACCCAGGGTTTTATTCATGGCGTCAGCAATGTCTTGGAATTGTTTTTTTCTATAATTGAATTTATCCATATCATGATCACGAATGATATACTCTAATTCGGTTTTTTCCACTTCGCCTTTCATTCCATGTAAATGGAAAAAACCTTCATAACCTTCTGTTTCTTGTGGTATTTCATTTTGAGGTAAGGATTTCATAAAGTCAGCGGCAATTAACATTGAATTGACCATTTTACCTTTGGCATAGCCCGGATGCACGATGGTACCATTGATGGTTACTTTTGCGCCGGCAGCATTAAAATTCTCAAATTCTAATTCACCAACCTGGCTGCCATCCATGGTATAGGCCCAGTCGGCGCCAAATTTTTCTACGTCGAACTTATGGGCACCTTTGCCAACTTCTTCATCGGGTGTAAAACCAACTTTAATAGGTCCGTGTTTTATCTCTGGATGCTTGATCAGATATTCCATGGCAGTGACGATCTCGGTAATTCCAGCTTTGTCATCGGCTCCCAGAAGCGTGGTGCCATCTGTTGTGATCAAAGTTTGTCCCTTATATAAAAGCAGGTCTTCAAAATAATCAGGAGACAGGATGATATTTTCTTTCTTGTTTAAAACGATGTCTTTACCGTCATAATTTTTATGAATTTGAGCCTTTACATTTGTTCCTGTATAATCAGGGCTGGTATCAAAGTGGGCAATAAATCCGATGGCAGGTACTTTATGCGTTACATTACTAGGCAGGCTGGCCATGACATATGCATTTTCATCAATGCTTACATCTTGCATACCAATTTCTTTCAATTCATCTACCAGTAAATTGGCCAGATCCCATTGTTTTTCGGTGCTTGGAAATTCTGGATTATTCGGGTCTGATTGTGTATCAATACTCACGTATTTTATAAAACGATCTATTATATTTTGCATGGTCATAATTTTTTACCAAAAATATTAAATCTATTTTATAATTAAATAAAAAAAGGAGGCTGTTTGTTAACAGTCTCCTTTAAATTTTAATATGAATGTAGCTTAATCAGAAGCTGTTGTCTTACAAATTTTTGCATTAGGCACAAAATAGTTGCCCCAACCTAAATAATAGGCACCCGGCCAAGGTATTTTTTCAAAAGAACTTGTTTCCGGTACCCAATAAGCACTGCTTTGATCATAATTATAATGACCGTCAAATGAATTTATATAATTAGGATCATCATTGTGGTTGAAATACAAATTAGCCTCGGTTAATTCATAATCCTCTTTGGTTATATGGTATTTAACCGTGGTAAATAATTGAATTGCATCTCCAAGTCCTTCAGAAAATAAATAAATATCTACATAGCCAATTTCAACCCATGTTGCAGGATCAGTATTGCATTGTTCAACTTTAGCATATAAAGGATGCGTATAATGGTTGTCTTGTTGTTCTACAAAGCTAAATTCATTGTACCATCCAGACAGGGTATTGTCTTCGGTGTCTGTGTAAGTAAAGCAATAAGATCTGTCGGTATATTCGTTGTTACCGGCAGCAAAAGAACTGTAGCAATCATCTGTTAAAGTGGCATCATCATCACTCTCGTCATCTTTACCGTCACTTTGGTCATCGTCATTATTATCTTCACAACAAGAAGTTGTATAATCCATATAATACCACCAGGCATTTCCTGCTCCTGATTCACAACCGCCAAAAGCTGTTTCAGCCTTGGAAACTCCATTATCATCTACCATTACATCCGCATGGAGAATAATATAAAAAGATTGTTCACATTCTCCATCTTCCCAGCTATCAAGGCTTGATAATAAAATTTTAAAAGTATGAGAATTACCAGTCACGGTCGCTTTTGTTTCTGTAGGAAACTTACCGGCTGCTGGTCGTTTGGATGGAAGGTCAGTTCCTATCCACATTTTGACATTTTCATGTTTATTTTGAAATCCGGATTCTGAAAATACTTTGACATAAAGATATTCATTATCATTACCTACAGATATGTTTCCCGCATCCATGTGCTGGCCAGCCCATAATTCACAATCTGTTGTTTTTTCTCCACAAAGATTGTTTTCAATTTCCTCTTTGCTAAAGGTTGTGGCATTTAAATTGATTTGGCTTTTTTGATCAATTGAAATTTCACTTTCAGTTGCATCTAAGGCACTAATTTCATCTTGTTGTTCACAGGAAGTAAATGTGACAAATGACAATACAAGATAAAATAAAATACTTATTTTTTTCATAGCAATCGTATTTTAAATTAAATAAATAATGAAGATACCCCTTGTAAAGAATATCAATCATTATTAACGCATCAAAAGACGATTTATTTTGATGTTGATAATTATTTGATGAATTCTATATTTTTAAATAGCGATATAGAGGCGCAAATACGTTCATTAACAAATTCGTCTCCGTAGATCTTTGAAGTGAAGGTATAGTACTCATCAACAGAATATTGTAAATATATTTGTAAATAGTGGTAAGTTATATCAGTGTTAATGCCTGTAGAAAGATTGTAATAGCTTTTGTGATTTATAAATTCACCATAACCTGATTTGATAATTTTTAATTGTTCTTTATCTATTAAATTTTGATGTATTTTTTTTTCAAATGCTTCATTGAAATCCAATTCGCCCTGATGCCATGTAATATCCGCTATATAAGTTTCGGATAATTGTTTGGTGGTATCAGCGCTATAAAGTTCTGATTGAAATTCGTCATAATAAAGGCTTGTTTTCCAGTCTTTTGGTATTTTAATTTTAAAATGTTTTAAGATGTCTTTATATTCTTTGCTATTGGTAAAATGGCTGGGTGTCTTACAGTCAAATGCATCGCCAATGGTATCTTTTTTATTACAGCTTATTAAAGTGATTGTTAGTATTATAATGCTTATTAAATGTTTCATTTTGGGTAAAAAATTTTTATTGATTGAATTGTATTTTTGCAATTTTGTTGCTTCCAGAAAGCCAGGCTGTATGTTTATTTACAAACGCTATACTAAAATATCCTTTCGAGCTAATTTTACGCCATGACATACCGCCGTTTTCGGAAAAGTAAATGCCTTCGGTTGAAACGGCTATTATTTCTTTGCCCTTACTACCCGGTACATATTTTACACAACTGATATAGGCAGGCATTTGATCATTGGCTATGAGTTGCCATGTTTCGCCTCCATCTTCTGTGGTAGCCTTTGTTGCTCTGGTATTCGATTTTTCTTCCCAATTACCACCCATGATGATCCCTTTGTTTTTATTGTAAAAATCAACGGTATATATGCCGGTCATTTTTCCGCCTTGAATGACAGGTGTTTCGGTAACTTTCCAGTGATGGCCGAGATCATGACTGTAAAATACTCTGGATTTTTTTCCACCGGTAACCATCCATGCCTTCTGTTTACTGACAGCGATATTGGAATTGCTTGCGGCAAAGGCAGCTTCACCTTCAACTATTTTTGGCAGGTTTTCGCAATTTAATTTTTTCCAGGTATGCCCACCGTCATTGGTCAGTATCACCGATAAGCAGCCATCGGTTGGATCGCCCATTGCGATACCGTTTTGTTCATCAAAAAATGTCATGGCATCGTAAAAAACATTTTGATGGTTTTCCTGATAAACAATAACAGGGCTATCTGTTGGATCTTTGAAAGGATCAATTTTGTATAAGATCGCAGGATTTTCAATGCTTAAAATAAAAATATGTTTACCGTTATAAGCAATAGATCTGAAGTTTAAATTTTTAGCACCATGCTTTATTGAATCTAAGGTAATCTTATTATGAATGATTTTTCCATACCTTCCGTTTGAGCCGGCAAACCACAGCGTAGAATCATTAACAGCTTTTATGGCTCGTATGCTTGTGTTCTCGATTGAAAATTCTTTAAAATCTTTTATTTTATTGGTTTGTGATTGCGTTTTAATAAAAAATATCAGAAAAAATGAAGAAAAAAGTAGTTGTTTGAATTGCATATTTTCATAAAAAGTATCAAATGTAAATTTTTTACATAAAATAGACTAATTTTAGGATACTAAAATCGTTAAAATTTGAAAGCATTGGTCTTATCGGGAGGTGGGAGTAAAGGTGCCTTTGCAGGCGGTGTAGCTCAATACCTTATCGAAGAAAAAAAAAGAGATTACGATCTTTTTATTGGTACTTCTACGGGTAGCTTAATGATCACGCATTTGGCTTTAGGGAAAGTTGAAGCACTAAGGCGCCTGTATGGCAATGTATGCCAAAAAACTGTTTTTAGCAATTGTCCTTTTATAATTAAAAAAGTAAATAATCATCAAACGGTGAGTATCAATCACTTCAATACGGTGTTGAGTTTTATACGCGGAAGTAAAACTTTTGGAGAAAGTTTTAATTTAAAAAAAATGATCGATGCGAATATTACCGATGCCTATCTGAAGCAAATTAAAAATTCACAAAAAAATATCATTGTAACGGTTTCTAATCTGACCTTAAATCAGGTAGAGTTCAAATCTATAAAGGATTACAGTTTTTCTGATTTCAGAGATTGGATCTGGGCTTCGAGTAACTTTGTGCCTTTTATGAGTTTGTTGATCAAAAATAATTTTGAATATGCAGATGGAGGCTTTGCAAATTTGATACCTGTGGAGGAAGCAATAAGACAAGGGGCCACAGAAATTGATGCTGTGATATTAGGAACAGAGATAAATCAATTGAACCGGATGCCTTCCAGAAATCCTTTTAATCTGATTACCAATCTTTTTGATTTTATGAAAATATATATAGAAAAGCACAATATCTCTATAGGTAAATTATCTGCAAATCATAAAAATGTAAAATTGAATTTATATTATACCCCCACGATTTTAACCACAAATTCATTGATATTTGAAAAAGAAAAAATGCGTCAATGGTGGAAAGAAGGTTTTGAGCATGCAAAATCAAAAGACGAAAAAAATGAAATAATTTAAAATAAGCCTTGTTTTCTTAAATTATATATTTAGATTTGTACATATTTATTAAAGAAATGAAAAAAATAACATTACATCATCATCATTTATATAATTACTCAGGCGAGATAATAATGTGATGACATGTCAAAATATTAAAAACCCGTTTGAGCAAATCAAACGGGTTTTTTTATACCCTTTAGTCTTGTTCAAACATATCTAATTTTTTAAAATGAATAAATTAAAAATAGCAATTCAAAAATCGGGCAGATTAAATGAAGACTCCTTAAGTATTTTAAAAGAATGTGGTATTTCGGTGAGCAATGGTCTAGACCAGTTAAAAGCATCTGTCCCCAATTTCCCCATGGAAATCATGTTTTTGCGCAACAGTGATATTCCGCAATATTTAAAGGATGGAGTCGTGGATATAGCGATTATCGGCGAAAATATTTTGATTGAAAAGGGCAATTCGATAAGGATACTTGAAAAATTGAACTTTTCAAAATGCAAAGTATCCATTGCAGTTCCAAAACATTTTGAATACAATAGCATTGAAGATCTGGAAGGAAAGCAAATAGCAACATCTTATCCAAATACTCTAAACGCTTACTTATCTGAAAAGGGTATACAAGCTGGTTTGCATCAAATTTCCGGTTCTGTTGAAATAGCGCCAAATATTGGATTGGCCGATGCTATTTGCGATATTGTTAGTAGTGGAAGTACCTTGTTTAAGAATAATTTAAAAGAAGTTGAAGTACTGTTTAGATCAGAAGCTGTGCTTGCTGTTTCACCAAAAATTTCTGATGAAAAGATTGAAATTTTAAACCAACTTAGATTCAGGATCCAGTCTGTTTTAAAGGCTCGTAAATCCAAATATATCGTGATGAATGCCCCTAACGAAAAAATACCCGATATCATTGAATTATTGCCTGGTATGAGAAGTCCCACGGTTTTGCCTTTAGCGCAGGAAGGATGGAGTTCTATCCACACCGTTATTGAAAAAAACAAATTTTGGGAAGTTATTGATACCTTAAAAAAAGTAGGTGCTGAAGGTATTTTGGTTGTGCCAATTGAAAAAATGGTTCTTTAAAGTAATAATTAAAATGCAAAAGATTTATACGCCCCCTAAAGAAGAATGGTCAAATATTTTAAAAAGGCCAGTACAGACATTTGAGCATATTGAGAAAACGGTCAATTATATTTTTAAGGATATTGAGTTGAACGGAGATGAAGCCGTTAAAAAATATGCAGATAAATATGATAAGGTCGCTCTGGATGATTTGATGGTATCTGCAAAAGAAATAGACAATGCTATGACTGAGGTTTCTGATGAATTAAAAGCGGCTATTCAATTGGCAAAAGCAAATATTGAAAAGTTTCATAGCGCCCAAAAGTCAGAGCCGCAAAAAATACAAATGACACCGGGCCTGATTTGCTGGCAGGAGAAAAAACCAATTCAAAAAGTTGGTTTGTATATTCCGGGGGGCACCGCACCTTTATTTTCAACCATTTTAATGTTAGCTGTTCCGGCAAAAATTGCGGGTTGTGAAGAAATTATATTATGTACGCCCTCTGACAGATCTGGCACTATTCATCCGGCAATTTTATATGCAGCCAATTTATGTGGTGTGACTAAAATTTTCAAGGTGGGAGGGATTCAGGCTGTCGGTGCGATGACCTTTGGAACAGAGATGATTCCCAAGGTATATAAAATATTCGGACCGGGTAATCAATACGTGATGGTGGCGAAACAAATAGCTACCAAATACGGGGTTGCCATTGATTTACCGGCGGGTCCCAGCGAATTATTAGTGGTCGCTGATGATACTGCCAATCCTGCCTTTGTAGCTTCTGATCTGTTGTCGCAAGCTGAACACGGCGAAGATAGTCAGGTCATTTTAATTGCTAATACAAAAAGTATCATGACAAAGGTGGCAGCCGAAATAGAATTGCAGTTGGCGAATTTACCCCGAAGGGTAATTGCAAAAAAAGCTATGGCCAATTCAAAATTGATTTATTGCCCCGATGACCAAACAGCCTTAGAGCTTATCAATGCTTATGCGCCGGAGCATTTTATTATTTGCACTGAAAATGAAGATTTTTATGCAGCCAATATTCAAAATGCCGGGTCGGTTTTTATAGGGAATTACACTCCCGAAAGTGCCGGTGATTATGTTTCAGGTACCAACCATACCTTACCAACCAATGGCTTTTCTAAAAGTTATAGCGGTGTTAATTTAGATGCTTTTTTAAAAGCAATAACTTTTCAAAGCATCTCAAAAGAAGCTTTAAAAAAGATTGGCCCCGCCATAGAGCATATGGCTTTGGCCGAGGGCCTAGAAGGCCACAAGAACGCGGTCACCATACGTCTTAAAGAAATTAATAATGTGATAAATAAAGCATGATGACAGTTGTAAATTCAATTAGTAATGTGATGAACCTGGTAAGGCCATCTGTTTTAGAACTGACTCCCTATGCCTCAGCCAAGGATGCGTTTAAAGATTTTAAAAAGGATTTAATTTACATGGATGCCAATGAAAATCCGTATCAAAGTGAATGGAACAGATATCCTGATCCAGATCAGTTGGCCTTAAAAGAGGCATTGTCTCAATTAAACGGGATTTCAACAGATCAACTTCTTTTGGGTAATGGAAGCGATGAAATTTTAGACATGATTTATCGCGTTTTTTGTGAACCTAAAGCAGACAATGTCATTATCAATACACCAACCTTTGGTATGTATAAGGTATTGGCTGGTATGCATCAGATAGCCTGTAAAGAAGTGTTGTTAACCAATGATTTTCAGTTAGATATACAGCGTATTGTTGAAAGTGTTGATACGCAGACTAAAATATTATTTATCTGTTCTCCGAATAATCCTACAGGAAATCTCATGAATAAAGAAGATGTTTTGAGTTTGGTAAAATCCTTGAATATTATTGTGGTTATTGATGAAGCTTATATAGATTTTGCCGACAGCAGGAGTTGGTTGAAAGAAGTTGTAAATTATAAAAACCTTATAGTCACGCAAACCCTTTCAAAAGCTTATGGTATGGCGGGTCTGAGACTTGGTATCTGTTATGCAGATGCAGCGGTTATCAGCCTTTTGAAAAAGGTCAAAATGCCATATAACGTCAATATACTCACCCAAAAGTTTGCCCTAAAAAATTTAGAGAACAAGTCGAAGTTTAAAAAGGAAATTTCTGAAATAATTTTGAATAAAGGCGCATTAAAAAGTGAGCTGCTTCAAATAGCCATGGTTCAAAAAATATACCCTTCTGACGCTAATTTTTTATTGGTAAAAGTAGATGATGCAAATAAGCGTTATGCGCAATTATTAAATAATGGTATTGTGGTAAGAAATAGAAACAAAGAACCTATGTGTGAAAATTGTTTGCGTATCACTGTTGGAACGGCCATGGAAAATAAAAAATTAATTGAAGTTTTTAAAACACTGAAATAATGAAAAAAGTACTTTTTATAGATAGAGACGGCACCTTGATCAAAGAAACCGAAGATGAACAGATAGATAGTATTGAAAAGCTTGTTTTTTACCCTAAAGCCTTATTTTACATGTCGAAAATTGCAAAGGAACTTTCTTTCGAGCTGGTGATGATTACCAATCAGGACGGTTTGGGAACAGAGGTTTTTCCGGAGGATACTTTTTGGCCGGTACATCATTTGGTTATCAGAACCTTTGAAAATGAAGGGGTTGTATTTGAAGAACAATTTATAGACAGAAGCTTTGCAGTAGATAACTCACCCAACCGAAAACCAAATACGGGTTTGTTAAGCCAATATTTTAAAGAAGCTTATGATCTGGAAAATTCATTTGTTATCGGCGACAGATTAACGGATGTTGAATTGGCAAAAAATTTAAATGCCAAAGGTATATTTATAAATAATGAGACCCATTTGGGAAATGATGAAATTTCAG
>Ga0224507_10000681_pt1 | contig 13198 bp, 9 predicted proteins | sample SF_Jan12_sed_USG_3_FD_170159 | JGI IMG/M metagenome (GOLD analysis project Ga0224507, IMG submission 170159) | Sediment microbial communities from San Francisco Bay, California, United States - SF_Jan12_sed_USGS_13 | ecosystem: Environmental > Aquatic > Marine > Sediment | place: USA: California...
TCCAAAACCACCTCACAACCCCAAACTGACAGCTAGAGTAATCATGGAAAAACAATATAGCGCCGCCGACGTCACCATAGCCGTACTCAACTATAATGGCTTAAAAAACCTACCCGATATTTTCGCTTCCATACAACAGCTGGACCACCCACCGGCAGAGACCATAATGGTTGACGACGGTTCCACCGATTCAAGCCCCGACTGGGTAAGGCAGAACCAACCCAGCGTCCGGGTTGTGGACATGGGACGTAACACCACTGTACTAAATATTGTTCGTAATGCTGCTCTTAAAGCTGCCAAAACCGACCTTGTTCTCATCGTGGACAATGATGTAATGCTCTGTAAAGATTGCATCGACGAAGCCGTTAAAGCGATGAACACCCTGCCAGACGCCGCTGTTTGTACTACCAGAGCCGTTTATGAAGAAAATCGAGATACGATATACCAAGATGGTCAAATTCTCCATTACGTAGGAGCATCACCAAACATCAACCGTGAATGTAAAATCTCGGAAGTTGACGCTGAACCTCGAATGAGTATCGGTTGGGGCGTTCAACTGATCAATCGCGAGAAATGCAGGGCCGTGGATTGGTTTAACGAAGAGTATTTTTTAGGATGGGGTGATGACGGGGAGTTTAACCATAAATTAAATATGGCCGGTCTTATCTGTTACCATGTTCCTCGCTCTGTGGTCCTTCACAAACGTCATGGAGCTTCAGGAAGGTACGCTCCGGCGGTAACAAATAGATGGCGCTTTATCCTTGAGATGTATCACTGGAAAACCCTAATCCTCACCGCTCCAGCCCTTTTGTTCTATGAACTGCCCCTCTTTGGCTTCTTACTGATGAAAAAATGCCCCGTAGATTATTTTCGAGGAATGTTTCTGGTAGTAAAAGGTCTCCCGCAAATTTTATCCGATAGAAAAAAAATCCAGGCCAGACGCAAACTTCCCGACAACAAACTTATGGGTAACGGAGATATTTTCGTCTACAGCGATGATGTCAATAACGTCTTACTTAACCTCGGGTATAAAACGATCAACACCCTCCTCAACGGTTATTGGTACCTTATTCGAGGCTTGATTTAATAAGCAATAATCGCCCTGGCCATCGCCTAACTAACTTATCGCCACCAGATAGAAAGAAATTTGAGCTGGACCCATTAAGGGAAACATATACAAATTGAAAACCACAATTACCAAATCTTACTGCTTATTGGCGACAAAAAAACCCTTGCTCCTTTGCCAAATATCGAGGAGCACACCATGGCAAGATGTACACTATGCAATAAACGTAAGGGAAAGAGAAAATGCATGGCATCAGAAAGTGTTATTTGCAGCTTATGCTGCGGAGAAACTAAAACTATAGAGCGTTGTAAGGGCTGCTCCTTTTTCAAGGGTAGTCAACTCCGACATAACTACCGACAGGCGCACCCTATTTCACCACCGAGGAGATGGCTAACTCCTAACTCTTTCATCTCTCACTGATATTTTAGAAAATAGCCTTCCATGGTATGGGCCAAGGGCGACGGTCTTGTTAATGACCTCACTGTCGCATGCCTCATTGAGTTACAACTGGATCGACTTCATTTCAACGATCCCCATCCAAAATAGACGATACCATCCTAACCGCCTGACATCAGCTAGTTAGCAAGATAATTGACAACGAGCTGGGAAATACTTCTGACCAAGACATGGTTATAATTTTAAGCACCAGATATCACTCCATCCAAAGAAGAACCATCGGCGGATCCAGCTACCTTCTATTCATCCTACGATTTAGATGAATTGGCTTAAATTAATTAAAAGGTTAACCATTGACCAGTACCACATATTCGAACAATCGGTACTGATTAACCTAATCATATTTCACCAAACCGCTTCAGTACTAATAAATACTATATATTAGGCAACAACAACCTGCCATAGATCGATCACGTTTATGAACAAACAAATTAGAAGCTGGTACCCATAACTAACTATAACCTTGCTTAATATTAGACCAGCTAGTGATAATCTCTTTATGCAGCTATAAATGAGATATTCTCTATATATTTTCCTATATTCTTAAAATCTCAACATTACGACCGCCAAGAGATACCTTCGTTAACCATCTAATATATTATCGAAAAACGTTCCGCCACTTGTCACTACCATTTTAAATCTTAGAACTGCAATATCATAATTTAGTGTCACTATCTCACTATAATATAATCTTTTTTAGACACATCCTACCAAAAACACCTTCCCTCCACCATAAAACCTATATAAACTTAATAAGTTAAAAGTAATATCTCATTTACACTAAGACATTAACTACAAAATGGCACAATAAATGCTACTCAGCACTCAAACAATTTACTAATTTATAATCTAATATGACCTATGTTAACATCAGGGAATCATAATTACTCTTATTAATAAGTAAAAAGCCTAATTAAAAAAAAAATATTGGATTTCAGATGTAATATAAAAAATAATGCACTTACCGTTATGGCAATTTAGTTTATTCTTTCAAAATAGCAATCACATAACTTCTTAACTGTGTAATTGTTACTATCCCCCTCAAAAGAAAAGAAGAACCGACAATTATTACTATATTAAAGAAATTTAGCAATCATCATAAAGGAATTACAATGAACAAATTTACTTTTAAAGTATTTTGGCAAAACCTCTTTACCATCCTACTGACCATAATATGTTTAGGCGGAACATCACATCAAGTATTTGCCTCTGATATCCGCATAGCAGATAGCAAAGGAGACAATGGGTACCCCAACCCATTTCGCCACTACCCTCGCGGTCCAGGATACCTTCATATGAGCTGGGTATTCGAAACATTGACCTGGAAAGATGCAAATGGCATTGTCCCTGCCCTTGCCACCGCATGGGAATATGATGCTAAATCTTTAACTCATACCTTCAAAATCCGCCAAGGGGTTAAATGGCATGACGGCAAACCAGTTACCACCGATGATGTAGCCTTTTCAGTAAACTATTTCCTGAAAAACCCTTACAAGTTCGTCTCCCTGACAAATATCACTGAAGCCAAAGCAATTGATCAAAATACAGTATCAATAAAGTTGGATAAGCCCTACGCCGCTTTTATAAGCAGAGTGGCCGGAGTTCTACCAATTATTCCAAAACACATATGGCAAGATATCACAAACCCTAAAACATACGATGATCCTAAGAGTTTTATCGGATGCGGTCCTTACCTCTTTGTCAATTTCGATAAGGCTAAAGGTAATTATCTTTATGAAGCTTTTGAAGGATATTATCGTGGAAAAGTAAAAGCTCAACGCCTTATCTATATTAAAGTCGATGACCCCCTAATGGCTCTCTACACCCATACCGCAGACTTTGCCCTCATTAAACCTGAAATGGTCAAACCACTTAGAAAAAAAGGGTTCACTGTTCTAAACAATGGTAACGGCTGGAACAAAAAGCTGATGATCAATCATAGAAAAGCCCCCTTTAACAATAAAATATTCCGAAAAGCTTTAGCTTACGCCATCGACCAGAAGGATATCATAAACAAAGCTCACCGTGGATTCGGCACTCCGGCCTCCTACGGGCTCCTTTCCATAGATCATAAATATTATAATCCCAACACTCCTACCTATGCACCAAACCCCGATATGACAAAAAAATTGTTAGAATCCCTAGGATATATAAAAAACCAAAAGGGCTTTTACGGTAAAAACGGCGCAGTTCTTACTATTGAACTATTGGCTTCAAATATCTCCGTTACCGGCGAAAGTAGACCTGATAGGGACGGAGAAGTAATTAAACACCAATTGGAACGAGTCGGTATCCAAGTATCACTAATTAATCAAGAGCGAACTTCAACGGATAGCAAAATAAAAAAATGGGAATTTGATTTAGCAATATCAGGACACGGAGGCCTCCTTGGAGATGCCGTAATCCTCAATAGAATGATAAGCCCCAAAACGGGATCAACCAATTCCGTCAAATTTAGTGATAACGGAAAACTTCTCAAGCTCCTCAAAAAGCAATCTGCAGAAATGGATCCAAAAAAACGTAAAACACTAGTATATAAAATTCAGGAAATTTATGCAGATGAACTACCTGCCATTTCTTTATACTATCCAGCTTCTTACATAGCTTATAATCCCAAAAAAGGGGTCCAGTGGTATTTTACACCAGGCGGTTTAGGCTCAGGCATACCATATGCCTTAAATAAATTGTCGCTCATCCAATAACCCCCTAAATCATGGACAATACTATCGCTAATTTTGGCAACCTACTAAAAATACAGTTAAAACAACAAAAGCAACTTGACCTGATCATAGCCTACGGCCTTGCAGCCCTGACCATGACCTACTTAAGCTACTCACTACCTAACTTATTACCTGGTGATTTTGTCACCACAATGTACTCCAATTCATTTGTCACCATCACGGCAGAACAAGAAGCGGAACTAAGAAACTTTTACTCTACCGATGCTGGATTCGGTGACTATATTATAAGATTACTTAAACTGGACTGGGGATTTTCCTACTCCTCCCTCACCCCAGTTTCATCCTTATTTTTTAGTGCCCTTCCCTGGACCTTACTCCTCATGGGTAGTGCCAATTTTATTTCTATATTTATAGGCTTCGTAACCGGGGTTGAAGCGGCCTGGCAACGAGACAGTAAAACTGAAAAAACCATGGTCTCAACCATGACTATCATGGAAGGCATACCGGAGATCTGCACCGGAGTTATTTTATTGGCTATATTCTCTCTTCACTATCAATGGTTTCCTGCTGCAGGTGCTGAAACAGCCTATGCCAACCACACTTTAATTGAGCAATTCCTAGATGTCGCACATCACTTAGCGCTCCCTCTACTCAGCTTAATTTTTGCTTATTTACCAGGCAATTTTCTCATGGCCCGCAATAGCATGGTTATGGTGCTAAAACAATCTTACATTACCACGGCCAGAGCCAAAGGACTCTCAGCCCTGCGGATACGCTACGCCCACGCAGCACGCAATGCACTTTTACCTGTTGTTACAAGGTTCTGCCTACGATTATCCTTCATGGTCACCGGGGCTTTGGTGGTAGAACGAATCCACTCCTACCCTGGCCTGGGAACTCTCTTATTCAATGCCATCCAGGCTCGTGATCTACCAGTTATTCAAGCTGTGGTTTTAGTCTCTTCCCTCATGGTATTAGCAATAATTTTATCTTTGGAATTACTCTACGGAATTATTGACCCCAGAGTTACCCATGCACATTAATCTAAGAACTAATTTCATCTCTGATCCTTGGTTTCTAATAGGCGCAAGCTTTACTACGCTATTCTGCTTGATTGCCTTAATAGGACCAATCCTGTCACCCCATGACCCTTGGGAGATGTCATTTGACCCCATATCTCCACCCACCATAGAGCATATTCTAGGGACAAATGATTGCGGCCAAGACATCTTTTCTGAGCTTTTATACTCTATTCACAATACAATATTTTTCGGTTTATCTAGTGGGTTTACCACCCTTATATTCGGAGTTGCTATTGGTTTAACCTCTGGATGGTACGGAGGAAAAATTGATTTATTTCTTATGCGATTAGCCGATATTTTACTGGCGACACCATCAATTATGATTCTCATTTTGGCCGCCTCCTTTTTCCACCCATCCCCCATAACCCTCGCACTTCTTCTTGCCCTATTAATGTGGCCAACAATCAGTAAAGTTGTAAGGGCCAATACTCTTATTTTAAGGGAAAGCCTACATATCAAAGCTGCTAAACAAATGGGGGCCAGCAACTGGTATATCATCAAACGCCATCTACTACCGGAGATGTATCCAATTTACCTCATCGGATTTACGTCTAAAATACGATCTGCAGTATTCATGGAAGCATCACTGGCATTTTTAGGTCTTTTTGACCCCACTAGAAAGTCACTTGGAATAATGATTAGCTATTCACTCAAATATTATTACCTGGGCATTTGGTGGAATTGGCTCATGCCACCCATTATCTGTTTGTCAGTTCTAATTACCGCCACCACCTTTTTGGCCATTAGCTTGGAAAAGGTCATGGACCCACGACTCAAGGAATCCTTAGGAGATAACCTGGCATGAATATGAAAATTTCCTCCCTCAACGTTATTTACAAAAACAAATCCCACTGTATCCATGCCCTTGACAAGGTTAAGTTGGAAATAAAAGCTGGTGAATGTACCGCTTTGATAGGGGAATCTGGATCCGGCAAGTCTACATTAGCTAACGCTTGCCTAGGAATTTTACCTAAAAACACCTGCTTCTCCGGTTCAATCGCTCTCGACAACAGCCCACTGAACTACTGTAATGAAGAAACAATTAATCAATTCAGATGGAAAAAAATTGCCCTAGCTTTTCAAAACGGGGCCGCAAATCTTAATCCCGTTCAAAAGATAATTGATCAAGTAACAGAACCACTGCTCATCCATACTGATATAGATAAAGCAACAGCGTTGAAAATTGCTTCACAATCCTTAAATAAATTAGGCCTCTCACCAGACCAACTCCTACTATTTCCCCATCAATTAAGCGGTGGGCAACTACAACGAGTTATGTTGACAATGGCCTTAATTCTTGACCCAGAGGTTATCATACTTGATGAACCAACAGCCTGTCTGGATGCCATTACTAAATCTCTAGTTGCCAACGTTATTGAAGAGAACAAACATAAAAATAAGGCTATTTTATTAATTACCCATGATTTAGAATTCGCAGCTAACAACTCCAATACCATTGCAGTACTTTATGCTGGACAAATAATGGAACAACTTCCTGCCAAACACTTGTTAACTTCACCAAAGCATCCATATACCATGGCTCTCGCCCGCTCCTACCCCGCCACCAATACAGCACGAGACCTTGGCGGCATTAAAGGCGATTTTTGTTTAAGAACTACCCATAATAACCATGACCAGCCTACACATAGACATTTAACACATAATAAACTCCATGGTGAACATAACACCAATCATATACCAATAGACGGTTGTCTTTTTCACAATCGCTGCACTCAAGAACTAACTTTATGCAAACATCAAAAAGTTAAATTGATACCACAACAAGATCATCATATTCGATGTTTGAGAAATGGAATCGTAAATATTCTTGAATTAAAGGAAGCGAGCAAATCCCATGACGGTATAGTTGCTTTACATAAAAATGATTTAACAATTAAAGCAGGGGAAGTATTTTCTTTGGTAGGTGAAAGTGGATCAGGAAAATCCACCTTAGCAATGATTGCCGCCGGCATCCTTAAAACAGACAGTGGAAAACGAATTTTTAAGGGTAAAAACATGGATGAATTGATAAAATATAATTACAAATCACTATCAAAACAAATCGGATTTATCTTTCAAAATCAAAGCAGTGCATTAAGCCATCGTTTCAATATATTTGAAGCAATAGCAGAGCCTTTTAGAATCCATAAAATAACCGAGAGTAAAGAGGAACTTTTAGTCCTGGTCAAAAAATTACTTACCGATGTACACCTCCCAACCGAAGAGGCTTTTCTAAAATACTACCCCCACCAATTAAACCAAGGGTCCTTACAAAGGGTCGGCATTGCCAGAGCGCTTGCTCTAAAACCATCGTTCCTGATTGCTGATGAACCTACCAGCTCCCTGGATCCAAGCGTCCAGGCTAAGGTAGTAAAGCTCCTTCTTGAACTACAAATAGAGCTTGGCCTTTCGATGCTTTTTATCACCCACGACATCGGACTAGCCAGAAAGATAAGCGACCGTTTAGGCGTTATACTACAAGGCCAGCTAGTTGAAATTGGCCCAGCTTCCTTACTCTTTGGAACTCCCGCTCATCCTTACACTAAATTTCTCATTGATAGCGCTGCGGGTTTAGCAAAAATTTATATTGATCATAACCAAACAACAACACCCCTTAAAAGTGGTTGCTCATTTTCCATGCATTGTCCACGTGCAAGAGAACACTGCCATCAACTGGCTCCACAAATCAAACTACATGGAGAAAGATTACTAGCATGCCATTACCCATTGCCTGACTATATCAAACAACACCAATCAAATTTATATATTAAGCAAAATATATCCGATCAAGATCTTCATTCAAAAACACTTTCAACCATTGCATCATGAACATTCAAACGAAGAACGGATGCAAAATTTTAGGCTACAGTTAATAATTAAAGGCCAAAAGTTGAACTCACACTCAATCACGAGAAAAAAATATACATTCTCAATACTCACTCAAAGGAATATAAACTATGGATACCCAACTAATTAGCGCAGAAACAATCAAAAAAACCATTGAATTTCACGGCCACTCATGCCCCGGACTAGCCATAGGCATACGTGCTTCCGAGGTGGCCTTATCTGAGTTCAGCATGCGATCTTTAGACGAAGAAATAGTCGCAGTTACTGAAACCAATATGTGTGGAGTGGATGCCATCCAATATCTAACTGGCTGCACGCTCGGAAAAGGCAACCTAATTCATCTTGATTATGGCAAAAAAGCCTTTTCTTTTTATCGACGCTCTGATGAAAAAGGAATCCGAATTGTGTTAAAATCCGAGTTCTTTAAAAAGATGGCTAATGATATGCTAGCCCTACAGAAAAAACGTATGACCTCAGGACTCAACCCCGAGGAACAGCAAGGTTTCAAAATGCTAACCCAAGAACGCATTACAATGGTGATGGAAGCGGACCGAAATGAACTATTTGACATCCAAGAAGCACCAGGCCCCCTCCCTATTAAAGCAAAAATTCTGCAAAGCGTGACCTGCAGCAAATGTGGCGAAGAAACAATGGAGACCAAAACCAGACTTTTCCTTGCTAAAAACCTCTGCATTCCATGTTTTAATAAGGTTCATAATCACGAATAATACAATTTATTGCGAGCTAGCTTAGAGTTAAAGCTGATCATTTATCAATCGCCTTTAACTCTACAATATTCTATATATTTAGGATATACACTCGTTATACCAAGGGCTATTATGATCATCTCTACACATATTCCTACCTTTTAAAAAATTAATACTCCCAAAGTTTAGAAATATTAAAATTAAAAATATTATAGTTCATACCAACGACTCACTTTTGTAATTTTAAGAATCCCCTTCTTAAATATTATCAATATAGCTATAATTGATAATAGCTAATTGCAGTATCACCTCAGAATATCAATATAACTAACGCTTCACAGTATAGATTACATATTCAATATCAACTTATGCTATCAACCCACATGTAATAAATACATATTACATCTTTATAATTAGATAATACTCTATTATACAATTACCCAACCGCCCAAACACCTCACCACTAACATTCCGGAACAATACATTTTTTATTCAACCGTCATATTGGCACGCAATATGCTATTACCTTATCATCGCATCTAATTCAGTGGGTAATTTTTGGCTCCCCGTTACAATTGTAGGTTTATAAAAATTTGCAATTGCATCCTTTGTCATTAATCCACCTACCACCTCAACAAACATAATATAGGGAGAATCAATCATGCATATGGCAGACGCGTTATTATCACCTGCAATAGGCGGTGCTATGTGGGCTGTATCTGGAGCTATCCTAGTACAAGCCTGCAAAAAAGTAAAAAACGAGATAGATGATAGCAAAGTGCCTTTAATGGGGGTCATGGGAGCATTTATCTTTGCAGCCAAATGATAAACTTTACCATTCCAGGAACTGGATCAAGCGGTCATATTGGTGGAGGGCTTTTACTTGCTATAATACTAGGCCCTCATGCTGCCTACCTCACAATAGCTTCTGTTTTAATAATTCAGGCATTATTTTTTGCTGACGGTGGTTTACTCGCATTAGGCTGCAACATTTTCAATCTTGGCATTTTCCCATGCTTTATTGCATACCCTTTCATATACAAAAAGATAGCGGGTAAAAACCTCACCACCACAAGCATGGCCACAGCTGCAGTATTTGCTGCTATTGTAGGCCTACAACTAGGAGCATTCAGCGTCGTATTAGAAACAGTTTTCTCAGGTATCAGCTCCTTACCATTTGGGTCTTTCATTATTATGATGCAACCAATACATTTGGGTATCGGCCTCGTTGAAGGGTTAGTTACCGCTGGTGTTGTAGCATTTATCTGGAATGCTCGACCTGAAATTCTTGAGGTCACAGGTGAAAATCGTCTTCTTGGTGAACTATCAATCAAACAGGTGCTAGCAGGCCTTGTCGCAGCAACTCTTATCACTGGCGGACTTTTTGCGTGGTTTGCATCCGAACATCCTGACGGCCTGGAATGGTCAATAATGAAAGTAACCGGAAGCGAGGAAATAGAAGGCACTGAAGACGGAATCCATCACACCCTCGCCTCAGTCCAAGAATCTACAGCTTTCCTACCTGACTACGATTTAAAATCAGAACCGGCAGAAGAATCAGCAGCTGCCCACGAAGGAATTGAAATAGCAGAAGAAGAAAGCACATGGGGACAAGCCAACATAGGAACCTCAATATCAGGATTAGTAGGTGGAATATTAACCCTCCTTCTTGCTGGTGCATTTGGCTACGCATTGAAAAACAAAAACAATCAACTCGCTTAAAAAAAGGTCACACATTAACCTGTTTTAATATCATTTTTTTTAGCCAGTGATCCAAGAAATCAAAAAAAATTCTTGATGATCACCCTTGCACTCACTGTAACACTTGAGCTAGAAGAAACAATAAACTAACAGCTTATTGAGATGCACCCCGTAAAAGCATGCTTGCCCAACAAAGTTGAATTTTTTGGACAAGCATGCCCACTAATATCATTACAAAATATACAACAAAAGGTCACCTAAGCAGGGTGAAACAAGCAAGACTCGTAACCTTTTGCAAAAGCAGTAAGAACGGACTAAACCCATGGCCAACATCGAAAACGGTATTTGTGATATAGGCTGCCTGGATAGAATGGCGGACCATAACTCCATTATTCATAAACTGGATGCACGATCTAAAGTACTAACCACAATACTTTTTATAATTATGGTTGTATCAACCAACAAATACGAAATTGCAGGACTGGTTCCATTTACCTTGATGCCGATCATACTTATAGCCTTAGCCGATTTTCCCTTTAGTTTCTTCTTACATAAGCTTATATTAGTTTCACCCTTTGTGTTATTCGTCGCTATTTTCAACCCATTTTTTGATCAAGCTCCACTCTGCAAACTTGGTCACTTCACTATTTCCGGTGGATGGGTTTCTTTTCTTTCAATTATACTCCGTTTCTGCCTAACAGTTACCGCAGCTTTAGTACTAATAGCCAGCACCGGATTTCCTCAAGTATGTAGGGCATTGGAGCAACTGGGTGTACCAAAAGTATTCACCATCCAACTACTCTTTCTTTATAGATACATTTTTGTTTTACTGGAAGAAGGTACAAGAATGATTCGCTCTCACAACTTACGTTCATTTGGACGTAAGATACACCTTAGGGTTTACAAACACCTTGCCGGAAACCTTTTACTCCGCACCCTTGACCGTGCCAATCGCATCCATATGGCCATGCTTTGCAGGGGATTTGATGGAGAGATTCGTTCCTTGAACACCGACAAATTTAATCGATCAGATTACATATTCACCATCACCACCTGCTCACTTGTGGTTATATTTCGCCTCGTCAACCTCCCGCAATTTGCAGGAACACTATTTATTAGGTTATTTTAATGAGTCATCATATCGTAGAAGTAAAGAACCTGCGTTTTACCTACCCTGACGGCACCGCCGCCTTGCAATCAATCTCTTTTCGGATCAATCATGGTGAATCTGTAGCCCTTGTAGGTGCAAACGGAGCTGGAAAATCCACTCTGTTACTCCATCTCAACGGGTACCTCTCACCTTCCGAGGGCACGGTTCGCATAGGCGACCTTCCTCTCAACAAAGACACCCTAAAGGATGTCCGGAAGACAGTGGGAATGGTCTTTCAAGACTCTGACGATCAACTTTTTATGTCAAAGGTTTATGATGATGTGGCTTTCGGCCCTCTGAATTTGGGTTTGCCATCTGAAGAGGTAAATAGCAGAGTTATAGCTGCTCTTAAAAAAGTGGATGTTGAACATTTAAAGAACCGTCCCCCGTATAAACTCTCAGGAGGACAGAAGAAAAGAGCAGCCATTGCCTCAGTCCTGTCAATGAATCCATCAATTCTTGTTATGGATGAACCGACCGCTGGTTTAGACCCTAGATCACGTAGACAACTGATTAATTTACTACATGGTTTTGAACATACAAAAATAATAGCGACCCACGACTTAGACATGGTAACGGATCTCTGCGACCGTACGATTATCATCCATGATGGGAAAGTACTGGGAGACGGTTCAACATCGGATATTTTCTCTGACATGGAACTATTAAATGCAGGGCATCTGGAGAGACCCCTACGAATGCAAAGCTGTCCGATATGCTCAAAAACAACATCAAAAATCAACGTGAACAAATGCCAAACAGCTGAGCTACAAAATTAAAAAAAAGCCTTTAAACATATATCATAAATAAATACCAACAGAGACAATAATCGTAAAACTAAACATCAACAATAACCCTAGTGCGTAATCCGATTTTCTGGATGGGGAATCAATAACAGGGAACGTCCCCTTAAATCCCCTCATCACCATGGCGTTATTCACCCGGTTGCCCTGCTCATAACTACGAACAAAGGTCATAGCTATCAAATAGGCATAGGTTCGATAGGTGTGCAAGCTGAGTTTGGCTGTAAAACAGCGTAGCCTTACGGCTCGCTGTAACCGTGCATACTCTTGCATAATTACGCTAAGATACCGAAATGTTGTCAACAACAACACCGTGAACTTAACTGAGACACCAAATTGTCGCAAACCATTACCAATCCTTTGAACAGAGGTTGTAGAAAGAAGTGAGATAATCAACAAACTAACACCGTTAGCCTTTAAGGTAATAAAAAGTGGCAGCTCTACCCCTTTTTCATAAACCTTTAGATATCCAATGGAATACAGAACTTTCCCCTCCCCAAAAAAAGGTAAAAAAAACCATAAAAAAAGCATAAATATATTTACAACCATCAAGTGCTTAAAAACCTCACTTAATTTCAACCCAGCCATCAAAACATACAATATACCAATAAATAACCCTACCAATATCACGGTAAGATTATGACTCACCGAGATAAATGACATTAGACATGTAGCCCCTACAAGTTTAACCTTTGGATCTGCTCT
>Ga0224507_10000683_pt1 | contig 13181 bp, 12 predicted proteins | sample SF_Jan12_sed_USG_3_FD_170159 | JGI IMG/M metagenome (GOLD analysis project Ga0224507, IMG submission 170159) | Sediment microbial communities from San Francisco Bay, California, United States - SF_Jan12_sed_USGS_13 | ecosystem: Environmental > Aquatic > Marine > Sediment | place: USA...
GGGACGGGTCGAGCCCAAAAGCTCCACATCCCGCTCGCACAGCCCGACCTCTTCCTCGAGTTCCCGGTACATGGCCTGCTCGGGAGACTCGAATTCGTAGATTCCGCCCTGGGGGAACTGCCAGCCCGCCCGACCGGCGCGACCCGCCCAGAATAGGCCGCCGCTATGGTTCATCAAAATGATGCCCACGTTGGCGCGATAACCGTCCCGGTCTATCCAGTCACTCATGCAATCGTTTTGGAATAATCCAAATACTCAGTTCTTCGTTGTCGGCATTGTTCCACAAGCCTTCCTGCGGCAACAACCGACAAACCCCAGTTTTCGCTTCCGCCGACCCCAGTGAGTGCTATTCTGTCGCCCGTAGAAACATTCACATCGAGTTAGTTCAGCCCAATCGTGCCACGCTTAAGACCTGCAATTCTGATTCCCCTGCTTTGCCTGCTTGCCTTGACCTGTATGGCCGCGGCCCTGCTGCTAGGCAGCGTGGAGTTTGGCGTAGGGCAGGTCGTATCAGCCTTGCTCGGTGGCGGGGACCTGATGACCCGCACAATAGTGCTGGACCTGCGCCTGCCCCGGGCAATAGCCGCGTTCACCACAGGCGGCATGCTGGCCCTGGCGGGCTCTTTCATGCAAGTTCTGTTGCGCAATCCACTGGCCGATCCTTACATCCTCGGAATTTCCAGCGGAGCCGCAGTTTGCGCCCTGGGAATCATGGCGCTGGGCCTGGGTGGAATCTGGGTGGATGCGGGCGCCTTTGCCGGCGCCACCGCGGTCACGCTGCTTGTGTTTGCCCTGTCTCATGGCCCCGGAGGCTGGACCCCTACCCGCTTGCTACTGACGGGGGTGGTTGTTGCCTCGGGGCTGACAGCCCTGATGAGCCTCATCCTGGCCCTCAGCCCCGACGGCCAGCTGCGCGGCATGATGTTCTGGCTAATGGGAGATTTATCCCTGGCTGAATCCGGCCTTCGAAACCTGCCCATACTTGCCCTGGGGGCGGCCCTGGGAATGATTTTCGCCCGTCACCTGAATGTGCTGTCGCGAGGAGAATTGCCCGCCGAGGCGCTGGGATTGTCAGTGAAGCCTGCCCGCATTGGCATTTATCTTGGTAGTTCCCTGATTACCGCCCTGGCCGTGACCACGGCAGGCAGCATTGGCTTCATCGGACTGGTGGTACCTCACCTGGTGCGCCTGGTGGCCGGACCCGATCACCGCATCGTGATCCCGGCCTCCGTGTTGTTGGGTGGGGCCTTGTTGACCTTTGCAGATGTGTTGGCAAGAACCGTCGTAGCTCCGGTCCAGCTGCCGGTAGGCGCGTTGACGGCATTAATCGGCGTGCCGCTTTTCCTGATGCTGCTGGGTCGCCAAAGACATATCGGCTAGTCGGAGATTTTTACCCGATCCCTGCCATCCGCCTTGGCCTGGTAAAGGGCCACGTCCGCTGCAGATAGCAAGCCCTCACCCAGAGCCGTATGGTCGGCTGCCGACCTGGGAGGAACAATTTCCGCAATTCCGATGGAGACCGTGACCGTCAGTGCCTGGTCGCTACTGACCTCCATAGGCGTGGCGGACACTGCCTTGCGTATGCGCTCCGCGAGCTTCTTGGCGTCCACCGCACGAGTGGCCGGCATCAACACAGCAAACTCCTCCCCGCCGTACCTGGCGGCCACATCGCTGGTTCGGATCTGGCCGGCAACCCGCTTCACGATCTCCCGCAGCACCCGGTCCCCCGCCTGGTGGCCATGGATATCATTCACCTGCTTAAAGTGATCCACATCCAGCATCAGGCAGGTAAGCGGAGCCTGCTGACGCTTGGCTACGGCGATCTCTTCCCCCAGACGCGACTCCAGGTAACGTCGGTTATGCATCCCGGTCAGTACATCGGTGAATCCGCTGCGCAGCAAGCGTGATCTGTTAACTGCATTTTCCACGGCAAAAGAAGCAACGTTTCCCAAGTGAGATAAAAAGCTGGTGGCGTGGTGCCGGGTAAAACGCCGGTCGTCCACGCTCGCGAAATTCAGGCATCCCACCAGGTTTTCCTCTCTCACCAGGGGAATCAGCGCAACACTCTTGAGCTGGTCTTTTTGCTGGAACAAAAGGTCGTGGTCACCACCAATGAATGGCCCAAGCCAGACGGAGCGCATCCGCTGAACCTGCGCCGGCACCACATTCATGGAGTCAACAAACCGGATTCCGGGAATCGCAGGTTCTTCACCCATCTCGCTGGCCAGCAAGTGGCGAATTTCATGTTCCGGATCCCATAGCAACAGAGTGACTTCATTCAGACCATAGGAATTGGCCAGCCCCACAGTAATGCGATCTAGAAGATCCTTCAGGGTCCGGGCCTTGAGCAGCAGAATCTCGCGCTCCAGCAGGCGCAGAAATATTTTCTCGTTGTCCGTGGCAGCCTTGCTCTGGATGAGTAGCTGTTGCCTCAGCTTTGCTATCTCATCCCGCTGGGTCATACCCTGCCGTCTCCCGGCCTATCGCGCCTTCCATGCACGTAAGACCGCCCCGAATCCATCAGCTGAACGAAGTCTTCCTCATGCCCGCCGCGAACCATGCCAATAATTCGCACCACTGCATCTTCCAGGGCAGTAAGGGCTTGTTCGCCGTACTCATTCAAGCGCTGGATTTCAAAATACAGCCGCGGGTTTTCCTCGCTGAGCTTTGCGGCGATATTGAACTGGGCATCAAAGGTGGTACTGGACATCTTGATCAGCGCCGGCGCCGCCTCACCGCTTTCCGCCAAGACGGTCACAAAGGCAATGTTCAACGCGTGGGACAGACCAAGCACATAGGCAATAAGGCGATCATGATCGTCCAGTCCCAATTCAACTTGTTCCGCCATGGTCGAGGCGAACAAGCCGCGGGCTTCCGCGGTCGCTGCCGGGCAGCCTACATCCACAAACACCACATGCCGTCCCGACAGCAATTCCGTATCAGGACCAAACATGGGATGCACCGAGGTAATCTTGCAACCAGCCTCGACCAGGTCAGTAAGAGGCTTGCGCAGGGGTGTCTTCAAAGAGCCCAAATCAAAGATCAGGCCTTGCGGTCGCACCTCAGACAACTCGGCGAGAATCTCCGCCGTCACCCGTAGCGGCGTGGCTACCACGATGATGTCATGATCCAGATCCATCTCCCGCCAGTCGAACTGATCGCCAGGGGGTAGCGCCGGGTCAGCAATATCGACGTTAAATCCCTGGGATCTCAGGAAACTGGCAAACCACGCGCCCATGCGTCCCGCGCCACCAATCACCAGGGCACGGCGCCCGCTCCCCTGGCCCTCGGCAGCCACCCTGTCCTGCTCCTGGGCAGTGAGGGATGAGCGAATCAGCATGGCCAGGAGTTCCTCGGCGATATCCCCCGACAATCCCACTTCGCCAGCCAGTCTCCGGGCATTTTCCAGCACCTCTTTTTCCCTGGCGAAATCCCGGGTGTTCTCACCCCGGTCACGCTTCACCTGGCCAATCTTCTTGGCTGCATCCTGTCGCTGGGCAACCAGCTCCAGAATCTGGCGATCCAGATTCGACAAGGTGTCTCTCAACGATTCCTTAGACATGTCTTCCTCACCGTGGTTTTACACGGCTTAACGATTGCAGGATATCCTGCGGGTTGAATGAGAATAGCGGCAAGTGTCACCATTTCGCGACCCATTAAACCCGCTCCGCCGGATAGATTGCGCCCGACGAGCAACGCACTTCGCTCATGGGTTGCGAAAATATGTATCCTCATGTCGGCTCCACGGGCTAACGCAGGAACAAGCGCTCCACGAGAGCCTGCAGGCGGCCGCCATAGGGCGGATGCAATACCCGCGAGGTATTGAGCATGCTCGGACGGGACAACACGCCCTTGGCATGTGAGAAGGTCAGGAAGCCTTCGTGACCGTGGTACGCGCCCATCCCCGAGGGACCAACCCCTCCAAAGGGCATATCGTCAATAGCCACGTGGAACACCGCATCATTGAAACACACGCCACCAGAATGGGTGCGTTCAAGCACCTTCTTGCGCGAGTCCTGGTCGTTCCCGAAATAATACAGTGCCAGCGGCCTGGGGCGCGCGTTCACAAACCCCAACGCAGCATCCAGCCCCGTGTAGCCGACCACCGGGAGAATGGGTCCGAAAATTTCTTCCTGCATCAATCGCATTGAGTCCTTGGCGTCCAGGACCAGGATCAGCGGCAACTTGCGGCGCTCGGGATCGAGCTTTTCACCACCGGGGTTTACCTCTATCAACTGGCCGCCTTTTTGGCGCGCGTCATCCAGCAATTCTATCAGGCGCTGGTACTGCTGACCGTTGATGATGCTCGTGTAATCATCATTGTCAGCCAGGGAACGATACATCCCGGAGAACACCTTGGTTATCGCCGCCACGAATTCCTGCTGCCGGCCTTCGGGCACCATCACATAGTCCGGGGCCACGCAGGTCTGGCCGGCATTGATCGCCTTGGTGAAACCCAGTCGTTCCGCCGCCATGTCCATGGAGGCCTCTGGTCCGATGATAGTGGGTGACTTGCCGCCCAACTCCAGGGTGACCGGTGTCAGGTTATCGGCCGCTGCCTTCATGACCAGGCGACCCACATTGGTAGACCCGGTAAACAGGATGTGATCGAAGGGCTTGGCTGAAAATGCCGCCGCCACATCCGGGCCACCGTTGATTACCGCCATGACCTGTTCGGGAAATGCAGCGGAAACCAGCTCCTCCAGCAAGGCGCCGGTCCTGGGTGTTGCCTCCGACATTTTGAGCATGACCCGGTTGCCTGCCGCCAGGGCATAAATCGCCGGGCCTATGGCCAGGAACAATGGATAGTTCCATGGCACGATAATTCCCACCACGCCCTTGGGTTGATAAACCACTTTTGCCGAGGTGGTCTTGAACAACATGCCCACGTGACGCCGCGAGGGGCGCATCCAGCGGCGCAGGTGACTGATGGCGTACTTGATGCCCTCAGCGGCCACCAGCATCTCGCACATAATGGTTTCGGTCTTGGAGCGGCATCCGAAGTCCTCGTAGATCACCTGGGCAATCCGCTCACGATTATCGAGCATCAGGGATTTGAGCACCTTCAGATTATCGATGCGCTCCCGGGCGTCTGGATAAGGACTGGATGCAAAATCCTTTTTCTGGAAATCGAATATCCGATCCAGTTCTTGTATCGAGGAATTCTGACTTTGCTCTTCGAGACTCGCGACCATTGCCAATCACTCCTTTTGTTCAGATGCCAATAGGTAATAAAACCATAGATTCCACCCGATGTCCTGTCTGATATGATCAAATATTGGTGGAACACAAGGACGGTTGAGAAGCGCTTTCTCCAGGCAACGCGGGTCCGACAACTCCCTGGTCTGGCGAAGCTCTCGACGGCATCAGGCATCAAACTCCGGCACGGAGGCAGGAAATCATGGCCCGTCAAGCACGTAACGCATTAATCGCCGGCGCATCCGGACTGGTTGGCAGTTTCTGCCTGCAAAGACTGTTACGGGATGAGCGCTACAACAACATCCACTCACTGGTGAGGCGGCCCTCGGGAATTACGCATCCCCGACTGATAGAGCATGTGCTGGACTTCGGTTCTCTAGAGAAAGAATCGACCCTGCCCGCGGTGGATGATGTGTATTGCTGCCTCGGAACCACCATAAGCAAGGCAGGTTCTCGAGAGGCCTTCGAAAAGGTAGACCATGATTACGTGCTGAAGCTGGCGCAAATCACACGACTAGGCGGAGCACAACGATTCCTGCTGGTCTCCTCCCTGGGCGCGGATCCGGTCTCCGGTGTTTTTTATAACCGGGTGAAGGGCGCCACCGAGTTGGACATTCAGCAACTGGACTTCCCTGCCTTGCATATATTCCGCCCCTCCTTGCTCACCGGGCCACGCAAGGAGTTCCGACTGGGCGAGCGCCTGGCGATCCCGGTTGCCTCCCTGCTTCGTCCACTCATGCGCGGCGGCCTGGCCAGATATCGCGCCGTCCACGCCGATCACGTGGCCGAATGCATGATCGAAGCCGCCTTTGTCGATATGGTGGGAGTAGAGATTCACTACCCCTCGGAGACCGGTAGCGGAAGCGGCCCTACCTCACTGGACTCATTCTAGAGTCGACGGACATGGCCGGAACAGGTGTTGGAGTGCTATAAAGCGCAGCATGCTTGCCTGCTCAAACATAGATGTCTGCGTCGCCGGTCGCGCCCTGGTCAGTGATCTGAACCTGGCCACCAGTGGCGGGCAAAATATTGCCCTGCTGGGTCAAAACGGCGCCGGCAAGACGCTCACCCTGCATACCCTGGCAGGATTGCGCCCTCCTGCTCGCGGGGAAATCCAACTGGGCCAGCAACCCCTGAAATCCCTGGGGCGCAGGCAGATAGCCAAGCAACTCGGTCTGCTTATGCAGGCCTACGAAGACCCGTTTCCCAGTACCGTGCTGGAAACCGTGCTGGTCGGGCGTCATCCGCATATAGATTTTTGGCAATGGGAATCCACGGCAGACGTGGAACTGGCCCGGCGCGCCCTGGGACAAATGGATTTGCAGGGACTGGAGCAAAGGAATATCCACACCCTGTCCGGCGGAGAGCGGCGGCGCCTGGCGATCGCTGCAGTGCTTGCGCAAGAACCCGATATTTACCTGATGGACGAACCGCTGAACCACCTGGACCCCCAGCACCAATTGCACGTCCTGAAACTGCTGCAGGAACTATCCAGCGCTGGCAGCACGGTACTGACTACCCTGCATGATCCCAACGCAGCCACGGCTTACTGCACCCACGCCCTGCTGCTTTTTGGGGATGGCGAATGGCTGATGGGAGAATGTGAGGAGGTGCTGACCCCAGACAACCTTGGTCGCCTGTACAACACCCGGGTTGAGGAAATGGACTGGAAGGGACGTCGGTATTTTGCACTGACCTGAGTTCGCTTCAGATCTCGATCTCACCCTGAAGATAAAAATTGGTGTAACCACCCAACTGCACGCGATTCCCCTGTAATTCGCAATACAGATCGCCGCCACGACGAGAAAGCTGCTTCGCTCGCAGGCAAGTCTTGCCCAGCCTTTGAGCCCAGTATGGCACCAGCGTGCAGTGAGCCGATCCGGTCACCGGATCTTCGTCCACCGACAACAGCGGGGCGAAAAAGCGCGACACGAAATCCACCTCATCGCCTGGCGCGGTAACGATCACGCCCTTGCGATCCAGCGTGGCAAAATCTTTAAGATTCACATCCAGGCCTCGCACCTGCTCTTCAGAGTCCAGCACCGCCATGTAGTACTCGGCCACCAGTACCTCTAAAGGCTGAACACCCAGGCCCCTGATCAGGTTTCCCGGCGCCGCCACTTCTTCTGCGGGAATCACAGGGAAGTCCAGCAGGATTTTCTCCTTGTCGAATTCGACGCCCAGGCGACCGCTCATGGACTGAAAGTCCACCCGCCTGCAGTCAGGCTGAAGAAAACGTCGAACCACCGCGGCAGAAGCCAGCGTTGCATGGCCACAAAGGGGAACCTCGGCTGCAGGGGTAAACCACCTGATTTGGTAACCATCGTCAGCCGGTAAAATGAACGCTGTCTCCGACAGGTTGTTCTGGAAAGCGATCCGCTGCATGGTTGCGTCGTCCAGCCACTCGTTCAGCGGACAAACCGCAGCGGGATTCCCCCGAAAAGGCTCCCGGGAAAAAGCGTTGACGATATACAGCGGGAGCTTCACAGGCCCTCCAGAACCTGGCCGTGTAGCAATGCGTTGGCCGCGAGAACGGAACGGGTCTCCAGACCCAGTTCCCCCCCGTTCAAGTCGGTAAAGACCCCGCCCGCCTCGCGCACGATGACGGCGAGGGCGGCGATGTCCAGGATATTTACATCGCTCTCCAGCACCACGTCGATCTTGCCTGCAGCGAGCAAGTGGTAATGGTAGAAATCCCCGTAGCCCCGGTTCCGGCTGACCCTGGAAACCAGCTTGCCCAGGCTGCCCCAATCAGGACCCGAGGCCATGGTTTTCAGATTGCCGGTGGACAGGGCGCACTGATCGATACTGTCGATATCGCTAACAGCAAGCCGCTTGCCGTTCAAAAAGGCGCCCCTGCCCTTTTCCGCCCAGGCCAGCTCCTTGAATCCCGGCGCACTGGATACACCAAGCACCAGCTCACCGTCTCTCATCAGCGCAATCTGGGTAGAGAAAAACGGATACTCCCTGACAAAGCTCTTGGTGCCATCAATGGGATCCACCAGCCAGAGGTATTCGGCGTCGATATTCTCCTGGCCGGTTTCCTCTCCGTAGAAGCCATGTCCGGGAAAAGCATCGGAAATGATCTGGCGAATCACTTTCTCGGACTCAATATCGGCAATAGTCACCGGCGATAAATCCGATTTTGTCTCAATCTGAAATTGCTGCTGGTAGTACTTCATGATCACGCCAGCAGCGGCTTCCGCCGCATTCAAGGCGACCGACAGATGTTCACTGGGTTGCATTTTTGCGCCTGTTTCCTGCTCAGTAGGGGTAAGTTCGAGCTTGACACCACCTTACCTGCTTGTCGAGAATACCTGCTGCCAGGTGCACCTGAAATTCGTTTCAGGTTAACGGGAAGCCGGTGAGCCATCACGCAGGATGGCGATTCCGGCGCTGCCCCCGCAACGGTAATCGAGTTGACCGACTGTCAGTCGTCGTTTACTCCAAACGACACAGCCACTGCGCATCATGCGAGCGTGGGAAGGCGACAGACGCAGGATAGTGTTATCCGCTCGAGAGTCCGGAGACCGGCCTGGCTAAGGTACCGGTATCGCGGTGGGCGTTACTCCGGGCTTGCTCATTCTGCTCGCTTGGACAATCCACTTCGAACTCCTGCCGGCGTTAGTCATAAGTCGTAGCGACCCGCGGGTGTGCGGTTGCGAAAAGGATTGTCTGAATGAAATATCCCCTGTCTATTCTGCTCATTTTATTGAGCGCTCCCTCCCTTGTGTCTGCACAAGAACAAGCAGAAGACATTGAAACTGTTGTGGTTACAGCAACCCGGACCTCCCGGGCAGAGGACAAGGTATCGGCACCGGTCATCGTAATAGACCGCGCCACAATCGAACGCAGCATGGCCACAGACATGGCCGACCTGCTCAAGTTTCATGCCGGCCTGGACATCGCCCGCAACGGCGGCCCGGGCCAGCTAACCTCAGTGTTCATACGGGGCACCGAAAGCAACCACACGCTGGTGATGATTGACGGCGTGAAAATCAACCCGGGCACGGCCGGCGGGGCTGCCCTGCAGCAGATCAATCCCGAGATGGTGGAACGAATTGAAATCGTCAAGGGACCCCGTTCCTCGCTATATGGTTCAGAGGCTATCGGCGGTGTTATTAATATTATCACCCTGCGCAAGGCACAGACCGGCATGTCCGCCAGTCTTGGTGCAGGTAGCTATGCCACACGGGACGGATCCTTTGACGGCAGGATTAGCGGAGACTCGGGCTCCATGGGAGCCAGTGTAAGCTGGATGGAAACCGACGGATTTCCTGTTCAAACAGGCACCGAACTGGATCGTGGCCACGACAATCGCACTGCCAATGTGTTCGGTGAACTGAGCCTGGGGGCAGCACTCCTGAGCGTCCGCCACTGGGAAGCCCGGGGAAACACCGAGTACCTGGATTTCTTCCTTGCCCCCCTGGACCAGGATTTCCGCAACCAGGCCACCACCATGCAGGTTGAGGCCGGCCTTGCCGGAAACTGGCAGACCTCGGTGATGCTCAGCCGCGTAGTGGATGAACTAAGCCAGAACCAGAGCAGCGACTTTTTCATTACCGAGCGAGACACCCTGGACTGGCAAAACGATTTCCAGGCCGGTGAGCACCTGTTCACCGCGGGTCTTTACCTGTCCTCGGAAGATACCCGGGCACTGAGCTATGGCACCGGATACGACGAATCCACCGATATCAACGCTGTTTACCTGCAGGACCAGATACAAAGCGGTGCCCATGACCTGGTTGCGGCCTGGCGCCACACCGACCATGAATCCGCAGGCTCACACAACACCTGGAACCTGGACTATGGGTTCAGCCTCACCCCGGCCTTGCGCCTGAACGCAGGTGCGGGCACCGGATTCCGGGCGCCGAACGGTTCCGAGCGGTATGGCTACGGGGGCAATCCCGATCTGCTTTCCGAGACCAGCGCCAACCTGGAACTGGGGGCAAGCTATCAGCTGGACCCGAAGCAGCAGGTGTGGATCAGGGCATTTGACAACGAAATCGATAACCTCATCGACTATGTGATCCTGGACTTCAACACCTTCGAAGGCATCAACCAGAATGTCGCCCGGGCGCGCATCCGGGGAATCGAAGCCGGTTACGAATACATTGGCCAGGACTGGCGGTTCCGTGCAGAAGGCATATCCCAGGATCCCGAGGACAGGGGCACCGGGGAAACACTGCTGCGTCGCGCCAGTGAAAGTCTGAGCGCATCCCTGGTGCGCGGACTCGGATCTCACGAACTGGGCTTAGACATGCTTAGCACCGGCGAGCGCTCGGACTACGGATTTCCCAGCCCAACCCGCCTGCCTGGCTACACCTTGTTCAATCTCACTGCACGAATGAGCCTGGGCAACAGCTGGTGGCTACAGGGCAAGGTTGAAAACCTCCTGGACAAGCAGTACCAGACGGTCGCCGGTTACACGACTTCCGGCCGAGGGGTGTATCTTTCGGTTAACTACCGAAGTTTATGATCCCAGGGATCAGACAGGAGCCACGAAATGGGAAATCGACTCAGCAAGATTTACACCCGTACCGGTGATGACGGCACCACCGGACTGGGCGATGGATCTCGCATTGCCAAGGATGATGCAAGGGTGGAAGCCTATGGCACGGTGGATGAAACCAACAGCGCCATAGGGATGGTACTGGCATGCCAAGATCTTCCCGAGGATGTACGCAACTGCCTTACCCGGGTTCAGCACAACCTGTTCGACCTGGGTGGAGAGTTATGCTTGCCAGGCTATACGGCCGTGAACGATGACCACGTCACCCGACTGGAGGAGAGGCTCGACGCCTTCAATGCAGACCTGCCACCGCTGAAAGATTTCATCCTGCCCGGCGGCGGGGAAGCGGCAGCCGCCTGCCACCTGGCCAGGACAATTTGCAGACGCGCGGAGCGGCGTGTGACAAGCCTGGGACGCACTGAGGACATCAACCCGGCAGTCTTGCGCTATCTGAATCGCCTCTCGGACTTGTTGTTTGTCATTGCCCGGGTGCTCGCCCGGCACGCCCAGGGACAGGAAGTCCTCTGGCAGCGTGAGTTCACCGAATCCTGAACCTGTACTGACTACCGGGCGTGCTCTTCGGAGCGGGCCCGGTCCAGCGCATCGCATACCTGGCGCGCGCCTTCCATCAGTCTGGGGCTGGCCCGGGCGGTGAGCCTGGCATCGACACCCATCACTCCGGATTTGCCGATGACCTGCATGGCCGGCCACCGGGACCACAAGGCGATGACGTCTTTCGCCTGCTCATTGCCAGTCAGGATTACCCGGGGATCCGCAGCCACCACGGCTTCCGGGCTGACCACCGGCGCCAGTTCATTCAAGGAACCGAACACATTTTGTCCGCCGCAGAGTTCGATTATCTGACCTGTGAACTGGCGGTTGGTGATGGTGTACAGCGGCTGCGCGGAGACTTGATAAAACACGGTTATCTTTTCAACCCCGGTGTAGCGCTGGCGCAATCCAGCCAGCTGCCGACGGTACTCGGCCGCGGCGACTTCGGCCTGGCCGCCATGACCGGTCCACTCGCCAATGCGCTCAAGATGTTCCGCCACATCGTCCAAGGTGCGGGGCGTCAGCACCTCCACCCTGAAGCCCAGTTCCCTGACACGGTCGAGCAGGTGGACGGGGTTTCCCCCTCCCCATCCCAGCACCAGGTCCGGTTTCAATGCAGAGAGGCGCTCGAAATCGATTCGGAAGGCGTCGCCCACGCCGGGAAGAGTCTTTACCTGCTCGGGATAATCGCTGTATGCAACAACCCCTACCAGCGCATCACCGGCTCCGGCCGCGTAAACCATTTCCGCCAGATTCGGGGCAAGGGTGACGACCCGCGTGGCAGGCTGCGCAAACAATGGCATGGCCAACAGCCCCAGCAGGACCAGTAATGGGCGGAAAAAGATCATGATTGCTGCTACAAGACCCAGCCGAACAGGGTTATCAGCGAGATCACGGTGATCCAGATAAAGAACGTCCGGTTCACCAGACGCATTGCCGCCCGCAGGCGACCAACCTGGGCCTGATTGTCATCAAAACCATCCAAGGCCAGGGCGCCCTTGCCAACGCAGGCCACAACCTCCTCATTGGCGTCAAAAAAGTGGGGAGAACATTCCTGGTAATACGAACGCCAGTCCGCCACGGCGTCTTCAAAGCTGCCGGCCAGCGCGTAGCCCACCGCCAGCAATCGCGAGGGCACCCATGCCAGTAGCCAGTGCAATCGCTTGGCTGCACTGAGAAAGTCCAGTTCCTCGGGATCGACCTTGCCGTCACGCCAGGCCTCGAACTGGGCCCGGCGCCTCATCAGGTCCATAACCCTGAACAACCAGGCACCCACCGGGCCAATAATGATGAACCAGAAAATCACCCCGAACAGCCGGTTGTTGGCCTGGACAAATACGGCATCTTCGAGCGCCCGGTCCCTGGCGGCAGCGCGACGCGGTGCATCCTCTTCCAGCAATTCCTTGGCAACACGCCGGGAGGTTTCCTGGTCACCGGCTTCCACCGCCTTGCAGTAATCCTCCACTTCGCTGCCCAGGTCCCGGGGACCCAATGAAAACAACAATACGATGGCCGCGAAAGCCAGGTAGGGAACGCCACCCAGCAAGTGCGAGAAATATATCGCCACGATGGCAAACGGCAGACATGGCAGCAGAACCATGAACAAGCCGATCAGCAGGCAGACAGCTTTACCCCTGCCGCGCATTTGATTAAAGCCCCAGTCAAAATACCGGTCGAACCAACGCAGATCACGAAGATGCAGCATCTTTGTCAGCACGCGTTCCAGTATCAATCCGAGGAACAGGGCGATCAGGTTCATAAATGACTCTCAGGCACTGGGCGTTTCGCGGCGGGTCGCCGGTCAGGCAAACAGGCGGTTCCAATCAAAGGCTGTCCCGGGATCGGTCTTGCGGCCCGGAGCAATGTCGGAATGGCCTACAATACTGTCAGCCCTTATTGAAGGATAGGCACTGAGCAG
>Ga0224507_10000684_pt1 | contig 13181 bp, 13 predicted proteins | sample SF_Jan12_sed_USG_3_FD_170159 | JGI IMG/M metagenome (GOLD analysis project Ga0224507, IMG submission 170159) | Sediment microbial communities from San Francisco Bay, California, United States - SF_Jan12_sed_USGS_13 | ecosystem: Environmental > Aquatic > Marine > Sediment | place: USA...
GCTGTCGCGAATCGGCTGACGAGTTGAAACTTGAGCACGAGCGTAGAAACATTCACCGACTGGCGTGACTATTACGAGCTGACGAAACCGCGTGTCGTCATGCTGATCGTGTTCACGGCGATCGTGGGCATGTTCCTCTCGGTCCCCGGATGGCCGGATTTGGCTGCGTTATTTTTCGGTACGCTCGGTATCGGCCTGGCGGCGTCATCAGCCGCGGTTTTCAATCACGTGCTCGATGCCCGCACGGACATTCTGATGATGCGCACGCGTGGCCGACCGCTGCCGCAGGGTAAGCTCACGGAAAAAGCCGCGCTGAGTTTCGCCTCGGTGTTATGCGTGATTGCGATGATCATTCTGTGGTTTCTGGTAAACCCGCTGACTGCGGTACTGACCTTTGCTTCGCTGATTGGTTACGCGGTTGTCTATACGGTATTTCTAAAGCGTGCAACGCCGCAAAACATCGTTATCGGCGGGGCGGCGGGCGCCGCGCCTCCTGTACTCGGCTGGGCCGCCGTAACCGGAGAAGTTCACAGCAGCGCGCTACTGTTGTTCCTGATTATTTTCGTCTGGACGCCACCGCATTTTTGGGCACTGGCGATTGCGAGAAAAGAAGAGTACGAAAAAGTCGGCATACCGATGCTGCCCGTAACACATGGCGAAGAATACACGCGACTCAGTATTCTTCTGTACACGATACTGCTCGTCGTAATCACGGTCATCCCCTACCTAACCGGCATGAGTGGCCTGATCTATCTCGCGACCGCGCTCGGACTCGGCGCTGTATTTCTTTTTTACGCTATACAGATGCGGCGCGATCCTGAAGATGCATCGCTACCAATGCGCACGTTCAAATACTCGATTACGTACCTCGGCATCTTGTTTGCCGCTCTGCTCATCGATCACTACTTTCTGCTGCAGGTGAGCATCTGAACAGCATTTGCTGCCCCGGTCCCTCCGGCGAGACGACTACTCGCCAGAGAAAACTGGGGCATGCGTACCGTCGTGTCAGGGCGTAGGTTCGTCCTTCCATAGCCGGTTTTCGTCACAATCGAAAAGCCCTTCGAAAATCTCCCCGAGAGCCTCACCTTCATCTGTGTCCAGCGCATCTTTCGCGGCAGCCCAGACGGCCAGGCTCGGATAGGTGTCGACGAACAGAAAGCCTTCCTGGTCACCCACAACCGCCGTTAACACGGCGCTGCTGATGTCTTTGTTGACGTTCTTGCGCACCCAGGCCAGCCATTTGCTGTTCGCAGCCTGCACCTCTTCTATTTTCTTTTCGTCCTCGAGTTCACAGCTCCAGACTTCGCGGTAATTGTCCGCAGAAGCCGTACCTGCAAGAAACAGCGCACTGACCGCAACGAGTACACACGAAATGGTAATCTTCATAATAATTCCTTTGTATTTTATTGTTTTGAGCCGCGGCGTTATACGCGGAAACGGACCCGCTAACGTCGGGTCCTAGAGTGTGCGTGCTCGCATGGCGCGCCGCCACCGGTATATTTGATGCCGCTGCGGCCAGCAGATTCAGGCCAACACCGACGACTCCGACTGACAGGAACGTCAAAGCCCGTATCGAGCGAGATCGCGGACATATGCAGGCTGTGAAGGCCAAGGCCAGTTTCTTCGCGCGACAGTTTTTACAGATATCAGACGAGCGCCGCCAGCGGAAACAACGGAAGGGCACCGAAAACGGTGTAACCGGTTGCGCCCATTGTGGTCGCGATTACGATCGCGACAGAGACGCCCAGAACTGCTGGCAGTTATTTTTTGCTCATGGCATTGAGATGCCTTAAAACGCCAATTGGATCCTTGTTCGCCCGTAAAGTAGCTATACACTCGATCGCATTGTGAGTAGTGCAGATCAACACCTGGCATTCGAGCGGCTTGTGCGGCCGCACTTCGATCGCCTGTATCGCCTGGCCTGGCGCCTGACCGGCGCCAAGGCCGAAGCCGAGGATCTCTTTCAGGAATTGTTGATCAAGGCTTTCGGCAAGCTCGATGACCTTGTCGTGATCGATGCGCCCGGCCCCTGGCTGTGCCGCGTCATGTACAACCTGTTCATCGACGAGAAGCGCCGCTTCGCACGCGGTCGCATACATACGGTCGAGGAAGGTCAGCTCGGTGGCGAAGGCATCGCCAGCCTGCCAGGGTCGGACGATCCGGTGCATGACAACCAACGTCTGGAAAAGCTCAAGCAGCTGGATAAAGCCCTCGCCCAGCTCAGTGACGAGCACCGGATGGTCGTACTGCTGCACGACGCAGAGGGCTACAAACTCGCCGAAATTGAAGAGCTTACAGGCACTCCGGTGGGTACGGTCAAATCCCGCCTGCATCGCGCGAGGGCCCGATTACGTGAAATCCTGACCGCGGATGGAACCATTTCGTGATGTCCAACGTGTAAGGGGTGAAGCAGGACAAGACTATGCAAAACAACGACATCAATCGGCAGGATCAGGAGATCCTGGAGCTCTTAAAGGATTATCCGATGCCCGCAGCCGACGCAGGATTCTATGACCAGGCACTGGTTCGAGCCACCCACGAAGGCTCGCGCCGGCAGCGCAACAGGTGGTTACTGACGGGCTTCGGTGCGGCCATTGCCGCGACGATCGCTGTGTGGATGATTGGCGGCATGCTGCTGACGAGCCAGCAGCTTCCGGACGCAGGTGCAGCAATACCGGGCGTGACGATTGCGCTTGAACAGTCGCGCACCGTGAACCTGGTATTTGCCTCAGCAACGGCGCTCGAATCAGCAACGCTGACGGTATCGCTACCCGACGGTATCGAGCTGAGCGGTTTTCCGGGGCAGCGTGAGATCACCTGGGAAACGAGCCTCAACGAGGGCAAGAATCTGCTGCCTCTGACGCTCGTCGCATTGAAGCCGACCGGCGGCGAGCTGCTGGCCCGCCTAGAACACGACGAACGTAACCGGACATTTCGGTTGCGCGTGGATGTAACTTAGGAAATGGTCGGAACGGAATTTCGGCCGTAGTAAATGGAGTAGTGCTATGAAACAGCTGAACGTATTTGTCGCGACCCTCATACTGGCGTGCCTGGCATTTCTGCCGACGACGGCCCGTGCCGATGACGGCTTCGACGATCTCAAGGTAACAATGGAGATCATGGATGATATGGCCGGTGTCGATGAGACCATCTCCGAGATGCGTGGTCCCGAGAGCGGCGAGGTCGGCGAGTTTGATGACGATGAGGCCGGTGAAAGCTCCGACGATGAGGCGTCTGATCGCGACGACGGTGAGGCCGGCGCTCTCGAAGAGCTCGAAGAAGAGTTCGAAGACGTCAACGATGAATTCGAGCACGACGAAGACCTGGACGATGGCGACCTTGACGAAGAAGACGAGTTTGATGACGAAGAAGGTGAGGACGTCGATGAGGACGAGTTCGACGAAGAGGACGAAGACGATGACGACCTCGGCGATGACGAGATGAGCGATGACGAGATGAGCGATGACTCAGGGGACGACGTCAGCGACGACAACATCTGAGCCTCTTCTGATTGCATAACCGCAGCACCCGGCGCAATATTCGGCGAAATCCCCCTGATCGAGATCGTTCAGGGGGATTTTTATGCGCCACGTCATAGTTTTTGTGAGCACATTGCCGGTAATCTTACGGGCTGACATAATACGGACCGCGTGGAGCTTGGGCCATTCTTGTGATACGTGAGAAAACTGGACGTCGGACGTCCCGCGGCGCGGTTGCGCTAGCGGCCGCTTTGATGTGCCTGGCACCTGCGCTACCGGCCGCCGCGATGACTGCCGCGGAGGCATTCGAGGACGGCAACCGGCTCTTCCGTGATGATCTCTACTGGGCCGCATTGCTACGGTATCGACAGGCCGGTGAAGCTGGTATGGATTCCGCATTGCTGCACTTCAATACCGGTGTGGCTCACTACTGGGCTCAACAACACATTCGCGCCCGCGAGTCCTTGCTCGAAGCATCCCGGTCTGCCGGTTTGCGCGTAATCTCTCATTACAACCTGGGACTTAACGCCTACGCCGCCGGTGATATCGACGATGCGCTGAACTGGTTCCGCCAGGCAAGCGATCAGGAGGAAAACGAAAAAATCCGCAAGCTCGCGATGATCGCCATTTCGAGATTGCAGGCAGAGAAAAAAGCCGAGGACCCGATTCTCGTGCGCGTTGAGAAACGCCGGGAGGAGAAGAAGTTTGCGAACTTCGATCTTGAAGGCCGCGTTGGCTTCGGCTCAGATGACAACGTCTTTCGTGCGCCCAGTCAGGCGTATCTCGATTTTTCCGATCCGGCGTTGCCGCTTGTGACTCCGGAAGAAATGTCCGGTACTTTTCTGCCGATCGACTTCCTCACGAAATACTCTGTAAACAGCCTCGAGAACGAATCCTTCTTTGGCCAGTACCGGATCGCGGGGCGCTACTACCAGGACAAAGAGCTAGAGGACGCTAACGAATTCAGCCACGAGCTGCGGTTTGGCAGCGAGTTCAATCGCCGTGCAGAAAACCGCCTCAGTCGCGTCTACAGCGCGTTCACGATTGCGCAACACGACGAGACTTATTACGACCCCGACGATGGCTCGCCACGAACGATCGCTGGCGAGCTTATCGATGACCGCCTGAACTACGTCCGTTACGGCCCCGAGTTGGCCGTGTTGCAAGGTTTCGAGCGCTTTTCGTTCGGCCTGCGCATGAAAGGACAATTGTGGGATTACGACGAGACCGGCCGCGTGCCCGAGTACGATCACGAATACTTCCGCTTTGGCGGCCACGCGCAATACAAGTTTGGCCCGACCTCAATGCTGCGGCTGACCGTCGACAAATACAGCCGTCGTTATAGCGATCGGCCGTCCTTCGATCTCAATGGCCAGCAGTTGATCACAAACCCAAGCCTGCGTTACGACTACCTCGAATTCGGCATGCTGGCGCGCCAACGTATTACACGCAACATGTGGTTTGGCCTGGGCTACAAGAACACGGATCGCATGGATCGCTATCTCGGCTACAACAACTACAATCGGGATACGTACAGCTTCGAGTATCACTGGACTCCGGGGAACCGCTTCGATCTCGACCTGACCGGTAATTACCGGATTTATGATTTCCCGAACACGTTCGCATTCCACAATCCAGTTGCTGGACCAAAGACTCTCGAGACAGCGGAAGGTGAGCTGGCCGTGACCTACAGAATCACCAAGAACCTGAGCATCGTCGCCGAAGCAGAGTACCGCGAGACAGCTTCAACGGATACGCGGATCGCGTACGACCGCATCTGGTACTCAATTGGAGTTGTTTGGCAGCAATAGTCGCAATGCCCTGTCCGGGCGTTGTTTGCTAAGATGTCGCGCTTTCCCCCAAACGCCTTCTGCTCCGATGGACGTTACCCGGATCCTCGAATCGCTAAATGATGCTCAGCGTCAGGCCGTCACGGCGCCTGCCGTGCCGATGCTGGTCATTGCGGGCGCGGGCAGCGGCAAGACGCGCGTCCTCGTGCACCGCGCCGCCTGGCTTATCGACGTCGAGGGTCTGTCGCCACAAAGCCTGCTCGCCGTCACGTTTACGAATAAGGCAGCCGCGGAGATGCGCGGCCGTATCGAATCGCTGCTCGGCATGCCAGTCAATCATCTGTGGATCGGCACCTTTCACGGTCTTGCGCACCGCCTGTTACGCCGCCACTGGCGCGAGGCCGGCCTGCCACAGAATTTTCAGATCATCGACTCAGACGATCAGCTCAGATTGATCAAGCGTCTGCTCAAGAATCTCGAAATCGATGACGGCCGCTGGGTACCGCGCGAGATTCAATATTTCATTAACGCGCAAAAGGACGAGGGCCTGCGCCCGCAGCACCTCGATGACGAGGGCGACCCGAGTCGTCGGCAGATGATCGCACTATACAAGTCTTACGAGGAAGTCTGCGAGCGCGGCGGCCTCGTTGATTTCGCAGAGCTGTTGCTGCGCGCACACGAACTGTGGCGTGACAACGCGGAACTTTTGCATCATTACCGGCGTCGCTTTCGGCATCTGCTGGTTGATGAGTTCCAGGACACCAACGCAATTCAATATGCCTGGTTGCGATTACTCGCAGGCAACGATGGCGTGCCTTTTGTCGTCGGCGATGACGACCAGTCGATCTATCGCTGGCGAGGTGCGCGCGTCGAGCACATTCATCAATTTCAAAAAGACTTCCCGAAAACGTCTATCGTCAAACTCGAACAGAATTATCGCTCCACTGCGACCATTCTCAACGCGGCCAATGCCGTCATTGCAAACAACAACTCACGAATGGGCAAGAACCTCTGGACCGACGGCGCAGAGGGCGAATCTATAAAGGTGTACGCGGCCTATAACGAGCGCGACGAATCAGATTTTGTCATCGGCCGTCTACGGGACTGGATCGACCAGGGCAACCTCCGCGCCGATGCGGCAGTTTTGTATCGTTCCAACGCGCAGTCGCGCGTCCTTGAAGAGGGTCTGATCAACGCACGAATCCCCTACCGCGTGTACGGTGGTCTGCGATTCTTCGAGCGCGCCGAGATCAAGGATGCACTGGCGTATCTGCGGCTGATTTCGCATCGTGATGACGACTCATCGTTCGAACGGATTGTTAATCGCCCGACTCGAGGCATCGGCGCACGCACGGTCGAGATCATGCGCGCTTATGCGCGCGCTAACAGTTGCCCGATGTGGCGTGCTGCAGGCGCGATCGCGAGCGATGCACTCAACGGTCGCGCCGCAAATGCCGTTCTGGCTTTTCTGAACCTGATCGAAAAGATGGCGCGTGATGTAGCCGGGCTGGACCTGCAGGAGCAGGTTGACCACGTGATCTATGCGAGCGGCCTTGTCGACTTTTTCAAGAAGGAAAAGGGCGAAAAGGGCGAGACGCGGGTGGAGAATTTGCTCGAGCTGGTCAGCGCGGCGAAGAGTTTCGAGCCGGACCCTGCCGAAGAGATGTCGAAGCTCGACGAGTTTCTGTCCCACGCGGCGCTGGAGGCAGGCGAGGGGCAGGCGGACGCCTGGGAAGACTGCGTGCAGTTGATGACCATGCACTCAGCCAAGGGTCTCGAGTTTCCACTCGTATTCCTGACCGGCATGGAAGACGGCCTGTTTCCGCATCAGCGTTCTATCGCTGATCCGAGCGGCCTCGAAGAAGAGCGCCGGCTTTGCTACGTCGGCATTACGCGCGCGAAGCAGACTTTGTATGTGACCTACGCGGAACAGCGTCGTTTACACGGTATGGACAATTTCTCGCAGCCGTCGCGCTTCATCTCCGAGATTCCCGCCGCGCACATCGAAGAGATTCGCCCACGCGTTCAGGTGTCGCGGCCGATGCGCGCGCCAGCGCGCAGCGCGACTTCCGCGCTGCCCGCCGCCGAGATGGGTGTTCGCCTCGGGCAACGTGTCCGGCATGGTAAGTTTGGCGACGGCGTCATACTCAATTGCGAAGGTCAGGGTGCGCATGCGCGAGTCGAAGTAAATTTTGAGACCGCGGGCACAAAATGGCTCGTTCTGAGCTATGCGAATCTCGATCTCATGTAAACTACCGAACCTGAGGCAGCGCGTATTGCTGCGCTCTGGGGCCCCAAAAAAACAATGAAGATTCTCATCCTCGGTGCTGGGCAGGTCGGCTCCTCGGCCGCTTATCATCTGTCGCGCGAAGAAGCCAACGATGTCACCGTCGTCGACACGCGGGCGGACGTGTTGCGCGAGCTGCAGGATCGGCTCGATATCCGCACCGTGGTTGGCCACGCCGCCTCACCCGATGTACTCGATCGGGCGGGCGCCAATGACGCTGACATTGTTGTCGCGCTAACTGATACGGACGAGACCAACATGGTTGCCTGTCAGGTTGCGTACACGCTGTTTCACACGCCGACCAAGATCGCTCGCATTCGCTCCGCCGACTATATGAGCGCCAAGGGCCTGTTTACGCAGGATGCGATTCCCGTAGACGTGCGCATCAGCCCCGAGCAACTCGTTTGTCAATACGTTGAACAACTCATTCTGTATCCGGGTGCGTCGCACGTGCTCGATTTTGCCGACGGCCGTGTGCGTCTCGTCGGCGTCCGGGCTGACCGTGATGGCCTGCTCGTCGGCCAACGCATCGCGACACTCAAAGAGCATCTCCCCAATACGGAAGGCCGCATTGCGGCCATCTACCGCAAGGGCAAGGCCATGTTGCCTGAGGGTGACACGGTTATTCAGGAAGACGATGAGGTGTTCTTCATCGCCGATCGCAAAGACATCCGGGTTTTCATGAGCGAGATACGGCGGCTAGAGGATCCGGTGCGCCGTGTCGTGATTGCCGGCGGTGGCAACATCGGCGTCCGTCTCGCGCTGGCGCTGGAGCAGACCAACCAGGTCAAGATAATTGAACGGGACCCGAAGCGCGCCCGATATATTTCCGAGCAGCTGAACAAGGCGATCGTCCTTGTCGGCGATGCGGCTGATGAGGAGCTGCTCATCGAGGAGAACATCGACAACGTCGACGTATTCTGTGCGATCACCAACTCCGAGGAAGCCAATATCCTGAGCTCGATGCTCGCCAAGCGACTTGGCTCGCATAAGGTCATGGCGTTGATTAATCGGGCCTCGTATGTCGATCTCGTCGAAGCCGGAAGCATCGATATCGCAATATCGCCGCAACAGATAACGATTGGCTCGCTTTTGGCTCATGTGCGTCGTGGCGATGTTGTCAAAGTGCATTCGTTGCGGCGCGGGGCAGCAGAGGCTATCGAAGCAATTGCTCACGGCGATGAGAGGGAATCAAAGGTTGTCGGGCGCAAGATCGAAGACATCGACCTGCCGAAGGGCGCGGCGATCGTTACGCTGGTCCGCGAGGGTCAGGTCATCATCGCGCATCATGATACGATCATACAAACGGACGATCACGTCATCATGTTTCTGACAGACCGCCGCAAGATCGAAAATCTGGAAAAACTTTTCCAGGTCGGCGTGTCTTTCATCTAAATCTGCATACAGACGATGAACTGGACAGTCGTACAGCGAATCCTCGGCCTGCTGCTGATGATGTTCAGCCTGACGATGTTGCCGCCGATCATTATTGCGCTTATGTTCGACGAGCCGTCTTGGCTGCCCTTTGTCGAAAGCTTCGGGCTCACGCTCGCAGCCGGCCTCATCTTCTGGTTGCCGGTGCACCGCTCACGCAGGGATCTGCGGCTGCGTGACGGGTTTCTCGTCGTCGCCGCATTCTGGACGGTTCTGGGCACGTTTGGTGCGGCGCCCCTGTACCTGGCCGATTCGATAACGATGTCGCTGACCGACGCAATTTTCGAATCGATGTCCGGGCTGACAACCACCGGGGCCACCGTCCTGACGGGTCTCGATGAACTGCCCAAATCGATTCTTTACTACCGCCAGCAACTGCAGTGGCTCGGCGGCATGGGGATCATCGTCCTGGCCGTCGCCGTACTGCCGATGCTGGGTGTTGGCGGCATGCAGCTGTACCGAGCTGAAACGCCCGGTCCGGTCAAGGATACCAAGCTGACGCCGCGCATCACCGAAACGGCCAAAGCGCTCTGGTACGTCTACCTCACCTTCACGGCTGCCTGCGCTGCGTCCTACATGGCTGCCGGCATGGGATGGTTCGACGCGCTATGCCATGCATTCTCGACAGTCGCCATCGGCGGTTTCTCCACGCACGATCTCAGTATCGGCTATTTCAATAGCACGGCTATCGACATTGTAGCCGTGTTCTTCATGTTTGCCGCCGGCATCAATTTCTCGCTGCACTTCTTCGCGTGGCGTTTCGTTTCGATCAAGCACTATTCTCTCGATCCGGAGTTTCGCGCCTACACGGTGGTATTGCTCGTGTTGTCCGCCCTCGTCGTCGGCGGCCTGTTTCAGCACCAGAGCTACACGACTGCCGGAGCAACAATTGTCAACGGCGTTTTTCAGGCCGTTTCGATTGCTACGACAACCGGTTTCACGACTGCCGACTACGCATCGTGGCCCGCCGCGGTTCCTGTCATGCTGATATTCGCGAGCTTCATCGGCGGCTCTGCAGGCTCGACAGCGGGCGGCATCAAAGTCATCCGCTGGCTGCTGATCTACAAGCAGGGCATTCGCGAGATCGTCCGGCTTGTTCATCCAAGCGCTGAAATTCCGGTCAAGCTGGGCAATAAGGCTATTCACTATCGCGTCGTCGATGCTGTATGGGGTTTCTTTTCAATTTACGTCATCGTCTTCGCGATCATGCTGATCGCCATGATGGCGACCGGGCTCGATCAGATAACCGCCTTTTCGGCCGTTGCAGCAACACTCAATAACCTCGGCCCTGGACTTGGCGAGGTTTCTGCCGGCTTCATGTCTCTTTCTGATACAGCGAAGTGGATTTCGATCGCCGGTATGCTGCTCGGCCGCCTCGAAATTTTCACCCTGCTAGTACTGATAACACCAACTTTCTGGCGACGCTGAGGCTGGCTGAATGAGCAGCCCTTCCGAACCGGACTCCCCACGAAATCTTTTCGATCAAATAAGCCATACCAGCGGTAAGCTGACTGCATGGTTGACCTTGTTCATGGTCGCTACCACGGCTGTAATTGTCGTGATGCGCTATGTGTTTGACGCAGGGCTGATCTGGTTGCAGGAATCCGTTATCTGGATGCACGCGACCGTGTTCATGGTCGGGGCTGCCTATACCCTGCTGCATGAGGAACACGTTCGCGTTGATATTTTTTATCGCAAGATGAGCGAACGAGGGCGTGCGATCATCGACCTGACCGGTGTCATCGTGTTTCTTCTGCCGCTTTGCGGCTTCCTTGCTTTTAAGGCTTACGACTTTGCCGCCGTATCGTGGGCGATTCACGAGTCATCGCGCGAAGCTGGCGGACTCCCGTATCCGCTCATACCGATACTGAAGTCGATCGTAATCATCATGCCGATCCTGGTCGCCATACAGGGCGTATCGCTGCTACTGCGCTCACTGGCTACGATGAGCCGAAAATAGAAATGGAGTGGGTTGCCCTGCTGCTGTTTCTAAGCGTAATCGCCGTCCTGCTTGCCGGCTTTCCCGTTGCATTTACGCTCGGCGGCACAGCGCTGATGTTTGCGGGTATCGGCGTGATCGCGGGTGAATTCAATCAGGCATTACTGTCCAGCCTGCCGAACCGGGTATTTGGCATCATGACCAATGAGACGCTGGTTGCAGTACCGCTGTTTGTGTTTATGGGCGTTACGCTTGAGCGGGCGCGAATCGCCGAGGAACTGCTGGAAACATTGAGTAGTTTGTTCGGCTCTCTACGCGGCGGTCTCGGCATCTCTGTCACGCTGGTTGGCATGCTGCTCGCGGCAAGCACAGGCATCGTCGGCGCTACCGTCGTGACAATGGGTCTCTTATCGCTGCCAACAATGTTGCGGCGCGGTTATTCGCCTGAAGTCGCCGCGGGCACCATTTGCGCATCGGGCACGCTGGGTCAGATCATCCCGCCTTCGATCATTCTTGTCATGCTGGGCGATGTGATGACGTCGGCGTATCAGCAGGCCCAACTCGAGATGGGCATCTTTTCGCCCAAGACCGTGTCAGTTGGCGACTTGTTCGCGGGCGCGCTGATACCGGGACTGCTGCTCGTCCTGCTGTACGTGCTTTACATCGTCGGCGTCGCGTTTTTTCGGCCCGGCTTGATGCCGGCCCACGAGCGTGACTCCGATGAGAACGTGACCTACTTTCAGGTTCTCCGTGCCCTGTTGCCGCCCCTGGTCCTCATATTCGCTGTGCTTGGCTCTATCCTGGCGGGACTCGCGACACCAACCGAGGCCGCTGGCGTCGGCGCCATGGGCGCCTTGATCCTCGCTGCAACGCGCAGGCAACTTAACCTCGAGAGACTGCAGGAAGTTATGCAGAGCACACTCAAGATCAGCAGCATGGTGTTCCTGATTCTGATCGGTGCGTCGGTTTTTTCGCTCGTCTTTCGCGGCTACGGGGGAGATGACGGTGTCCGCACTATCCTCGAAGCATTGCCCGGCGGTGTTGTCGGGGCCGTTGTCGTTGTGATGCTCGTGATGTTTCTGCTTGGCTTTGTTCTCGATTTTATAGAGATAACGTTCGTCGTCGTGCCGATCGTTGGTCCTGTGCTGCTGGCGATGGGGCTCGAGCCGGTCTGGCTCGGCATCATGATCGCGATCAATTTACAGACATCGTTTCTGACGCCGCCCTTTGGCTTCGCGCTGTTTTACTTGCGTGGCGTCGCCCCTCCGAGTATTACGACGCCGCAGATTTATCGTGGCGTGGTTCCCTTCGTGGCGATTCAGCTTTTTGCGTTGCTGTTGCTGGCGCTATTCCCGGAACTTGTGACCTGGCTGCCGAACCGGATCTACGGCGGCTAGCGCAGTTCCCCCGCTTCGAGCGCCGGCCGCAGCCGGTGAATTCGTTTTCGCTCTCGCGCGACCGACGGCAATCAGTCCTCACCCGCCGTCAGCGGCACGCGGTATTGATAAACGATCACGGCAATGAGGCCGAGGAGCGCGAGAATGGGTGCGGGCCCAAAGCCCGTCATGAATGGCAACGCGAGGCCGGCGCCGGCAAGCAGCGCGACCAGCACCCCCATAAGTGCCTCGCCCGTGATCAGGCCCGATGCTGCCAACAATCCGAGACTTTCGCGTTGCGTCCATTGCGCTTCGTTGAGCGCGGCGGAGCGCCGCTTGACCTGCCACCCTATGATGCCGCCGATAAAGATCGGCACGGTTAGCCCGAGCGGCAGGTAGACGCCAACTGCTACGGCCAGTACCGGGAAGCGGAACGTAGAACCGCGTCGTTCCTGGAACTTGTCCAGCACGATTAAAGCGATCGCGAGCGCGAAGCCCATCACGATGAAGTTCCACTGGATGCCGGCGCCGAAGATGCCGCCTGCGAGGGCCTGCATCAGGCCGGCTTGCGGCGCCGCCAGCACGCTGTTGGGAATCGCGTCCGGATTCGGGCTCGGCCGGCCGATACCGTACTGGTTGTCGAGCAGCTGCAGGATCAGCGGAATGACGACCGCCGCGGCCATTACGCCAACCACCTGGAACAGCTGCTGCCGCCACGGCGTTGCGCCGACCACATGGCCGCACTTGAGGTCCTGCATGTTGTCGCCGGCGATTGCCGCCGCCGAGCAAATCAGGCCGGCCAGGTACATGACCGCGATAGGGCCGAGCGTCGCAGCCATGCCTTCATTGCCCATTCACTGCAGCAGGATAAGCGCC
>Ga0224507_10000685_pt1 | contig 13177 bp, 16 predicted proteins | sample SF_Jan12_sed_USG_3_FD_170159 | JGI IMG/M metagenome (GOLD analysis project Ga0224507, IMG submission 170159) | Sediment microbial communities from San Francisco Bay, California, United States - SF_Jan12_sed_USGS_13 | ecosystem: Environmental > Aquatic > Marine > Sediment | place: USA...
ATCAAGTCTTTGATCCAAACGAAGTAACTGACATTTCAAACAAGTATCTGCTGGATACCAAAGACGGCATACTGCCGATTCCACTGACTACGGGACTTGATGCCTTGTCGCCATTTACAATATCAATTACTGCTGATAATGACTCCATAGAATCCACAAACGAGTTTGATCACATTTGGTATGATTTTTCAATTGATTACAACTATCAGCTAAACATGGATGATGATAACGTTTTGAACATTGAGCGAGACCCGGGAAACATGAAGGCGCTAAAATATTTCTATGATGAGAACTTTGGTGTTCTAGAATCACTATTCATTAATGACGTACCCTATGATGATTATGATAAACTGCCTGAATGCTTTGGGATAAAGTCAAGTGGTGCATGCTACATCTCAGTGCCTGACGAACATCAGTTATCAGAACTAAATATCATCGGAGTCAACATGTGGGGCGGAGAATCCATGATAACATTATCAGAAGTCACACTAGAACAACTAAACCCTGTTACACCGGATCCGATTCACTATATCTTTGAAGGTGTCATCTATGAATGGGTAATCATATTCCTTGCCATGACATTTGCAGCATTTATGATCCTCAGAATTGTCAAAAAATACAGCTCAGACAGATAAACCTGAAAATTGGCAAAGCTTATCAATGTCTTTTAATTTGTTGTATGCATATCATTTTGATGATCCAAGATAAAGACAGACTTGTTCAGGAATTCAGAACTATCTTAGATATGGATAACTATGATCATAATGAGATAAATGAAAAACTTGCTGAAATCATAAAAGATGTAAGAAGGTTACATCCTGCTGGCAGAGATGACTGATCTGCCATATATAATGAATCTATGAACTTGTGACTTGCTGTAGGCGTGAGGATATTTCAATAGTGATACTTTTAGGCGTGAGGATATTTCAATAGTGATACTTTTAGGCGTGAAACACACATTGTAATTATAATGAAAATATGCCCAAAAGACGAGATAATAAGTGATTTTGTAGGCGTAATTGGACAGATTGGCAAAAAGCCTTCTGATGAGATAGAACTAAAACTGCAAAAGATAGTTGGTAAGGTCCGACCCCATATTCACTAGGTAACCTGATTACTGTCATCCTCATTTGTAACACCATAGTTTCTACCTTTTAAGATAATCTGCATCATGATGTATCTGTGAAAACAATCAAACTGCAACATAGAACGTATCTTGGAGCCGACCGAACAATAAAATATCTTCAGCACAGAATCAACATGCCTGATGACATTATCAAAAGATTAGGTTGGGATCAAGGGAATCAAATAATTCTAAATATCAATCACAAAAAGAAAATAATAATCCTGGAACTTGAGACCAAAAATCAGCACTAGTACTTTGATGACAGCTCATTAAAAAGGCATATGGTACCTGTCACAACAATGCAGCAATAGCATTTAGATCATTCTACACAATTCTACTATTTTGTTATATTTCATATGGTATCTGATATGTCAGTGTCTTCTAACAGTATAACAATCTGGAAGTGTTACAGATGTAACTTGACCTTCAAACACGAAACTTCTGCTATCTTGCACACCAGACTCTCAAAGCATCCACTACGACAAACAAAAGTATTGATTGCCTAATTATTGATCAATAACGCCAACAATATTTTTTCCTTTTAAACAAATACAGATAGTCTTTTGTGAAAAAGATCAAGATTCATCTGCAACTGTTTGTAATTGGTGTAATTATTACTGCTATGGTCGGATTGACATACGATGATATCATGATGCCCAACTCATATGGGATAGTAGATTACAATCAACAAATCTCAGATCAAAAAAGTAACTTGTGGGAATTAGGAAAGAATCTCTCAATTGGGGATTCCTACACATACAAGATTTGCGATCCTGATGCAATACAGACTTCTGCTGCAAACTATCATTACTTTACTCAAGGGAATGAAAACCACAACTCCAGTGTATGTTATATGATAAAGATGGACTTTGTGAACCTGCTAAACTCTGATGAAAATCAGATTAACAATGATGCATGGGTAGTACAAGCGGCAATTAGTAATGTTGCAACAAATAGGGGTGACGTTAAATATTCTGTATTTCATGTGGATTTACAAACCTTTGAGGTAAGATTAGCTGATACAATCCACCCTGACACCATAGAATATTCTGACTCGCTGTAAAAAACTTTGTTTTCTCTTTTCAAGTATACTGCTATTGAACCACAATTATTGCAGATCGGTACAGGCTGGGGTGAGGTAACTGAAGCACTGCGTGAAAGAGGAGCAAATCCACACATGACGGTGCTTGATGATGCCCAGAAATACTCTGTGACTCAAAACAACATACGTATGATTGAAAAACAGAACATCCCAGTTACAAGAAACATCGCAGATGCATTCAAGGTCGGATATGAGATTAACATTTTTGATCCCTTCATCATATCTGAGGACAAGAAAAAAAAGAAGATGGTAAAAGAAGAAGACAACAACAATGTAACAAATTACTTTTGGATATCATCAGATTTTCCATTTCCGTTATCTGCTATATCTTACAGTCCAGTGCACACAGTGCAGCCCCAAAAGCAATACGAGTTTGAATTAGTGGCATTTCTTGCAAACAACAATAACATTGATCTAGGAACAAGACATGTTTTTGAGGAATCAAAAGAGAATGCTATTCGTGAAATACCAACAGAGACGGGTATAATTGAATTAACTTTTCCTGATGTTGTAGTTACATCTGATGAGGATATTGTTGTAGATGTAGTTTCAATTTATGATGATGTTGTGGTACATGATGATGTAGTTCTATCTGATGATAACATTGATCATGTCTCTGTTTACAATACTATTCAATCAGATGATGTTGACTATGCCAAGATCTGCAGGCCAAAAAAATCTCAAGGTTGTATGATGAGGAACATGAATATTTCCATGTGTAAATAATGTTAACAAGGTTAACAGGCAGCCTATATACAATTAATCAAAAACTAATTCATGAAGGCCACAAGACAAGAAAAAACAACCAATGAGACAACAGATTTCTTTGAAAAATTTGGTGTCGGTGAGCATCTGAACCATCCAAACTTTGCAATGGATGACTGTGACTTTGAGGGAATGACTGATTGATGGCATCAGACATCTTATGCTCACCAAACTGTTGGTGCAAGCAAAAGAAAAAGTCAGATTTGAGGAACAGTGACGAAACATGAATCCTAGAAAAAACTGAGTGGGAAAACAGAAATGAATAAAATCCAACAGTGTCTTTGTGACGCTCCAAAGGTTGTCAGTCTTAATTTTGAATATGAAGGTGATAAGACAACCGTCAAATTATGTGCAAGATGCAGGGATGATCCTGATTTTGCTAATCGTAAAGATGAAAGGGTTTTGAAATGACCTCCTTTACAAGTTACAAAATTACTGACGTTAACTCCAAACAATCCTTCATTGTAAATTCACCAATTTATGAAAATGTCGAGCTAATGACAATCGGTCTGGAGAACAGATTCTCAGTATATCCAAAATCTAAAACCATCAATCGCTCGGTGCAGGTTAGCATGTTTACCTTCGGGTGTTCATTCTAGATCGAAGCCTGTGCCGGACACATTCTTTTAATCAAAAACCCTCAAGGAAACTTGATCTAGACATGAACATAGGAGGTATCACAATATGTTGTATGAAATAATCCAGTCCGTATATCTGGAGATTGTTTTGTTTGTTGCAACAGGTATCATTACAGGAATGATTGCATTTTTTAAAAACCTAAGAAAGTGTCTGAACACGCAAAGCGCAAGGACTCTGAGACTGATGAAGTCAATGCAGGTACTGGCATCTGAAATTGACAAGCAGAGCATTCGCAATCATCCAAAAGAGGTCTCTACATTTGCAGACGATGTTGACAGAATCCTAAAAGACGAGCAGGGCAAGATGTAAACTTGGACGAAGTACTTCCAATGATAAATAATGTTGGTAATTCTGGAAATAAAGAACAAGATTTGGCTGAAATAGCCACTCATATTGTGGGGGTAATTGCTCTGAAACAACCCTTCATGGATGGTAATAGAAGAACAGGAATTATTGCAGCAGGTAAATTATTGCGTGATAATGAATATGATTTAGATATTGATCCAGAAGAGGAGAATTCAGAATTAAGACAAATGTTAAGAAAAATCAAGGACCGCATGTTCACCTTGAATCAGGACGTCATGGAACAGGTGTCTTTTTATATTTCAGAAAGGATGAAAGAACATGAGCCCAGAAGATTAAAAAATCAATGAGGAACTTTTTGAAAAATACTCTAAATTCTTAGATGATCTCGCACATGACGACTAGTTTTTAGATTATTTTCCTAATTTTGTACGGATTCATGAATTAGATTTCAGAATGGATGATTCTTTACATGCAAAGATTTCAGGCAAGAAATTAGTGATTGAAAAGACCTAGAAATAATTAAAAAAATTTTGAATAAATTAAATAAAAATAAAAATGGATGAGAAAAATTTCTCTAAAACTCTATGATTGAACCTGCAGAGATTGAATATTTCTGGTTTTGTTCTTCCCCGTGAACGTCATACCATGAGATGTTGAGGTTTACCTTGTTTCTCATTGCGGACTCGACTGTGATACAGCTTGCCTGCTTTAACCTGTCCTGGATTGGCTTTTCTTGTATTGTTGCTGTAGTTGTTGTTGGTGATAATTCTTGTAATGATTGTTTTTGTTTCATGTTACATGATGAGTAATACTGATTTAGCACCAAGAGTGAAAATTAATTTTTGATCGCTTGATGTCTTTTGACAAGGACAAGACATCTCACATGATATATTTTTTAGAAGATACAAAAAAGATGAATGGCAAGTACTGTCTATGCTGATGTGGATATGTCCTTAGAACAAAGCCCAAAGGCACACAGATCAGACATAGGCTGATAGCGTCCAGTAAGTAAAAAGAATCTAAGTTGAATCCTCCAATACGACGTATTCGTCTAGCCGTATGTCATACGTAATAGAATTTGTAACTAAAATAGAATCCCGGGTCAGATCCGTTTACTTGGGACCTTCTGACATGCAAGTGGATGCTAAAACTGTGGTCTAGAACTAATCAGATAATGTTTCAGCAAAACGATCAACTTTGTACAATAAATTTAGCTTGGTCTGCTAAGTTCAAATTTTTTTATACCATGTTATAATGGCCAACTTTGAACAAGCATGGAACAGACCTCAATCTGATGGGATTGGCGAGAAGATTTCAGGCATGCTCAAGCAAGAGGCACCTCTAAAGCCACGCATAGATAATGCAGTAAGAGGACTAAACAAACCAATATCCAAACTAGACAATACTTCTAATCAATTAAATCATAAAGATGACAAGCTGTTTGCAAGAATAGTTAAGGCCCAGAAAAACAAGGATGTGCGAACAAGCAAGGTTCTGGCAAATGAGCTTACACAAGTAAGAAAGACAAACAAGATGATATCAAACATGAGAACCGCAGTAGATAGGACGCAACTAAGGCTATCTACTGTAAGTACCATTGGGGATGCAATCGTATCCATGCAGCCTGCAGTAAGTACCATGAAGGCAGTGGGTCCTGCAATGAACAAAATCATACCTCAGGCAAGTCAGGAACTGGAATCCATGGGCAATATGCTTGGGGATATGATGCCTGGCTCTCTGGGTGACGACTCTTTCTTTGCAGATTCTGGGTTGTCCTCGCAAGAGACTGATGCCATTTTAAGTGAGGCAGCAGCAGTTGCAGAGACACAGATAGGCGACAAGTTCCCTTCGGTTCCGACAAGTGCTTCCCAGTCGATATATTCAGCCGAGTCCTGATTATTCCACTGAATTCTGGAGATTACATATGCATATTTATCATCTAATCCAAAACAAAAGAAAAATCTCATCATTGAAACTTAAGACCGACAACGATTCATGAGATATGAAGATGAATTATGGATTGTTGTTTGATGGCATCTCCAACTGGATTAATTTTGATATGATGGCATTTAGATCATACTGTTGATTCCTCAGTTTGCCTTTTATGCAAATTTTGTATAGTTTGCCCATACCAAACACGGTGGAGCCATCATTCATCTGTTAACCAACGACCAGAAGTTACGTCCAATGAGTTGGGCATCTTCTTTGGCCCAACTCTTATCTTGAATATGATTTGGATTCATACTATTCCAATGATTATTCGGATGAACAAATCATTCTTGAATTTTATATACAAATCTTGCAAAGTCATTTCATACCATGAATCAAGATAACAATTCAAACAATTGGGAAGAAGTTCAGGGACTGTCCTGGATATTCATCAATGATGAGAACGAATAATTTTTTTATTTCGCTCTTTTTTTAATTTATAATATTTACGGTGAAATTGTAATTTCATCAAACCTTATCTTTTGATTATTTTATCACAATGCAATGAAAACAAAATCAACGACATTTGTGATGAGTGCAGCAGTATTGATAGCTGCAGTCATGATGATAACATCTTCAGGATCTACATACTTTGAGGGCAATCACGCACTGGCCCAAGAGGCACCTGTAGCCCCAGAGGAGAAAATGATCTCAGTTACGGGAACTGCAACCACCTCAGTTGAGCCTGACTTGCTGGTAATTACCTTCGGAGTGGAAACACAAGAGATTACAGCAAAGCAAGCCCTTGATACAAATTCCCAGACAATGACTGGAATCATAGATGCAATCAAGCTGACTGAAATAACAGAAGATGAAATCAGCACATCCAGATTTAACATCTATCCGGTATACGAGGGATATGAGGATCCAATCACTCAAAGGTGGAAGCAGGACTTGACAGGATATAGGGTGACAAACACCATAACCGTAGAGACTCCCAAATTGGATTTGGCAGCTGACATCATTGATGGTGCAGTAACTGCAGGTGCAAACAGAGTAGACAACGTATCATTTACACTGTCACCTGAAAAACATCTGCAGCTCAAAGATGAGTTGATTGAGCAAGCAATAATGAATGCAAAGACAAAAGCTGAAAACGCACTTGCACCACTTGACTACTCCATTACGGGAGTAAAGGCGATATCACTGTCTGAATTTGGAATGATTCCGCCTCCAATGCCGATGTTTAACATGGCATTTGATGAAAGTATGGAAAGATCATTTGCCTCTTCCTCGACACCCGTGTTCTCATCTGATCAGGATGTCAGTACAACTGCAAACGTAGTATTTCTGATTGGAAGCAACTAAACCTTGCAATCTTTTTTTCCTTCTTTTCTTTTTTACCCTTTTAAGTAAATAACAATAATTCTTTGTGAAAAAAATAAAAATCTGTTTATCTCTGTTTGTTATTTTCGTATTAACCGTTGGATTGACATCTAATGCGATAACTCCAAATGCATATTCTCTTTCTTATAGCGAACAAGTATCCAATCAGAAAAACAACATGTGGCATCTTGGAAAGAATCTCTCAGTCGGGGATTCATACACATACAAGATTTGTGATCCTGATGCAATACAGACCTCTGCTGCAGACTATCACTATTTTACTCAAGGAAACGAGAACCACAACTCCAGTGTCTGCTATGTGATAAAGATGGACTTTGCAAACCTGCTAAACTCTGATGAAAACCAGATTGACCGTGATGTCTGGGTGGTACAGGCTGCAATTAGTGATGCTGCGACAAATAGAGATGCCGTCAGGCATTCCGTGTTTCATGTTGATGCTGATTCTTTTGAGGTAAGATCAGCGGACACCATCCATCCTGACACGATACAATATACTGACTCGTTGCAAAAAACCCTGTTTTCACTTTTCAAGTATACTGCACCTGAACCACAACTATTGCAAACGAAAATAGAATGGGGAGAGGTAACTGAGGCGTTACGTGAAAGAGGAGCAAATCCACGCATGACGGTACTTGACAACAACCAGGAATATTCTGTGACTCAAAACAGCATACGTATGATGATTACAAGCAAAACATTCCAGTTGCAATAAACATCACAGATGCATTCAAGGTAGGATATGAGATTGACATTTTTGATCCTCTCATCATATCTGATGACAAGAAGAAAAAGAAGATGGCAGTAGAAGAAGGGAGCAACAATGTAACAAGTTATTTTTTGATATCCTCTGACTTGCCATTTCCATTATCTGCAGTATCCTACAGTCCAGTGCATACAGTGCAACCACAAAAACAATTTGAATTTGAGCTAGTGACATTTCTTGCAAACAACAAGAATGTCAACATTGGAATGAAACCTGTTTTTGAGGAACCAAAAAATATTATCGTTTCTGACTTGCCAACCGAGACAGGTACAATTGCATTAACATTTCCATCTGATGACGATGTGGTTCCAGCTAATGATGACATTGTTGTAGATGATATCGTTGTAGATGACATTGTTGTAGATGATATCGTTGTAGATGACATTGTTGTAGATGATATCGTTGTAGATGACGATATGATTCAAGCTGATGATGACAATGCTAATCCTACTCAACTTGATAATGTTGACTATTCCAAGATTGCAGGACTTGTAGTGTTGTTGGTTGTAATGATTACAATTTTTGTAGTCTTTAAGAAATTCAAGGAATCTGGATTTGATACTGGACTCAAAAATAAACTAAAGAAAAAACAACAGCAACAGCACACAGTAAAAGAGATTGTTGCATTTGATGATAAATTACACATTGACATCACGACTCTGACTGATGACAATAACTAAGCTTTGAGCAATCCTCCCTTTTATACAAATGACATATCATATCTCAGATGAGCACCAGAAACATTGACTTGGTAACATTTGAAAATGACTCTGTACTTAACCAAAAGTCAATTTCACTTCCCATAGGCAAGGTCTCGATAAGACAGACTGCCATACTGTTCTCAGGTATATTGATGACATTTCTTGTCTTTATGACTAGTGACAACCTAATGATGTCTGGATTTGTCTTTGCCATATTTTTGGGACTGGGATTGATTGGATCCAGAGTAATGGCTGCAGACCAGATGATAAAGAGTCACCTGATGCTTTTGGCAAAGGGAACCTCACTTGATGTCAAGCATGAATACATGGAAAAGAAAAAGAAAAAACGACAGGCAGGCAATAATGCGATACAAAATTCAAAACAAGAAGAAAAATTACAAAAAAACAATAATGGATTGCTAAACAAGGTTCTCTTGGAGATACAGTCATTATTATTATTCAAGAAAAAAGACACCCGACAAAAAGAACAATCTGAAAATGACATACTGCAAGAAAATGATACACATAATCCTTCAGAAGACAATAGATTCTCAGGTGAGATAGAACTCACTGATCAGAACATTCTCAATGTTTCACTTTGTAAAAAAACAAAACAAAACCAAAATGATGATGATGGCAGCAATCCGATAAAAAAGATAATTGCAAGTATCTCAAAAAAACAATCTTTTGCTGAATCATGCAAAGAAAATCTTACAGAACATGTAATGATAACGCTTGACGGAAAGAAACTAGAGCAATCCCAATACGCAATAAAATCCAATAATATTATTTCACTTGTCTTGGAGAACAGCCCTGATGTGGTTTATCAAGTCACTGCAACTGTGGATGGCAGTGATGATCCAGTAGTGACAGTTTAACGACCAAACATTATCTTTTCTCCTTTTAAACAAACCAGAATAACCATTCAATGATTAGAAAAAAGGACGGTGAGCTGAAGGAAGGCGAATCCATTGGTGGCTTTTTCATAAAGCTGGTAGTGGCCCTGGTAGCAGTAATCATCGTTGCAACAATCGTACCTGATGTACTTGGCGTGAACGTGCAAGGACTATGTATCGAGGAGGATACCATCCTGGGTGGAATCACTGCAAACCACTGTGGTGATGATTCTGTGTTCCTAACTGATGCGGTAAAGACCATAATTGGAGACGGCTATAGCTTCTTGCTTGTAGGAATCGCACTTGCATTCATAGGAATTGGTGCCTACAAGGGAGTCACCTACAAGGTTCTGCCTTCTGTATTGCCACTAGGCTCTGCAGGAACAAAAAGTACAGCAGCAAAATAATGAGAAAACGACGAAATGAACAACAAAACAGACTGCAAGAAGAAAATACATCAGAGAATTCTTCCAGTCTTGTTTTACTCGTTTTTGTTTTCTCCACTCTTTTTTTATTTATTATTTTTTGACAGACCTGATCTACATTTCTGGATAATTGTGATGCCGTTGTATGGTTTCTGGATTGTCATGATGTCCCTTGACATGAAAATTACTTTATCAGTCAAACAGTTGATTGTACAGCATGAGGCAAACCCAATATTTAGAACACTGTATGCAAAATATTCTACATCAGTTGCAATAACGATTCAGTTACTAATTGAATCAGTATTTGTTTTTGTCCTGCCATCTCTGATGTTTCCAAGGGACTTTGGAGTGAAACTGTTTTTTGACTATCAATCAAGTGCAATCTTTGCAGGAATTGTTGGTGTCTTTCATTTGGTTGCATGGCACAATAACAGAAAAAACATCAAAGAAATCCTGGAGAATCAAAAAGATCAGTGATTCTACTTATCAGTCTGATCTGAATTTAGGATATTTCTTTGGTCTTTTTCAATAGTGGTACCATGTTACAAACACTCTAACATCAAATGATGCAAGTGCTACAACAAGATGTGATGATTCTACTGACATGAATAATCACGATACAATTACATAAAAGAAATAATTTTTTAAAAAAATTAATTTAGATAATAATTGCCTTTTATACAAATGATTTATCATGAATCGTGAAATTAAACCTGTTAGGAAATAAACAACCTGTCAAAGAAAAAAACTCTATCGAAAACAATTCAAAGAAAAAACAGCAGACATCATCATCAAAGAAAAAATCATCACCACACAAATTTGCGTTCAGCTATTCTATAATCCCTACAAATTTTATCAACCTGTCAGAGGAGGCCCAAATCCAAAGACTGGGACAGTTCTTTGACATTCTAAATGTCATTGATGACCGTATCAAAATCACAATGTCAAGGAGGTTGGTGCCAATTACAGTCGGAGGACAAATTCAAAACATGCCTGTAATGCAGGTGCATCTTGAATCACATGCCCCAATTGCCGATACACTGGAGCAAAACAGGCTGGAGTACATTTCAGGTGTTACTCCTCCCAATTTTCAGATAAAAAAAGAGCATTTCTCTATGATGGAACTTGTTGAGGTGATTTCAGAGGACACAAACAACAACAACAATGATTATGATGAGACTAATACTGGAGAGAAAATATTCTCAAGGACCTTCACACTTGATGGGATCCCTGCCACTTTGCCTTATGCATGGATTACCAGAATCTTTGATATCTGTTCCCAGATACAAATGTGGTACAATCCGCTTGACAAAGACGAGGCAATAACCAGAATGGTCCGATTCAAAAATATCATTTATGACGATGCAAAATCTAACAGAATAACATCTGAGCTATTCAAGAGGGCAGACGACGCTGAAAATTCTTTGAGAAAAGACACAACCCGACTCTACGAGATTATCGTAAACTGCACTGTAGTAGGACAAGACAGAAAATCCCTCAAGGAAAACTGCAAGACATTCAAGAAACACCTCAAGAGATATGGCGGACATTTCAGTGCAGTCTCTGCAAAGCAGGCAAGCATGCTGTACGAAGGGTTTGGAAAAAAGATTACCTTTGACAGAGGATCCTGCGCAATTTTATACTCGTTTGCATCAGCTGACATGCTTGAGATTCCTGACGGCATACCTTTGGGGATCAACATGGACTCCAAAGGCCCGATAATATTTGACATTGGCAAGCGCACCAACTACAACATTGCAGTCATTGGAAAGTCAGGTTCGGGAAAGTCATTTACCGTCAAGATTTTGCTGAATCGTTTGCTGAAAAAGTTTCCAGAGTCTCATGTTTATGTGATTGATCCGATGGGCGAATACTCCAAGATTGCTGACTTTTTTGGAATGGATGTCTTGTATCTCAAGGATGAAAAAGACCAGCTGGGTTTGGATCCGTTTGTTTTACTTGATCCTTTGGATGCAGCAGACATTCTAGCTGAAATCACAAATGCACCAGATAATGTAAAGAGGCAATTTCAGACATATTGTGGAAAGGTCAAAACCTTTGAGGAGTTCTTTGAGATGATTCCAAAAAAGTACAAGGACAGCCTTATCAATCTGAAGAAAGGTCCGCTCTCCAGAATAATTCTGGGCGAGCCAAAACTCAACTCTCAGAGAAAGGTGATAATGTCAATGGAGGGCGCAACTGGCTCTGAGACTGAGCAGATGATTTTGCTGCTACTGTTAAACAAGATATTCAAGATCTGCAATGACCTGCCTGCAAGGAGAAGAAAGATTGTTTTGATAGATGAGGCCTGGATGTTGTTGCGAATGAAAAATGCGGCAAAGTATGTCAACATGATTGTTCGCATGGGGAGAAAACTCAACATAACATTTGGATTCATTTCACAAAGACTAGAAGACATCTCAAAGGAGGATGATTCAGGGATTGGCAAAATAATCGACAACATAGAGACCAAAATCATACTAGGTCTAGAAGAGCAGGCAGCAGAGACTGCAAGGACTGTCTTGAGGTTGTCTGATTCTGAGACAAACAAAATCAGGGCATTTAATGCAGGACATGCATTGTTTCTCACAAAGAATCATAGGATTCATGCAAAGTTTATGCCGACTTTACAGGAAAGAGAGATGTTTGACACAAGGCCGTTGGAATAACTTGGAAAAATTTGTATTCAAACAAAAAGAAATGGTTTCAAGTATGATGGTTGAGGAGAGAAAATGATTAGGAATTAACAAATCCACATTATAGTATATCAAGAGGGATTTATCAGACGGAAAAATATTGAAAATAAACAACAAAATAATTACAAAAATTATTTGAAATTTCACTAATCTTAATCATTTCTTCCAAAATTTAGGAAAAAATTCTTTTGAAAATCAAATAGATTATTATAAATTTTTTGAGTTTTAAGATTTTTTTTATAATGCTAATGCAAATTCTCCACGTTTTGTAACTCCTACAATATCATTATCTGCAACATACATAATATTTGCAAGCTCTGTTGAATTTTTAATAATGAACCGTTACTTTGTTGATCGTAGAAAAAGCATCCAAATTATTTCGGATGAATTTGAATTTACATGAAATGTATGTCTCTAATTTA
>Ga0224507_10000687_pt1 | contig 13163 bp, 12 predicted proteins | sample SF_Jan12_sed_USG_3_FD_170159 | JGI IMG/M metagenome (GOLD analysis project Ga0224507, IMG submission 170159) | Sediment microbial communities from San Francisco Bay, California, United States - SF_Jan12_sed_USGS_13 | ecosystem: Environmental > Aquatic > Marine > Sediment | place: USA...
TTTATTAAAACCCAATACCTATATGAATCTTAGCGGTAAAGCCGTTAAATATTGGTCGCATATTGAAAAAATACCTCTTGAAAATATTTTGGTTATTACCGATGATTTGAATTTACCCTTCGGATCTATCAGACTCAAGGCCAAAGGCAGTGCCGGCGGTCATAACGGCCTAACCAATATCAACGAACAATTACAAACTCAAAATTACAGCAGACTGCGTTTTGGTGTTGGTGATGAATTTAAAAAAGGACGACAAGTAGATTATGTGCTGGGAGACTGGAACGAAGAAGAACTAAATACCCTACCCGAACGCATTGAAAAATCAACCAAGGCGATCACTTCGTTTGCTCTTTCGGGAATTAACGATACCATGAGCACCTTTAACGGGAAATAATTTGAGTCAAAGTTTGATTTTTAAGACCAAACTTTGACCCATTATTTTTTATTCTACCGTCACTGATTTTGCCAGATTTCTTGGCTGATCAACATTACAACCTCTCATAACCGCAATATGGTATGATAACAATTGTAATGGAATTGTTGTTAGTAAAGGTGTAAATGGCTCTTCTGTTTCAGGAATTTCAATGACATAATCGGCAATTTCTTTTACCGTAGTGTCCCCTTCGGTAACCACAGCAATAATTTTACCGCTTCTTGACTTAATTTCCTGAATATTACTTACCACCTTATCGTAATGACCTTTACTGGTAGCGATCACCACAACCGGCATTTTTTCATCGATCAAAGCAATAGGGCCGTGTTTCATTTCAGCAGCAGGATATCCTTCAGCGTGTATGTACGAAATTTCCTTTAACTTCAGTGCCCCTTCAAGCGCCACCGGAAAATTAAATCCTCTTCCTAAATACAAACAGTTGGTTGCATCTTTAAATCGATGAGCAATTTCTTTAATCTGATCATCGTATTTTAGTGCCGTTTCAATTTTTACAGGAATCGACTCTAATTCGTATAAATGGTCGCGATATTCAGCACTTGTCATGGTACCTTTCGCTCTGGCCAGGCGTAAAGCTATCAAACTTAAAACTGTAATCTGTGTGGTAAAGGCCTTTGTTGAAGCAACGCCTATCTCAGGCCCTGCGTGTGTATAAGCGCCTGTATTGGTTTCACGCGCAATCGATGAGCCTACAACATTACAAATACCAAAAACAAAAGCACCTCTTTCTTTGGCGAGTTTCACTGCCGCCAATGTATCTGCCGTTTCTCCTGATTGGGAAATAGCGATCACAATATCTTTTTCGGTTAACACCGGATTTCTATATCTGAATTCTGAAGCATATTCAACCTCAACAGGAATTCGGGCAAAATCTTCAAACAGGTACTCTCCTACCAAACCTGCATGCCAGGAAGTGCCGCAGGCAACAATAATAATTCGATCAGCATTTAAAAATCTTTTCATATTATTTTCAATGCTACCCATTTTAATGATACCTTTTTCCTTTAAAAGTCTTCCTCGATAGGTGTCAATAATGGCTCGTGGCTGCTCGTAAATTTCTTTGAGCATAAAGTGATCATAACCACCTTTTTCAATTTGCTCTAAGTTCATTTGCAATTCCTGAACATGAGAATCAATAACAGAACCATCCTTTATCTTTCTTGTCTTTACAGGTCTGTCCATCCTTATGATGGCCATTTCTCCATCTTCTAAATATATGGCATCTCTGGTATATTCAATAAAAGGAGAAGCATCAGAGGCAATAAAGAATTCTTTAAATTCCTTCCCAACACCAATGGCGATCGGACTGCCCAAACGCGCAACGACGATCTCATCTGGTTTAGACTTATCAAAAACGGCAATGGCGTAAGCTCCTACCACTTGATTTAAAGCCATTTGAACAGCCTCACCAAGTCTAACATTATTTTGTATTTTGATCTCTTCAATTAAATTGATCAAGACCTCTGTGTCTGTATCACTTTGAAAAGTATACCCTCTGGTAATGAGCTCTTTTTTTAATGAATCGTAATTTTCAATGATGCCATTATGTACCACAACCAAATCTCCAGACAGAGAAAAATGCGGGTGAGAATTAACATCATTTGGTATGCCATGGGTTGCCCATCGGGTATGACCAATACCAATGGTACCTTTTTTAGATATCACATTGTCAACTTTCTTTTCAAGATCGGAAACTTTTCCTTTGGTCTTTGTAAGGTTTATTTGATGGTCATCAAATAACATAATTCCTGCACTATCGTAACCTCGGTATTCTAGTCTTTTTAATCCATTAATGATTATCGGATAGGCATCGCGATAACCAATATAACCGGTTATTCCACACATTTTTATTTGAGTTTTTAAATTTCACAAATTTAAAATCCTGATAATCTATCTTATAGGTTGAGAAATTCTATAAATTATCAGGATTTTATGATGATGTAATATAGTGATTTATTTTGAATAATAAATCTCCAATTTTATACGTTTGTCATCCGATGCCGGTAAATTACCTTTTAACACCACGCCTTTAGGAATCCAGTTGTATGGCTGCGTAACAGAATCGAGTACAGAACTTGGTGTATCTGTATTCACGTAATTTTTAAGTGCTAATTTTGATGGCTTCTTTGGCCTATCAACATCTAACAGATCTGTCAAATATTTGGTAATTCTAAATGTATATTTTTCTGGAATATCTCGATATCTTGGTGGCATGCTACCTGGCACCAGTTCTCTTTTATATTCTAAATTTCCTCCAAAAACATCACTGTATAGAAAACTATTCACATCTGATATATTTGAATTGTAATCATAATTATATAAAAACAACTGTTCAGGCACCTCTTCTTGATATCCATCTACATAGAAAGTTAATATCGCATCATTAATCAACCAGTTCTTGCTTCTTAATTCTTCTATTTCTTCTTCTGAGATAAGGTCTAATATAGCTTCCGATCCTGCTGCGCCTTGTATATATAATTTCTCTTCACCGTTAATTTTATCGGGGTTAAAAAGTACATTATTGATATTTCCAGCAGTGTAATCGCGTATATATTTGTTTGATTTTACACCACTCAGACTAAAGTGCATGGTTTGCTTTTTTCTACCTACGATAACATCGGCTTCTCCGCTAACACCATCACCGTCAAGATCTTCTCCATCTTCTTCATTTCGGGTATCATCATTGGTATAATAAATAGAAACTTTGGCTTTGGCAATATCCAGATTCATCAATGAGCCGTCACTGCCATTTGCATCGATATAAAGACCTCTGAAATACTGGCGAAAACTATCATTATTGGCAAAATCACCTGATCCTGATTGATCTACAAACCTTGTTTTAAAGAAATCACTATCTAAGATCATTTTTATAGAAGGATTCAAATCAGTAGCCTTTATGGTATCAACATCGTAAATATAATTACCATCAGGATCAAGTATTGGTTCACCCTCTTCATCTTTAAGAATCACCTCATCTCTATGGATGTATATCACCGTATCATTGACATCTGGTTTAAAATTACCACTGTAAATCTGATCTTTTATCTCATAACTTCTGTCTGAATAGTATTCCTGACCCTTTGTTGGGTCTTCAGGGTCTAAGGTGTTTAAAAATGTACCCAGTTCACTGACTGTAATCTGATATTCTTTGTTTCTGTTACCATAAATAGAATCAAGTGTTTTTACCGATTCGTATATCGTATCCCTGTCATCGGTAATTTCTTTAATCACTATAGTGTCTTTAACCAAATAAGGCATATCTAACACAACTTTATCTATACTCGGATGACCTCCGAAATTAACACCGGTAAGAGGCAGGCTTAATTGAGAAATTAAAACACTCTTGATATAACCAAAATCTTTGTTAGAATTTACACCCAATAATGATAAAGGCTGCTTGTTTAAATTGTTGTTATCAACTCTTGATTTTTCAACATTAGAATTATAAGCAATAATTTCAATGGTATCATTCCCTACTGAAAATTTGTCATTATCCACCAAATCTATAGCAATATCCTCAAAGTCCTTCTCACAAGACACAATTCCAAAAAATAACATTAATACCAAACCAATATTTTTTATACTGGTCATTATTCTATTTGACATAAACAACTTTTTATTTTTTTAGCTATGAATTATAATACTTCGGTTAGGTAGAAGTTTGAATAGGCTTCTGTAAAACTTTCTAGAGGCTGGTAGTCTAAAACGGGAACTCCTATGCTATCAATAAAAGCATTCAGATCATCATTTAAATTTTCACTTCCCTTAATAACGGCATCTGCATTTTCAATAGCAACTTTCATAAAACTATTATTGCCTTCAGTTTGGAAAGATTCTAATTTATCATCGGCAATTTGATCAAATTTAATTTTATCAACCAGACCTCCGAAGTCTGAAACCCCCGGTGTTTGGTAATTAAATGCCGAAACAACGATCTTGCTTTCTGCAAACAAAGGATCATTCTTATAATATTCTTTTATATACAGTGGCAGTAAAGAGGCCATCCATCCATGAATGTGAATGACATCTGGAGCCCATTTTAATTTTTTAACGGTTTCCACAACACCTTTTGCAAAGAAAATCGCTCTTTCATCATTATCAGGAAAAAGCACGCCATCTTCATCCGTAAAAACCGACTTTCTTTTAAAATATTCTTCATTATCGATAAAATACACCTGCATTCTTTCTTTGGGAACAGATGCAACTTTGATTATCAAAGGCATATCCATATCATTGATAATCAAATTCATTCCTGATAGTCTGATAACTTCATGCAGCTGATGCCTGCGCTCATTTATAACTCCAAATCTCGGCATAAACATTCTTATTTGTGCACCCTGATGATGCATCTCTTTTGGCACTTCAAATGCCATTTTTGACACTTCGGTCTCAGGTAAATAAGGCGTTAATTCTGACGATATAAAAAGTATTCTTTTATCTTTCATTTATCAATCTATTTTGAATTCGTGCAAAATTACGAAATTATATGTAATTTTAAGTTGTATTTTATAAGTTTGAGCCTTAATTAACAATTATTAACAGCTAAATGAAAGTTTTTAAAACTATAGAGTCATTACAAGATAATTTATCAATAATCGATAAAGACAAAACTTTGGGTTTTGTACCTACCATGGGCGCCTTGCATGAAGGCCATTTATCGATTGTTAAAAAGGCCATCAAAGAGAATGATTATGTTATTGTAAGCATCTTTGTTAACCCTACTCAATTTGATAAAAAAGAAGACCTGATCAAATACCCCAATACCTTAGAAAAAGATCTTGAATTGCTTGAAGCAATAGGCTGCGATTTTGTTTTCAATCCCACTGCAGATGAAATATACAGCGCAAATATCAAATCTGAATCTTTTGATTTTGACGGCTTAGACGAGGTTATGGAGGGCGCTTTTAGAAAAGGCCATTTTGATGGCGTTGGCACCATCGTTAAAAAATTATTTGAATTAGTAAAACCCGATAAGGCCTATTTTGGTGAAAAGGATTTTCAGCAATTACAGATCATCAAAAAAATGGTAGCCATTCATAAAATACCGGTTCAGATCATTGCCTGTGACATATACAGAGAAAAAGACGGCTTGGCCATGAGTTCAAGAAATACCCGACTCAATAAGGCACAAAGAAGTGAAGCCCCGCTGATTTACCAGACTTTGTTAAAAAGCAAGGATCTATTCCTTAAAAAAGACATAAATTTTGTAAAAGATTTCGTTAATAATGCATTTGACAAAAATGAAGTATTAAAACTAGAATATTTTGAAATTGCTGATTCAGAGACACTTAGAACATCTGGCATTAAAATTGCTAATCAGAAGTACCGGGCATTTATAGCGGTCTTTGCCGGCAACGTTAGATTAATAGATAATATAGCGTTAAATTAATTAACTTTGCACCGTTAATTTTGAAACGATAAAATGAATATTGAAGTTGTAAAATCAAAAATTCACCGGGTAAAAATAACCGGATCCGATTTAGATTATATCGGCAGCATTACCATAGATGAAGACTTAATGGATGCTTCTAATATTATTGAAGGAGAAAAAGTTCATATTGTAAACATCAACAATGGTGAACGATTTATTACTTATGCCATTAAAGGAGAAAGAAAATCAGGCGATATTGTTTTAAATGGACCTGCGGCAAGAAAAGTTGCAAAAGGTGACATCATTATCATCATCTCATACGCAACCTTAGAATTTGAAGAGGCTAAAACATTTAAGCCAGCGATTGTTTTCCCGAACGAGACTAATAATTCTTTGACCTAATATTTGAAAAGTAAATCCAAAAAAATAATTTTAACCATACTCCCAATAGCATTGGGAGTATTTTTGATTTGGTTCTCACTATCCAAATTAAGCCCCGAGGATATCAGCGCAATTAAAAATTCGTTCAAAACTGCTAATTACTGGTGGGTTGGATTATCTCTCCTTCTTGGTATTTTAAGCCATTTATCAAGGGCTTACCGTTGGCAATTTATGCTTGAACCCTTAGGTTACAAACCCAAACTTGCAAACAATATCATGGCGGTGTTGGTGGCTTATCTGGTTAATTTAATTGTACCCCGTGCAGGTGAATTTGCCAGAGCTACGGCAATTTCTAAATATGAAAACATCCCATTTGAAAAAGCTTTTGGAACCATCGTTTCTGAAAGAATTGCCGATGTCATCATGCTTCTACTGATTATTACCGCCGCATTTTTTTTACAAACAGAACTGTTGAGCTCCTATCTTTTTAAAGAAGAAACAAGTTCCAACAGCATTTATTACATGCTCATTGGCGGTGCTATTCTTGCTTTTTTATTTTTTCAATTGATCAAAAAATCAAACAATCCGTTTATTCAGAAAATTCAAAAATTTGTTTACGGATTGATACAGGGGGTGATCAGTATCTTCAAAATGAAAAAAAAATGGGCCTTTATTTTTCATACAATTTTTATCTGGCTGATGTATATCCTGATGTTTTATGTGGTCACTTTTGCCTTACCCGAAACCTCTAACTTACCCTTTGGTGCCATTATTGTTGGATTTGTGGTTGGTGGCTTGAGCATGGCATTAACAAATGGCGGACTTGGTACTTACCCAGTTTTTGTAGCCAGTGCCATCACTTTATACGGTGTTAGTCAGAATCCGGCCTTAGCATTTGGCTGGATCATGTGGACAGCCCAAACCTTAATGGTACTGTTTTTTGGAGGCTTATCTTTTATCTTATTACCTATTTACAATAAAGATCGTATTTAAAAACAGATATGCCCGTCATATAATCACAGGGTAAAAATCTTATTCCTGCAATTTATTGATCCTTACAAAAAAAGAATAACTTTGTTCTATGAAGCAATTTTACAGTCACGGAAAACTTTTACTTACAGCAGAATATCTAATTCTTGATGGTGCGAAGGGACTTGCATTACCCACAAAATTTGGTCAGGATCTGCAAGTTGAAAATATCGATGCTGCCCAAATTATTTGGGAGAGTTTTGATCATAAGAACGCGCTTTGGTTTACCTGTAATTTTAGCTTACCAAATTTAGAGTTTGATCCGGCAAATACCGATTTAAAAATAGCACGAACATTACAAACAATATTAAAGGAAACGCTTAAATTAAACCCCAATTTTTTAATAAATGGTGGTGGTTTTCATGTAAAAACCAATCTTACTTTTCCCAATAACTACGGCTTAGGCAGCTCTTCTACTTTAATCAATAATATCGCAAACTGGGCGCACATCAATGCCTTTGACCTCTTGAATAACAGTTTTGGAGGCAGTGGTTACGATATTGCCTGCGCCGCAAATAAGACACCCATTCTTTTCCAGTTAAAAGATCATAAACCACTGGTTGAGCCCGTAAATTACAACCCTGATTTTAAAGATCATTTATTTTTTGTTCACCTCAATAAAAAACAAAACAGTAAAGATGGTATTGAAAAATACCGACAACTTAATCATGAGGTTTTCGCTTTCGCGGAAGAGATCTCGGACTTGACCAATGAATTGCTACATACACAACATCTGACTGATTTTGAACATATTATCAAGCAGCACGAACAGATCATCGCATCTATAATAAAACAAAGACCCGTACAAGAGGCACTGTTTTCGGATTATTTTGGACAAACCAAAAGTTTAGGTGCCTGGGGTGGTGATTTTATTTTGGCAACGGGCAACGAAGACAGTCCGGCATATTTTAAAAACAAAGGGTTTACAACAGTACTCCCTTATCGGGAAATGATTTTGTAAAAATTATCAATGACGAACATTGTGGTAACCTGGCTATGTTTAAAACTTTAATTTAATAATTGGCATTAAAGGTTGACACCAATAACCATCTGAAAAAATTTAATAATAAACACATGAAACAAAAAGTAATCATTATAGGTGGTGGCGCAGCCGGATTTTTTGCCGCAATTACACTGGCAGAAGCAAATCCTGATCTGGAAGTAACTATTCTGGAAAAAGCCGGTAAAGTTCTACAAAAAGTAAAGGTTTCGGGTGGCGGCAGATGTAATGTAAGCCATGCCTGTTTTACACCCAAAGAACTTGTTGAATTTTATCCGAGAGGTAAAAAGGAATTGCTGGGTCCTTTTCATCAATTTATGACAGGAGATACCATGGAGTGGTTTGAAAACAGAGGCGTCACCTTAAAAATTGAAGAAGATAATAGAATTTTTCCGGTATCTGATTCTTCACAATCCATCATCGATTGTTTGACAGAAAATGCTGAAAAGAATGGGGTTATTTTAAAATTAAATCAAAATGTCAAGCGCATTGATAAGACAGAGACTCAATTTATTATCGAAACGGCTACTGACGAATTCAGGGCCGACAAACTGTTAATTGCCAGTGGAAGTAACGAAAAAATCTGGGGATTAATTGCAAAACTGAGTCATAAAATAATCGATCCTGTGCCTTCGCTTTTTACCTTTAAAATAAACGATGATCGCATCAAAGAAATTCCCGGAGTTTCGGTGGCAAATGCAAGTGTTAAATTGATCGATTCAAAATTTGAAACTCAAGGCCCGGTATTGATCACCCATTGGGGCTTAAGCGGTCCTGCCATATTAAAGTTATCGGCTTTTGGCGCCTTATTTTTGGCAGAGAAGCACTATCAGTATCAGGTAAAAGTTAACTGGTTATCAAAATCCTTAGATACTGTTTTACACCACTTACAGATCCTCAAAAGAGAAAACCCCAAAAAACAAGTCGTTTTAAAGTCTTTTTTTAAAGATATTCCGAAACGCCTTTGGGAAAATCTGGTGCTCGCTGCATCGATAGGTCATGACCAACGCTGGGCAGATCTTTCAAACAAACAATTAAACCATTTGGCCAACCAGCTCACCAATTCGGTTTTTAATGCTTACGGAAAAACTACTTTCAAGGAAGAATTCGTTACCGCCGGAGGTGTAGATCTTAAAGAGATCGATTTCAAACGCTTTGAAAGTAAAATCCACAAAGACCTGTTTTTTGCAGGTGAAGTACTAAATATAGATGCGGTTACTGGTGGATTTAATTTTCAAAATGCCTGGACCGGTGGCTATATTGCCGGAAAATCTATGGTTTAAGATTCGCATCATAGAATTTCAAGAAACCTTTTTCAATCTGATCTCTAATGCTTCTGAATTCTGATAAAATTTCATCTTCAGTTCCGGTAGCATCAGCAGGGTCTTCAAAACCTATGTGTAAACTATTTTTGACCTTTCCGGTAAAAACCGGACAGCTTTCTTTTGCGCCGCCGCAAACGGTGATCACATAATCTATTTCCTGATCTAAAAACTCATCCACATTTTTTGGGTAGTTCTTGCTGATATCGATACCTCTGTCCTGCATCACCTGAACCGCCTTTGGATGTACCTCATGTGAAGGCGCTGTACCAGCCGAATGAACTTCAAGGTTATTATCAAATGCTTTTAAAAAGCCTTCTGCCATCTGACTTCGACAGGAATTTCCGGTGCAAAGAATTAATATTTTCATATACTTAATTTGATGATTTGAAAATTATATGATTTGAAAATTTTAATTAACTCATCTTCAAATCGGCTCATTTTCAAATTATTTATTTTTACTTAGACTTATAAATATAAAAAGAACTTAATTCATCTTTTGTATTAATTCAAAATTTTAATCAACACATCTTCAAATTAACGCCTCTTCAGTTTAATGATTTGAAAATTATGCGATTTGAAAATTTTAATCAACGCATCGTCAAATCAGCACATCTTCAAATTAACACATCATCAAATCAACGCATCGTCAAATCAGCACATCTTCAAATCAGCACATCTTCAAATCAACTAATAATACTTCTTCTTTAAATACAAAGCCACATTGACCAATCCGATCAAAACGGGTACCTCAATTAACGGGCCAATGACTCCGGCGAAAGCCTGTGGAGAATTAATTCCGAAAACAGCAATAGCAACAGCAATAGCCAGCTCAAAATTATTTCCTGTTGCGGTAAAGGCTACTGATGCATTTCTTTTATAATCAACTCCCATTTTCTTTGCCAGAAAAAAACTCACAAAGAACATCAATGCAAAATAAATAGTCAATGGCAGGGCTATTCGTGCAACATCCATGGGTAATTCCATAATCATTTCACCTTTCAAACTAAACATCAACACAATAGTTGCCAATAGAGCGATCAAGGTGATGGGTGAAATAAACGGGATGAATTTTCGATTATACCAATTGATGCCCTTTGCTTTTACCAAATATTTCCGACTTAAAAAACCGGCTAAAAAAGGGATGCCTAAATAGATGAGCACACTTTTTGAAACTTCCCAGATAGAGATGTTGACATCATAGCCCTTAATGCCAAAATAAGGCGGTAATACCGTAATGAATAACCAGGCAAAGAAACTATAGGTAAATACCTGAAAAATACTGTTCAGGGCGATTAAAGTTGCTCCGTATTCTCTGCTGCCGCCTGCAAGATCGTTCCAAACGATCACCATAGCGATACATCTGGCTATACCGATCAAGATCAGACCTGTCATATATCCGGGGTAATCCTGTAAAAATATGATCGCCAGAGCAAACATCAGAACCGGCCCGACAACCCAGTTTAAAAACAGGGATAAACTCATCAATTTCTTATCCTTAAAAACTGTGGGAATCAAACTATAATCAACCTTAGCCAAAGGTGGATACATCATCAGGATCAAACCAATGGCCAAAGGGATACTGGTTGCTCCTACAGATAGTTTATCATTGATCTCTGCCATATTTGGGAATAGGACACCGATGCCAACGCCAATGGCCATGGCCAAAAATATCCATAAGGTTAAATAGCGGTCTAGAAATTTTAGTCGTACTTTCATAAATTATATTGAGAATTACAAAAAAAAGAAAAGTTTAGCATTCTAGCAACAATTAATATCGGAACAACAAGTGGCTACTTCTTCTATTTGTTCATCAATGCCACATTGATCATTCGCCTTACATCTGGTTGCTTCTGCAAATAAATGTACAACTATTTGATCATGACTGATCTTTATATTTTCAATAGGCATCACCGATGTTGAAAAATGATCGTTACCGTATTCAATTTTCAATGCGGTTTCTTGCTTTAAAGGTTTGATACGATCAACGCGCTTTAGGATTGAAAGTATTTTATTAGTGGTCATAAACTTTGTTTTGCCTTTCTCTTTCGGATTTTCCCATAACTGAAAGTGTGTTTCTTCCCAAAAGTTGGTTTTACCTCCGCAGTCTGTTGTATCAAATTGTACATTTTTTACTTCTGTTAAATGATAATTAGCGCCAACAAATTTATTTGGAGCATATTTAAATAGCAATGCTTTATCCGGGTTTTGTTCCAATACAGAGATCCATTCTATAGTTTTCATATTATTTTATTTTTAGTTTATTTATTATATATCGCAGATATACGATTGATTTTGTTTTGATAATCTATCATTTCACATAAGTTAAGCCCCAACGATTTTACTTCTTCTTTCCATCAGGGTTGTATTTCTCCACACACCATTGAGCTGACCAATTTTTTCGCGATAGCCAACCATGCGAAAACCCAATTTTTTATGAAGATTGATACTTGCTACATTCTCAGAAAAAATACCCGATTGCAGGGTCCAAAACCCATTTCTTTCACTCTCACTGATCAGCGCAAGGAAAAGTTTTTCACCTACTTTTTTACCTCTGGCTTTTGTTGCTACATACACACTTACTTCAGCCACACCCCCGTAAACACATCTTGACGATACTGCCGAAAGTGCTGCCCAGCCAAGTAATTCATCCCCTTGAACCCACACCAGTCTGCATGTATCAATATGGTTGCGATCCCATATTTCCCATGAGGGAATTTCTTTTTCAAAGGTTGCAAGGCCAGTTTCTATCCCTTCTTTATAAATTTCAGCAACAGCGGGCCAGTCGGCTTGAGTCATCTCTTTAATTTCTATTGAACCGTTCATAATATCAGATTAAAAATATATCCCGAAAGGATGATACACAAAGTTACCACCGTAAAAAATATGGCGATCAATTTTAAACTCATAACCTTTTTTAACAACATGGCTTCCGGCAGTGATAAGCCGACAACCCCCATCATAAAAGCTATGGCTGTTCCTAAAGAAACCCCTTTACTCACCAGCACCTGAACTACCGGCAAGATTCCCGATGCACTTGAGTACATGGGCACTGCTAAAATCGTTGCCATAGGCACTGCCAACAGGTTTTCTTTACTCAAATATGCTTCAAAAAAACCATCCGGAATATAACCGTGCATCAAAGCACCTACAGCAATTCCGACGATAACATAGGGCACAACACCTTTTAAAATATTGAATACTTCTGCCCTGATAACGGGTAAGCGATCTTTAAAATTCTGACCTTCCTGTGCAAAGTTATTTTGTTCTCTTTCGGCATTTTCCAGTACTTTCTGCACCCAGGGTGTCAAAAGCCTTTCTAATTTCATTCGCTGTAAAATAATACCTGAAACCGACCCCAGTACAACCCCGCTAATAACATATATCACTGTCGTTTTTACGCCAAAAAGACCCAAAAACAAACCAATGGCCACTTCATTTACCAAGGGCGATGTCACTAAAAAAGAAAAAGTAACGCCAAGTGGAATGCCTCCTTTTACAAAACCTATAAATAAAGGCACAGAAGAACAGGAGCAAAATGGTGTAACCACGCCAAATAAACTCGCCGATAAGTATTCAAAACCGTATAATTTTCGGCTGGAAAGATAA
>Ga0224507_10000691_pt1 | contig 13119 bp, 12 predicted proteins | sample SF_Jan12_sed_USG_3_FD_170159 | JGI IMG/M metagenome (GOLD analysis project Ga0224507, IMG submission 170159) | Sediment microbial communities from San Francisco Bay, California, United States - SF_Jan12_sed_USGS_13 | ecosystem: Environmental > Aquatic > Marine > Sediment | place: USA...
TTTCATCCACTAGAGAATCGGAGGCAATAGCTATTTCTCCATCTACAAATATCTGATAATAATGGCCGGAACGTGGGATAACATATTCACCCTGTACGATTTCATCTATTTCGAATTCTATATCGTTGCCGTCGTCATGCATCAGTCCCTTGACGAGCTGCAGTTTTGAATGAAGCGTTCTGTCTACTGAGTCAAGGACCACCATTGTGAATTTATTGTGGAGGCAAAAACCAAGGACTAAAAAAATGATTGTAATGGAGAGAAAGAACCAAAGGAACAGCCTACCCTTTATGGATTTAAGGAAAATCATTCTGTTTCCTTTAGAATATATCCTGAACCACGTTGGGTATGAATTAATTTCTGTGTTTGTTTTTTGTCGAGCTTATTTCTTAGACGGTTTATATAGACGTCGATAATATTGGAGTCGAGGTCAAAATTCATGTCATAGACATGTTCGGAGAATTCCGTTCTGCTGATAACTCTATTCTTGTTTAAGGCCATATATTCTAGAATTGCGTATTCTTTGGCTGAGAGTAGTATTTGAGTTCCGCCTCGTGTAACGGTTTTGGAGTTAATGTCGAGTTGCAGATCTGCAATTTGAAGAAGTGAGGTCGCCCCTCCTTTGTTTCTTCTGATAATAGCCGTTAATCTGGCAAGGAGTTCCGTAAAATCAAATGGTTTTGGCAAGTAGTCATCCGCTCCACTGGTCAAGCCTTTTACCCTGTTTTCAACTTCTCCCATGGCGGTAAGCATGAGAATCGGCACATTGATTTGTTTTTCACGTAGGGTGCGGAGAAGGGTAAAACCATCAATTTTGGGAATCATAACATCTAGGATAACGGCATCATAAGGGAAGGTCTCCACCATGTAGAGACCCTCTTCACCGTCAAAGCAGAGGTCGACAACAAAGGAGTTTTCCTCAAAACCTTTTTTCAGAAGGGTGGCCAACCTCTGCTCGTCTTCCACGATAAGAATTTTCATATGATATCTTTAGGTGCTTGTTTGGCTATAGGTCTTTTTTAGCAAAAAAGATATCTCGCCAAACATTATTGCCGGTAAGTGAGTGTGCGATTACAGCCCCTATGTGGAGACCCAGATAGAGTGGAATAAGGATTTCTCCTATTTCATGGGCCTCTTTTACTCCATGTAGAAGTCCTTTTGTTTTACTCCCAGGTTCGATAAATACATACAATAACGTGCCGGTGATAGCGATCCAAAAGAAAACCACCATACCTAAATATTGAACCAATCCTGCAACACCTTGTCGTCTTTCATGTTCAGGTAGTTTGAACCGGATTAGGTCAACCAAATCAGCTTTTGTTTTTTGCATCCGCTCATTGGTAAAAGGGAACCATTGGGTGAAGCGTAAGGGCTTGGGCCCAACTATTCCATAACCGATGTATAGCGATAGAGCAAAGGTGAAGGCCATTCCTGCTAGACCGTGATATATAAACCCAGAATATTCAATTTTTTTATAGTCGTTTGCCATGTCCCCGGTAAGCCAAGCGACAAGACAGAGAATGATAATTACAAGATGCCAAACACGGATAAAGTTGTCGGTGTTTCTTGTTTCGATGAGAGAGTTAGGTTTAGAGATGTGCATAAGAGTTCCATGGGTAATTCATTTTTATTATAGGGCGGATGTAATTTTAATCTCGAAGGCGTTGACCGTGTTTCCCGAACGTATTCCCCTTACTCTTACTTCACTACCGGGAGAGGCTTCACCAGCTGTTTCATCAATTAATGTTTTGTTATTTACTTTTACTTCATGGCCAGATACCATCCAAAGGCCGTCATATTTGCCTTGGGGCATTCTTTCTATTTTGCCGGTAAATATGTTGTTATAGCTTTTTTGGGTTGTGCGGGAATTGATTCTTTTTACTTCTATTTCGTATGCCGTAAAGTTTTTGTCGGAATAATTACCTTCTATCTCAACATAAGATCCCATTGAGGCAGGCCCGTATTTTTCTTTTACCCTTGTGTCTTTGGTTACTTGTATTTCTCTGTCGTCTATTTGCCAGGTGCCAATAACTCCCTTAATTGGCATTTTTTTAACAGTACCGTAAATTTTTGCGTGTGTTAGGTTGGAATGGTATTTTTCCCGATTTTCAACCTCAATACGATAAGCGGTAAAGGTATCACCTGATTGTTGTCCTTTGACCTTGACGAAGACACCTTTGGCAGGGCTACCATTTTTTTCTCGAATTGATGTGTTGCTGCTAACATACACCTTCCTGCCGTTTACAATCCAAGTACCTTCATAACCATTATCGGGTATGGCTTCTATCACACCGTATAGTTTAGAGTCGTAGTCGTCCCTGTCTTCACCGGATCGATCGTGTTCGTCTGCAATTGATGTACTGTGAAGTGATGATAATGTTAATACAATGATAGCCCATAAGAATAATGTTTTTTTCATGATGTTTTCCCTTGTTTTGTTGTTTACTGACTACCGTGTGAAAATGAGGTGATGTGTTCACTCATTAGGTTTGTTGCATTTGTGTTAACTCTAACAAAAGAAAGATTAACGGAAGATTAATTAGGGCCAATTATCAAAGTTCCTAAAACATAATGGGAAATTTGTATGATTGATGTTTGTTTACCATTAATTCGCGTTCTGTATCTGGTTAAGATTTTAAGAATAAGTAGTCATTAAATCAGTAAGCTTCAAATCTTGTGACTAGGGACATAAATATATATGAGTAATCCAATTTTTATGGTTTTCCCCTAAATCAGAACGACTTAGAATGAAATTTGTATCTTTCTTGTTTGGTGCATTTATGGAAGTGTCGAATCTATATATTTTTTCTTTGGTCGGGATCGCTAACGTGCTAAAGTGTTAGGTGTATAGGTTGCTGTTTGTAAAGTTATTTTTTGATAAATGAAATATGTTTGATGATTGTTTTGAAAATATTCAACAGCAAGGACTAAGGGTATTGTTGTAGGTAACTTTTCCTCGTGTATCTGTTCTTTAATGTTTAATATTAAGAAGTTATTATAAGATTATGGCGAAAAAATATTGTTGAGAGGTGAAAGGTGACTGATTTTTTATTACAATTTAGTCCAGTTACTCAAGCGTTAATGGCTACACTTTTTACTTGGGGGCTCACAGCCGCCGGGGCGGCGCTGGTATTTGTAACCAAATCCATTAATCGGAAGTTAATGGATTCAATGCTTGGCTTTGCAGCAGGCGTCATGATTGCTGCAAGTTTTTGGTCACTTCTCGCTCCAGGTATAGAGATGGCTGAACAGTTAGGGTTTATACCCTGGTTGACCGCAGTTATTGGATTTATGGGGGGGGGAATCTTCATGAGGTTGACCGATACTTTTCTACCTCATCTTCATCCCGGCTTAAGTGACGATAAGAGCGAAGGCGTGAAGACTTCGTGGCAACGAAGCACTCTTTTAGTGCTAGCCATAACTCTTCATAATATACCTGAGGGGTTAGCTGTCGGGGTTGCTTTTGGAGCTGTGGCTGCGGATTTACCTTCCGCTACTATTGGCGGGGCAATTGCTTTGGCTATTGGAATTGGGATACAGAATTTTCCGGAAGGAACTGCAGTTTCAATGCCACTTAGAAGAGAAGGAATGACTCGTTGGAAAAGTTTTCTCATGGGGCAAGCTTCCGGCATGGTAGAGCCAGTTGCAGGAGTTCTTGGCGCATTGTTCGTGTTAAGACTACAAAGTATTTTACCATATGCCCTCTGTTTTGCAGCCGGAGCCATGATATTTGTAGTGGTAGAGGAGCTTATCCCGGAATCACAGAGAAGTTATGAAAATATTGATTTGGTAACAATGGCTACAATGATAGGATTTTCGGTAATGATGATTCTCGATGTGGCTTTAGGCTGATAAGGGTACCTGGAAAAATAAAAAGTCTTGTTTTGCACGGTTTTTTGCCGTTTTCTTGTGGGCAATATTGTCTTTACTCTGTTACTACCTGTTTTTTAACGGAAATGCGGTGAGCTCAATGAGCCGGTGATATATTATCCACATTCCACCATACTATCCATACCTCTAGATTATCTGAAAGAAAAATAGTTGCTGATCACAGGGCATATAAAATCAGTTATTTATATGCCCTGTGATCAGGTACCCGTGAAGTTATAAGAATGAAAAATGGGCAAACCTCAAGGGTATGCCCGTTTTATTTAGAAAAAATTATGGTAAAAACGTAACTGTCTACCTGTTCGACGTTTGCGCACCATTAGGCTGGATTTACATAGAAACCGGCTTGCTTGCACACATCCGTAGCACTGGCAAATGCTTCTCAGGCTGATGGTATGAACTTTTTGTTTCAGCCCGGTGAACGGTTACGAAAAACCTCTAAATTTTAGAATTCTATTGCAAGTTTGGCGGTAGCTTGATCGGCGCTTTCGCCGCTTCCGTCATCTTCTGTCGCGTAATCTTCATTGTTGATATATTCAACTGTTACAGAGGTGTTATCCATTATGCCCATGCTTACAGCAACGCCGTAACGAGTTTCCGGTAAGCCGAGTACCGCTGCTTCGCTGGTGATTTGGTAGGTAGCTGCCAGCACGGTTTCGTTGCCAATCATTTCTGTGGTAAGTGCTGCTTCCAGATGGGTGGCATTAGGGCTTGAACCCATGATGTCATCAGAGCTGACATGTTCAGCAATGCAGGTGAAGTCTCCCAGTCCGAGGATAACATGAGCAGCCATGCCACCTATTTCATCAAGGAGGTCGGCATCGCCGATAGCATCAGCCAGACCGTCAGAATTAGCTAAATTGGAGATGTAGTCAGCACCAATATTAAGGTTCATGGAGTCACTTTCCATGGCATAACCAACGGATGCACCAAAGACGTTAATCTCGTCGTCATCTCCGACTTTGTCCATGTCTCCGTTAAAGGTATAAGCTGATGCATAGAGACCATTTGCTTCCAGTCCTACCAGAATTGCAGAGTCACCGGTCTCTCCCATTTCAAGAGTGGCGGGGTCGCTGATCATGTTTGTTTCGTAGACACCGAAAGGTACGGTCATGAGACCTGCGGTTAAGTAAAGAGGTGCTTTTTCAGTGTTGCCGATGGTGATGGTAGCGCCATCAAGGTCAACGGGCTCTGTGTCGCCTTCTTCCCATAATAAAACGATCTCGCCGGATACCCACTCGTTGACTTGAGCCTCAATGGCGAGCTCCATGGTAGAGAGGGTTATGTCGCTGCTGTTTGTTCCGTCATAGTCGCTGCCTGAAGTGAGGTCAACTTCTATAACACCGCCCATGCTATAGGTTGGTGCTTCGTTAGCTTGTGCGTTGTTGATAAATCCATTGGAACAAGGAATAACTCCCCAGGTAAGAGCTCCGACAACAAGAGTTTTCTTTACGATACCATTCAGTTTCATTGTTTTTCCTTTTTTGTTAGTTTTAATAAAAATGTTACGAAATTGTAAAAAACATGTAACATTTTGTTTTGTTTATGCACTGAAAAAGGTGTTTTTTTTTGATACCAACATTCCCTTAAAGGAATCTAAAAGCAATTGTTTAGTTCGTTTATCGGTAGGGAGTCGAATATAGTTGTTAATATCGAATGCTAATACATTAGCAAGTATCATGCCTTTAGTGAAGGTAAAAATAATTGTACTTTTTCCCGTTATGACGTGCTTGTTTTCGAATCATTTGGGATAGAGTGGTGGGTGAGTATTAAAATTTAGATAGTAAGTTAGAAAAATATCTAAATTTGATTTGATGAATAGGAGGGTAATAGGTAGGAATTTGCGGGATAGGAAGAAAGAGCTAAGCAAGCATTGATTCAAGGGATTATGAAAAGCATAAAACAGAGGTTGAAACAAAGTCGGTAACATATCTTAGTAAGATATTTAATAAAGGAATAGATTAAGTTAACTGTTTATCTGTCTATGAAAAGTTATGAAAATTAATGTTTTGATGAATAAGGAAAGGGTAGGGAAAGGGGGAGAGGTAATCCGACCACATTGGCGGTCAGATTACCTAGGAATTAAATTGTATAAATAATTACTTCTTAAAAAAGTAAAATTTATTTACCAGAAACGATCATTAGTTCCGTTTCAATATCTTCTTCATCCCCGCCAGCTTCTTTATTGAGCGTACGAGCTTTTTCAAGGTATTTTTGGGCTTCCGTGAGTTGACTTAGTTTGTCATGAGCAATGGATAAATGAACATAAATCATAATGTCATCAGAATTAATGGCGTATGCTTTTTTAAGGTACTCTAAGGCTTCATTGGCTTGATTCTTTTTGATCAAAACTACACCCATGCCATCAAGGGCGTTGAAATGAGCAGGGTCTGCTTTGAGTACGATTTGTAGCTCTGTAATTGCCTTGTCCAACTCTCCGGTGCGATAATAGGCCATTGCAAGTCCGCTACGTTTGTCCAGGTCATCGGAATTGATCCAAAGACTCATTTGGTATTGGAGTACTTGTACTGAACTGGGAAGCTTTGAAATATCGCCGTGCGCGTTGGCAGATCCGATCCAAACAAGGCTAAGGAAACCGGCTAGAATCCATGTGTGCAATTTGATCATGTGTGTTATCTCCTTAAAGACGATGTAGTTGTTCCGATTCGCTACCGGAGCGTTAAGGTATTGTTAAGTAGGGCATTAATTTATTGAATCAATGCCCTAAAGTGTATTAAATATTTCTATAACACCGAATGATCCTGTATTGCAATTGTATTGTTCGGATCTGGGGTGAACCGTTTTACTTTTCAGGTGTTCCTTCGGTAGCTGCTGCCGCGGCATCTAAAAAGTCTTGTTTGGTGAGTTCAAAATCAGAACCGTGGCCCGTATCTAGTTTCAACAGGATTTTCATATCATCTTGGATGGATGGTGTGAAATTAAGCAGTCCTTCTTTATTGGTTCTTCCCTCAAAAATTTTATTTTCTTGAGCATCTATGACAATGATCTGACCGTTTTGTACCTTTTTGCCACCCATGAAAAAGGCTTCCACGTAAACTTGATTGTTTTCGACATAACACCACAGTACTGCAGCGTGAGCATAGGCAAATGTCGCTGAGGCTAAAATTAACGCGGATAAAAAAAGAACTGTTTGGAGTTTAACTTTTTTAAATATCATATTAATACCTATATAGGATAAATTGTATTTTTTGAATTAAGGGATGTCTTAAAGATAATTTGACATCCTTATATTATTATGCCTGTCCTTGTTGAACACCACTTTTCCCGAAGAGTGGTCTGAGAACCAGGGTACCGTAAAAAATAAGGCTAGAGACCAGTACAATGACAGCTCCACTTGGTATGGGAAATATAGCGGAGAGTAGCAGGCCTACGGATGTACTAATAGTAGAAAATACTATGCTGACCCAGACAAACTGACGAAGATTACTAACAATATTCTGAGCTCCGGCGGCAGGTACTACGATGAGGACAAGTACCAGCAGCGCTCCGATAAGCTTGAGGCTGGCTACCACCACGATGGTCATCAGCACAACAAAAGTATACTCCAGGAAGACTGGACGTAAACCGCGTGCCTTTGCTAGTATTGGATTAAAGCCTACCAGCATGATTTTGTTAAATATTAAACAGAATATTACACCTACGATCATAGAGGCTAGGCCTAATGCAATTAGGTCGTTATCGGTAAGAGTAATCAGGCTACCGAATAAAATGCCTTCAACTTGATGAATGTTGAAATTGTTAGTGACGACGACCAGCATAAATATACCGAATCCCAAAACCTGTGCTAAGACGACACCGATAACGGTATCGTTGGAAAGACGGGATCGGTTTTTTACAAAGGTCATAAGTAAGGCGACAATTAAACAAAATCCATATAAACCGGCATATGTACCTTCTACCGGTTCACCGAAAAGTAAACCAATTGCTACCCCTGACAGTGCACCGTTACCGATGGTCTGAGTGAAAAAGGATAGTTTTTTGGTAACAACGACCGTGCCTATACCCCCAAGCAGGGGCCCGATGAGGATGGCTGCGAGCATGCCTCGAATCATGAACGTATGTTCAAAGATGGCGGGCAGGTACCCTTGGGTGGCCCATCCACCTATTAATTCATACAGTGACTCCATGCTGTTAACCCTCCATGTTCTCGGTGCTTATTGCCATCGATCCGTTAAAAAGTTCGTCCACTTTACCTGGACCTTGTAGTTCATCGGGCGTGCCGTCAAACATTACTCGACGGTTGATGCTTGTGACACGGTCAGCCATACGTAGAATCATTTTAATATCATGACCTACCATTAGGATGGTCAGGCCGTGTTCTTCCCGTAATCGATTTAGCATTTGCTCAAAGAGCATGGCTCCGTATTCATCTATGTTGCTGGCCGGTTCGTCGAGCAGAAGAATTTCCGGTAGAGGTTCCAAGGCTTGAGCTAGCAGAACACGACGAAATTCTCCACCGGATAACCCGCCGATTAATCGATCTATAAGGTGTTCTGATTCAGTAATTGCTAAGGTCTCAACAATTTTTTTTCTGATTGAACCAGATCCGGATAGGAAAATCGGTTTATCCTGCAACATGATGGAAACGAAATCACAAACGGTTATGGGAACCGAATGGTCGAATTCTAGTAATTGTGGGACGTAGCCAATTTTTGAATTGGAACGAAAGAGAAAACGGATAATTCCTTGATGTGGCATTCCCCCCATGATACTTCTCATGAGGGTTGTCTTGCCCGCTCCGTTGGGCCCGATCACCGCATGGATATGGCCTTTTTTGACCACCATGTTGATATTCTTGAGGATTTGATTGCCTCCGAGATGTACGGATAGGTCTTCAATTTCCAAAAGATTTACGAGCTCTTGGTCGTTATTCGAAGAAATAGACTTCTTCTCAGCTTTTAGCGTTTGCATCCTGTAATGCCTTTATGATGTCATCAATATTACGTTGAATATCCACTTCGAATTTATCGGCAGAGTATATTCCGTTGGATATATGGGATAGGCTATAGATTCGACATCCTGTTTCTTGAAAGATTATGTTTACGTACCGTTTCTCATAATCAATTTCGGTGAATAGGATATTGACTTTTGCTTTTTTGATTCTTTTTATCGTGTCTTGTAGTTGTCTAGGATTGGGTTCAATTCCGTGACGTGGTTGGATAACAGCAGCAATTTCCAGGCCAAGCTCTTGCATCAGGTAGGCATAGCCGTCGTGTACCGTGGCAATACGAAGTTCGACGGTGTCATATGATTCAATCTTATTTAGTGCTGCTAAAAGAATTCTACGGAGTCTTTTTGCATAAGCTCTTGCATTCTTTTTATACAGGATAGCATTTTCAGGGCAAAGCTCGCCCAGTTGATTGGCAATGAGTTGAATCTGTTGAATTGCACCTGTAATAGCAATATAGGTGTGACTATTATAAGAAACTTTAGAGGCCGCATCGTCTCCTTTCTCAAAATTATAGTTGTGTCCGAAAGTTGGTATCAGAGGTAGGCCTACACTGGTGTCGATAACCTTTAAGTCCTTGCGGTCAACAGCTTTGAGCATGGAGCGAACATATTCGTCGTGGCCTTGTCCGTTTACAACAAGAGCATCAATTTTTTGTAAATTGGCTAAATCATCTGCTTTTGGTTGATAGGAATGGGGATCAGAATTTTCTGGAATAAGGGTTGTTACCGTAGCTGTGTCACCTACGATATTGCTTACCCAGGAGTAATATGGGTGGAGAGTAATACCAACATTTAGTTTGCACTGTTCTGCCAATGTTGGTCCGGCTGCCAGGCTAAAGCATAAGAAGGTAATTAAACTGAGAAGTTTAGTTTTTTTCATTGAGTTAATCTCCATGTATAGTTTGTTAATTCTTAACCGGCTTTTCGGAGATTTCTTTATTTTCGTTCAGGAAGGGATCATTGGCGCTGATGACCCATTTCCATCCTTTCTGGACAACATTTTCTTCCGGATAGGGGCGTTTTTCCGGGTACATCCATACTTGAATAGAATGTTTAAGCTTGGGATCATTATCGATTCCTATGTGAGGGTGAGGATGATCCTTAACTTTGAGGTCAATAACACGTAGAATAAGACTGATGGGAATATGATCGGAGATTTTTTCGGTTTCAGCGTTGGTTTCACCTACACCGTAATAATCAACCCATCCTTTGCTTGCGTACCGCGTCCATGTATAGTTTTTAAGGCCCATTGGTAGAAAGGCATTCGCAAAGGGGGGAACATCTTCGCTTATTAGATCATCCACGGTCGGCCAATCCCCTTCGATAAGTCGAAGATCGGTGATGTCTCCTACCGCGCTAAGCAGGTTGCGGTAGAGAATGGGATCCTGGCTTTTTAATACGCTACCGTCAAAACGTTGGTACGATTTTAAGGTGTCGCGAGTGGATGAGCCGGAGATCATGGAGAATCTTAAAGTCATGAGCAAAATGACGCAGAAGATCATGCCGCAGACGGCGAGAGCCTCTCGACGAGCTTCAAGAGGTCCTATGTGGACTTCATTCACCACGTCGTTTTGATTAGTTGCATCACCTGAGATGTTTTTACCCATAGTTATTTCCTATTCCTTAGAACTGATCACTTGAGTCGGAGTATATTGTAAAAGCAAACATGATACACCGTCATGCAGCGAACTTCAACGGATTCACTTAATCATGCGAACTTTTTTTCGCAAAGCAACGGCTATGGTATCAAAAAAAAGTTACTTTTTTAATACGTTAGGTTATAGGTTTTAAAAGTCATTATTAAGATAATTAACTCTTAAGGGAGCCGATCTTTAGTGAGCAGTAGATCTGATAAAGCTTTGTCTGAACAAGTAAAGAATTCTATCGTTACCGTTAAAGTAATTAGTTGTTGGTTTATTGATAAATGTATAATATATTCTTAAGGTTCTATTATGTTAAATATATTCATTTAAATATATTTAACATAATAGATAGCTAATCAGGGCAAAGAAAAGTTAATTTGCTCTGATTAGCTAATTATCGATGACTATTTACGTTTCATCTCGTCAAATTTTACCCATAGAACAGCACCGAGTTCAATGTCTTTGCCTTGACCTTCATGATCAAGTTGGGTATCCGAGGTGTTCAGAGCGGCAAAACCCCACCAGCCTGCTTCTGGAGCAGCATAGGTGAAAACGCCGTTTGCGTCGGCTTTAACTACCTGGGTGACCATGTAGTCGTTGTCGGCTTCGAATTTTTCATCTTTGTTATAAATTTCAACTTCTACTTCAGAGTAGGGTACCGGCTTGCCATTTACCAGTACGGTGCCCTGAAAAACGTTTCCTGCATACAGACCAAAAGGGCGGGTTAAAGGAACGATCTCGGTTTTAAGTCCGATGGGTGCGTCCCAACCTTCGTCATCTCCGAAAGCAGTTACGTATACTTTGGTGTAATGGATGATGTAACAGTCTTCTGCAGGCTCCCAGTATGGTGTGGGCTCCATGTTGAAAACGTAGAGTCCAGGACGTTTTACTTTATAAGTAGAGGCCCAAGTTTGATTATCTTTGGTTTTGGTAGATTTAAGGGTAGAGAGCAGGTCTACATTCTTACCGCCGGTGAAAACACCGAATTTGGCAGGTTTGTCCAGGGGCATAGGGATTCCTTCCATGGGGTGCCAAAAAAGAAGGTCCATCTCTATGTTTTTATTTTCTTCTTTGGTGACCATTTGATCGGACGGAATAATCATGCCGTAATGGGCTTGGGCTTTATCCTGTGCTATGAATAAAAGGGTTACCAGTACGAATAAATAAGCAATTTTTTTCATTATAATTAACTCCTTGTTGTTTGAATAAAAGTTGTTAGTCGGCAGAGAGCTCAAGTTATCTTTAAGATAAGAACTATATACGTGAATCCCATCGCCTTGGTTCATTTATATTTTCGTTCCGGTGAAGAATCGAAAATGTAATTTTCTATGAAGTGTTTCCCTCCTTACACTAATTTGCCGTTGTCGTTTAACGGTTGTTATAACTAATATGAAAAAGGCCATCATGTTGTATCTGATGTACTAGCAAGTTTAGTGCCAATGGATAGCCTTAGGGAAAGGAAGTGTTATTGCATGGTGTTACGTTGGGGCGATGGGAATTGTTCCGAGCCAGCTGTTTAGCTGGTTCGGAAAATTGAGATAATGAGTTGAAAAATTCCCATATCAAGAAGGTGATTATCATTCTCAGGAAACTTAAAACGGGGACTGTTTATAATGGTTTTAATATCGATCTGCATCGTTTAAATATTAAGTTTTTTCTTGCGATAACGAAAAGTGTGATGATTGATTTGAAGAAGTTGAGCTGCTTTGCTCTCGTTGCCACCAGTTAATCGCAGTGCGGCGTTGATATAGTATTTTTCTAATAATTCTTGAATAGCTGAGAGATCAATACCTTCCATGGTAAGTTCGGGGTATTGAGAGGTGGGTTCACAAACGGCAGTTTTATTATCAGCTTGCTCTTCTAACCCTAAATCTTTTAGTTCAATTTCACTATTTTGGGATAACAGGACTCCACGTTCAATTACGTTTCGCAGGTGTCGAACATTGCCCTCCCAGTGGTGATTTTTTAAGGCCTGTACTGCTTGTGTCGTGAATCCGTTGAGCTGTTTATGATGTTTTTTAGCAAAATTTACTAGAAAGTGTTGGGCAATGGGTATGATATCGTCAGGTCGCTTATTGAGAGAGGGTACATCAACTTTGAGTACAGCGAGGCGGTAGTAGAGGTCACGTCGAAATGTTCCTTCGCCTATCATGCTTTTCAGATCACGATTTGTGGCGGAAACGATTCTGGTTTGTACTCGTATTTTTTTTGTGCCACCCAGGCGATAATACTCGCCGTTTTCTAGAAAACGCAGTAATTTTGCCTGGGCAGCCATGTCAAGATCACCTACTTCATCTAGAAATAAGGTGCCGTTAGCAGCTTCCTCAACTAATCCTTTTTTTCCTTGGGTATTGGCTCCAGAAAAGGCCCCTTTATCGTAACCGAATAGCTCACTTTCAACGAGATTATCTGGTATGGCCCCACAGTTTAAGGTAACAAATGGGCCTTTGAAGTTCGGGCTGCGATAGTGGACCGCCTGAGCCAATAATTCTTTACCGGTGCCAGTTTCACCAAGGATAAGAATAGGAGTGTCTGGGCTTTTGGCTACGGTTGTAATAAATTCCATTATGTCACGGATAGCATTACTCTCCCCAATAAAACAGGGTAGATTTTCCGC
>Ga0224507_10000693_pt1 | contig 13113 bp, 7 predicted proteins | sample SF_Jan12_sed_USG_3_FD_170159 | JGI IMG/M metagenome (GOLD analysis project Ga0224507, IMG submission 170159) | Sediment microbial communities from San Francisco Bay, California, United States - SF_Jan12_sed_USGS_13 | ecosystem: Environmental > Aquatic > Marine > Sediment | place: USA: California...
CAAAGTAATGCAAAGTCAGATTTTCGCTCGAATAGTCGCGCGTGGTTGCGATGTCGTCGATCATTGGAATGAACGACCCAGCGCGAACGAGAACCGGGATAGTCTCGAGCGTCACCGGGATTGATGCCGACCGTGAGCCCTCATAGCGCGTGCCGTCCCAGAAATCGAACCACACGCCTTTGGGCAGGTCGACGTCGACAGTATCGACGCCTGGATCCAATACAGGTGCCACAAGAAACGCATCGCCCCACAGATACGCTTTTTTTTCGTCGATGAGGTCGAGATCGTCTTCATCTTCGAAAAACAGCGGCCGCATCAATGGCATGCCCGAGGTGCTGTTCTCGTACGCCAGCGTGTAGACATAGGGCAATAGACGATAACGCAGCTTAATGTAGTCGCGCACGATGTCGCGCGTCTCGCGATCGTGAAACACGGGCTCGGCGGGAATGTGCTCCTGTGCGTGCGGTCGATACACGGGCTGGAACACGCCGTACTGCAGCCAGCGAATGTAGAGCTCCTTGTCGAACGCCTCGCCGCCGGCAAAACCGCCCAGGTCGGAGTGGTTGTAGGCGAGACCGAACATGCTCATCTGCAGGCTCAATTCGATCTGCGGTTTGAGGCCGCCCCAGGAACGACTGACGTCTCCCGTCCACGGCACCACCCCGAATCGTTGCGATCCGGCGAATCCCGAGCGCATCAGGATGAGCGGACGCATGTTCGGATACTTCTCGACCTGCTTCTCGTACACCAGCTGCGCCCAGACGTGACCGTAGGCATTGTGAATCTCGTCGCCCGTGGCCTGCCGGCCGGCGTCGCTGAGCCAGTGCAGCGAATCGCCCGGATGAACTTCGGGTTCACCGAGGTCGCCCCAGGTCGCGGCTGTGCCCTGCTCGAACAACATCTCGTAGAACTGCCAGAACCACCGTCGCGCGTTCTCGTTGAACACGTCGATGAGTCCGGTATTGCCAAAATAGAAATCGAAGCGGCGCGGCTCACCGACCGGGGTTTTCGCGAGGACCTCGTTGTCTACCGCGTCCTGCCAGCGACTGGACGTGCTCAATATGAACGGCTCGGTAATCGCGACGGTCTTGACGCCCTGTGCGGCGAAGTCGCGAATCATCTTCTCGGGTGTCGGCCAGGCGTTACGGTCCCAGTCGAGGTTGCCCATATGCCCCTTGATGTCGGGGCCGAACCAATAAATGTCGAGGATGATGGCATCGAGCGGGATTTTGGCACGTTCAAAGCGCCGGACGACATTGCGGGTTTCTTTTTCCGTGTGATAACCGAAACGAGATGCATAGTTCCCGAAGGCCCAGCGCGGCGGCAGCGGCTGCTTGCCCGTAACATCGGTGTAGTTTTCGACGAGGGCAGGGTAGCTGTCGCCCGCGATGACGAGGTAGGCCGTGCGGCCGCCGACCGCTTCGAACGTCAGGACGTCACTCTCGGTACTGCCGATATCAAGCCAGCCGCTTGCCGTGTTGTCAAACACGATCATGTACTTGTCGGAAGACATGATCGCGGGCAGGCTGTAATACATCTGCTCCGTGTCTCCTGCCGCGTAGCCGTAGGACGCTTTGTTATATAACGGCATCCGTCGACCGCGCCGGTCCATGCCGAGCACGCGCTGGCCGCCGCCCAGGATCTTCTCGCCATCATCGAGCCGAAAACGAAAACCACGTGCCGTGTCATACGCGAAGTAGCCATGCTCCTCGGAAACGAGGCTTTCGCCCTGGCTCGCGTAATCGATGCGCACCGGCGACTTGTTTATGACGGCGATTAATCCATCTACCGCGAATGCGAGCGACTGCTCGGTCTCGCTGACGGCCGTGCTAATGTCGGGAGCATTGGCAGCCAGTGCAAACGACGGCAATTGCTTGACGTCTTCTTCGATGTAGTGGACCTTGAAGGCCGCGTCGTCGATCGCGGTGACGCGAAGCTCGCCGAGATTCGTCCGCACGACCAGGGTCCGGCCCTCGAGATCGTGCCCTTCGTATTCACCGAAGTCCGCGAGCGCAGGCGGTGCGCAGAGTGTAATCGCGATCGTCGCGATCAGCCGTCCCAAATTACGTGTCACTTCGCGTCCTTGTTGCTATTCAATCTCGAGGATCATGACGGAGCGTGGTTCGAGGCGAATTGACCGCTCGATACCGAAGCGTTTACCGGTGATGACATCCTCTGCGTATTTGCTGCCGTCCAGGCGTTCGGCAAAGCGCGCCATATCCAGAGAAGTCGATTCGTTACCGCGATTGAATACGACCATGACCGATTCCTGATCGTTATAGCGAAAGTACGCATACACATTCTTAATCGGTGTGAACTGCATCAGACGGCCATTGTGGATGACGGCTTTGTCTTTACGCCAATTCAGCAGTGTCCGCATGAATTGCTGTGCTTGACGCTCAGCATCGGATAGGCCGTCGCCGGTGAATGCGTTCTTTGTGTGGTCAGGCCAGCCGCCCGGAAACTCTTCACGGATGGCACCGTGACTTTCGGTCCCAGGATGCGACATCAGTACTTCGGTGCCGTAGTAAATCTGCGGAATGCCGCGCATCGTCAGGTAGTAAACGATGGCCATCCTGAAAAGGTCGTAGTCTTCATTGACCTGCGTGTAGATGCGACTCATGTCGTGATTGTCCGGGAATATCACGAGGTTGCCGGGGTCCGGATACAGGAAGTCGTTGCCCAGCATTTCGTATACAGGCGTCCAGACGCTGCCCCATTGTGGCTCCTCGGCGGTCAGGACGTCGCGAAGCGCTATTTGCAGCGGAAAGTCCAGCATGCTCGGCATGGACGATACATAGCCATCGTGGTTTTCTTTGCCCCGCTGCCAGTAGGACACAATCGCCGGGTTGCCGCTCCATTCTTCGCCCGTCAAATTGAAATCAGGATACTCCTGCATAATGCGCCGGGACCATTCGCTCAAGTAATGCTTGTCAGGATAAGGGTGGGTATCCATGCGTATACCGTTGAGGCCGAGATATTCGATCCACCAGATCGCGTTCTGCGTCAGGTAATCGGCAAACAGCGGGTTGCGCTGATTCAGATCGGGCATCGTGTCCGAAAACCAGCCATCCGCGTGCGCGGCTTTGTCGTACTCGGAAGCATACGGATCCTGATTCGTGGTTCGAGCATGCGACGTTATGGTTCTCGCATTGGGAACGTTGAGCCAGTCGGCTGACGGCAGGTCATCCATCCACCAGTGTCCGCTCCCGGCATGATTGATGATCATATCCATGATCACGCCAAGACCCTTCGACTTCGCTTTCGCAACGAAATCGCGATACTGCTCGTTGCTGCCGAAGCGCGGGTCGACTTTGTAGAAGTCAGTTGTTGCGTAGCCGTGGTACGACGCTCGAGGCATCGCATTCTCGAGGATCGGATTCAGCCAGATTGCGGTAAAGCCCATGTTGGCAAGGTAGTCGAGCGACTGCTCGAGGCCGGCCAGGTCGCCGCCGTGACGGCCGTAATCGTCGTCACGGTTCAACTTGTCTTCCAGCTCCGGTATCGAATCGTTCGACGGGTCGCCGTTATCGAACCGGTCCGGCGTAATCAGATAGATCGCGTCGGCTGGTGTGAATCCCGTCGCGTGGCCGGGATCGGTATTTCTTTTGCGTAGTTCATACTCTTGGGTAACCTGAGATTGATCATTTTCGAACACGATGTCGAAGGTGCCGGGTTGGGCGCTTGCATCGATATGCAGGTACAGAAACAAGTAATTCCCGCTGTCGACGCGTTCGATACGATTGATACTGATACCGGGATAGTCGACCGAGGCGTTGAAACCTGAAATGCCATGCCCGTGAACAAGCAGCTGTAACTCGGCGTGTTTGAAGCCCTGCCACCAGAACGGTGGCTCCATACGGTCCAGCGGCCCCGCGGTGGCTGGTGCAGCAAGCAGCGTTGCGAGCAGAATCGCGACAAGCTGCGGCAACCCACGCCTGGCGTTCAGGAGACGATATCGCATGGTGCACCCCCTATTTAAGCCCAAATTCTAGTCATTTAGCCGCGCAGCCGGGGATGAATACGTTTGCATGGTGCCCGCCTCAAATGGCCGTGTTGCTACAATTGCCCGAGTGCCCAATACGAACAATAGCAATGTCCCGGCATTATTCTGCGCTGCGTTGATCCTCGCGATGCCCACCCATGCCGCAGAGGTGCGATCCCCCGATGACCGAATCGCTTTCGCGGTCGAGCTGGATGCGGATGGGCGTGTCTCCTACCATGTCAGCTTCGATGATGAGAAACTCATTGCTGCCTCGAGGCTCGGGCTTCGTTTCAAAGACCATGTGTCTATCGAATCGTCATTGAAAACGGTGGGCACCGAACATCGCTCGTCGGATTCGGTCTGGGAACAACCCTGGGGCGAGCGTCGCCTGATCCGCGATCATTACAACGAATTGCTGGTTGAATTCGAATCCGTCGAAGGTCCGGAGCGGCGCTTCGCACTGCGCGCGCGAGTGCACAATGATGGCCTCGGGTTTCGGTATGAAGTACCGGAGCAGGCGAATTACCGCGGGGTCGATATCGTCGATGAGCTGACCGAATTCCGCGTCCAAGTGGATGCCGTCGCCTACTGGATTCCGGGGCGCGGCTGGAACCGTTACGAGTATCTGTACCGCACGACGCCGGTCGAGGACCTGTCGCTGGCCCATACGCCCGTGACGATGCGCACGCAGAGCGGCACCCATATCAGCATTCACGAGGCGGCGCTGGTTGACTATGCAGCCTACACGCTTGACCAGCGGCGGCCCGGCGTTCTGCAAACAAATCTGGCACCCCGGTCGGACGGGGTGCGCGTCAAGACAAAAACGCCGTTCATTACACCCTGGCGAACGATTCAGATTTCGCCGAATGCCGTCGGCCTGTTGAATTCGAGCCTGATACTCAATCTCAACGACCCCAACGTGCTTGGTGACGTGTCCTGGGTCGAGCCCGGCAAGTACATCGGCATATGGTGGGCGATGCATATCGGCAAACGGACCTGGGGTTCCGGCGAGAAGCATGGTGCTACGACAGCCGAAGCCAAGCGGTACATCGACTTCGCGGCCGAACACGGCTTCGATGGCGTGCTCGTGGAGAGCTGGAATACCGGTTGGGACGGCGACTGGTTCAACAACGGGGCTATCTTCAGTTTTACCGAGCCCTATCCGGACTTCGATCTGCAGGCGGTGGCGAATTATGCGCGCGAAAAAGGCGTGCGCCTTATTGGACACCACGAAACCTCCGGCCATATCAGTAATTACGAAGCACAAATGGCGGACGCGTATGATCTCTACGAATCGCTCGGCGTACGTCAGATCAAGACCGGTTACGTGGCTGACGGCGGGCAAATGCAGAGAGTGGATGCGCAAGGTGTCATGCATTACGAGTGGCATGACAGCCAGATCGGCGTGAATCACTACCAGCATGTACTCGAGGAAGCCGCGAAGCGCAAGATCAGCATCAATACGCACGAACCTGTAAAGGACACAGGGCTGCGGCGCACGTATCCGAACTGGGTCAGCCGCGAAGGCGCCAGAGGCCAGGAATACAATGCCAACTGGGCGCTGCCGAATCCGCCGGAGCACAACGTCCTGCTGGCTTACACACGCCTGCTTGGTGGTCCGATGGACTTCACGCCGGGCATATTCGATCTGACGCATCAAGGCCCGGGTTCCGAGTTCCGTGTGCAAAGCACGTTGATGCATCAACTCGCTTTGTACGTCGTTCTTTACAGTCCGATCCAGATGGCGGCCGACTTGCCGGAGAACTATGCGAAGCACCGCGAGGCTTTTCAGTTTATCGTCGATGTGCCGACCGACTGGGAAAAGAGCGCCGCCGTTGCCGGCGAGGTCGGCGACTACGTCGTATTCGCGCGCAAGGAACGTGGCGGTGAGGACTGGTATCTCGGGGCGATCAGCGATGAAGAATCGCGTTCGCTCAGCGTGCCGCTGTCGTTTCTCGATGCCAGCAGTACGTACATCGCAACGATTTATCGTGATGGCGACGACGCCGATTGGGGCGCGAATCCCTACGGCTTCGTGATCGAGACGAGAGAATTCGATCGCAATCAAACGCTTGAGTTGAAGCTCGCCGCGGGGGGCGGCACAGCAATTCGATTCCGGCCAAGGCCCGAGGCGGGACAATGAAACAAAAACCACACTTGAGTTTCTGGCAGATCTGGAACATGTGCTTCGGGTTTCTGGGCATTCAGTTCGGATTCGCGCTGCAGAACGCCAATGTCAGCCGCATTTTTCAAACGCTCGGCGCCGAGATCGATGACATTCCGATTCTCTGGGTGGCGGCGCCGCTCACCGGCCTGATCGTGCAGCCGATCATCGGCTACATGTCGGACCGAACTTGGAACCGCCTGGGCCGTCGCCGCCCCTATTTTCTGGTTGGTGCGATCCTGGCCTCGCTGGCGCTGTTCGTCATGCCGAATTCGCCCGCGCTGTGGGTTGCCGCGGGCATGCTCTGGATCATGGATGCAAGCATCAATATCTCGATGGAGCCGTTTCGCGCCTTCGTCGGCGACATGCTGCCCGAGAAGCAGCGCACGGGTGGCTTCGCGATGCAGACATTCTTTATCGGCACCGGCGCTATCGTTGCATCGGCATTGCCCTGGATGATGACAAACTGGTTCGACATCAGTAATACGGCGGCGCCGGGTCAAATTCCGGATTCGGTCAAATGGTCTTTCTATCTCGGCGGAGCGGTTTTTTTCCTGGCCGTCGCATGGACCGTATTTCGTACCAAAGAATATTCACCCGAAGAACTCGCGCAGTTCGATGCCGCGCGTCCGCCGGAGCACGTCGCGGACGACACGGCCCTACGGGCGGCCAGCAAGTATCGCAACGGCGGACTCGTCTGGGCGGCGATTGGCGCTGCGGCGTGGATCTGGATCACAGCAAACGGTCTGGACAAGCAGCTGTACGTTCTTTCCGGAGGCTTCATCGTGTTCGGCTTTTTGCAGTTGATCACGAGCGCCCTGCAGAACGCTGGCAAAACGAAGAATGGCATGTACGAGATCATGCACGATCTGTTTCACATGCCGAAAGTCATGCGCCAGCTCGCTGTCGTGCAATTTTTTTCGTGGTTCAGCCTGTTCGCGATGTGGATCTATGGCACCTCAGCAGTGACCAGCTACCACTTTGGCGCATCCGACGTGACGTCTGCCGCCTATAACGATGGTGCCGACTGGAATGGCGTCTTGTTCGCGGCGTACAACGGTTTTGCGGCGCTTGCAGCGATAGCAATTCCGTTCATGGCGAACAAGCTCGGTTGCCGACTTTCGCACCTGATCAACATGAGCCTGGGCGGTATCGGGCTGATCAGTTTCTATTTCATCAAGGACCCGCAGCTGTTGATATTCTCGATGGTCGGTGTCGGCATTGCGTGGGCGTCCGTTCTGTCGCTGCCATATGCGCTGCTGTCGAGCAACCTGCCGTCGCACAAGATGGGCATTTATATGGGCATTTTCAATTTCTTCATCGTGATACCGCAGCTTGTAGCCGCCAGCGTTCTCGGCCTGGTGCTGCGCGAGTTCTTCGATCTGCAAAGCATCTACGGGCTTGTGATAGGCGGAGTCTTGATGATCGTAGCAGGCGCAGCCGCAATGCTCGTCGATAAGGAGGCCGAGCCGCAATGACATTGTATCGAGGCATCCTGCTCGTTGCGGCGGCCGCCGCGCTAACATCGTGCTCGCGTCCTGAAGTTCGCGAGTACTATGGTACGCTCGAGCCGTTCGCATCCGAGGCCGTGTACTTCGTCGTTACCGACCGCTTCGTCGACGGTGATCCCGGCAATAACCGAGTGGATCAAGGTGGCGATGAACTCGGCACTTTCGATCGCCCGGTGCAGCTTGAAGGACTACCGCCCGGCAATATCGGTTATCTGGGCGGAGATTTCCGCGGCGTGCTCGACAATGCCGATTACATCGCAGAGATGGGATTCACGGCGCTGTGGATGACGCCAATCGTCGACAATCCTGACGAGGCATTCACAGGCGGAGCGCCACCGGGCGAGGGCGGCTCCAACGATTTCGGCAAGACCGGTTATCACGGTTACTGGGGCGTCAACTTTTTCGAAGTCGATGAACACCTCGAGTCGCCGGACCTCCGCTATGCAGATCTGACCCGACGGCTGCGACACGACCATGGCATCAAGACGATTCTCGACATCGTCTGTAATCACGGCTCGCCTTCATTTTCGATGACGCACGACCAGCCGAAGTACGGCGAGATCTACGACGCTGATGGCGTATTAGTCGCAGATCACGGCAACCTGCATCCATCCGAACTCGATGACGACAATCCGCTGCACGCGTTCTATCGGCGCGAGCCCGATCTGGCCGAATTGTCGGACCTGGACTATGACAATCCGGACGTGCTCGAGTACTGCGTGGCCGCCCATTCCAAGTGGATCGACCAGGGCGCTGCGGCCGTCCGCATCGACACGATCAAGCATATGCCGCATCGCTTTTGGAAGGCATTCGCTGATCGCATTCGGCGGGATCGTCCCGGATTTTTCATGTTTGCCGAAGCGTGGGCGTACGACGCGGAACTCATCGGCGAATACACTTTCCCCGAGAACGGTGGCATCAGTGTGCTCGATTTTCCGGGTCAGGGAGCCATGTCGAAAGTTTTCGGCAGGGGCGGAGGATCGTATTTGGACCTGCAGGATTACCTGAATCTTGAAAGCGACGCCTACAACAATCCCTACGACCTCATGACGTTTTATGACAATCACGACATGAGCAGGATCGACGCGGATGACGCCGGTTTCATCGATGCCAACAACTGGCTGTTCACGAGTCGCGGCATACCGGTTGTCTATTACGGTTCCGAGTCGGGTTTTCGCGCCGGTACGGACCAGCACAGCGGCAATCGCGACTACTTCGGTCAGGAGAACATCGAGCTGGCGAAATCGCATCCGATTCGCGCTGCGCTGACAATGGTCGCGCGTCTGCGCAAGAATTCCGTCGCTCTGCAGCGTGGACTGCAGGCTAACCTTGCGCTGGGCGAGGATACAGCGACGTTTTACCGCGTGTATCAAAAGGACGGTGTCAGTCAGACCGCACTGGTGTTGCTTAACAAAGGTGACAAAGCGGCCACTCTGCAGGTGTCAAAGTGGTTGAGTCATGGCACCTGGCGCGGCGCCCTCACCGGTGCAGAGTATGAAGTAACGGAGTCATCAGCCGGCCTTGATATCGATGTGAAAGCGCACGGCATACGCGTGCTGTTGTTCGATCGGCCAGTCAACGACGCCGGACTGATTACCGAGCTCGACCGCCTGCAGCGCCGCAGGAATCGCGAACAATGAGTCTCGGCGCCATCTGAATCGATTCGACGGGCTCGCCTTCGATCAGTCCGGCGATAGCATTCACCAGGCCTTCGCCGGCCTCCCGAATATTCTGCTGCACAGTCGTCAGCGCCGGCGTGACGAACGCGGCGTGTGGCAGGTCGTCGAAGCCGACCACACCGACGTCATCGGGAACCCGCTTGCCCGCGTCCATCAGGGCCCGCATGGCGCCAATTGCGAGGACATCGGTGACTGCGAAGACGGCGTCGAACGACAGGTCGCTGCTGAGCAAAGCTCGCATTGCCTCGTAGCCTCGGTCTTCGGTATTGTCGGCATAGACATTGAGTTCGGGCGCCAGGTCCAGGCCCGATTGCGTCAATGCCTTGGCGTAACCTGCGTAGCGCGATGCAAATTCGGGGTGGCGTTGGGACGTATCGCCGAGAATCACGATGCGCTTTCGGCCGAGGCCGATCAGGTGCTCGGTCGCGGCAAAACCGCCGGTCTCATTGTCGCAGCCCAGGAAATGCCCGGGCTGGTCGTTGACGATAGGTCCATAAATAATGAATCGCGTGTTCGCGGCAGCCAGTGCGTCGAGCTTCTCCCGGTAGCTGACATAGTCGCCATAGCCGAGGAGAATAAGGCCGTCGGCGCGGTGGCTGGCCTGGTACTGGATGTGCCAGTCATCCGTGAGCTGCTGCAGCGAGACGAGTACGTCGTACCCCCTTCTTGCCGCCGCACGGGTTATGTAGCCGATCATCGTCAGGAAGAACAGGTTGATCTGCGCATCGCCTTCGGTCTCGTCGAAGAGGAGCAGGGCGATCGTGTTGCTTTGGTGCGTGCGCAGGCCGGCGGCATTGCGGTTGACGAAATAATTCAACTCGCGCGCGATCTGCTGAATGCGTTCGCGTGTCTCCTGTCGCACAAGAGGGCTGTTGCGCAGCGCACGCGATACGGTTGCCTGCGAGACGCCGGCAAGATCTGCAATATCGCGGGATGTGGGGGTGTCGACCTTCATGATGCGAGTGTAATGGACAAACAGGTACAAGGCGGACAGTTTTAGCATAAACCGCGCCGAATCGGAGTTACGGGAAGTAGCTGGTTGTAACGATTAAAGCGTGATGCGCGCCTGCAGTACGTCTTTCGTGTCGCTCAGTTTTTCGATCACCGGCGCCCCGAGTTCCAGGGCAAGCGCCACCTGAATCGCGTCGAGCAGCGCAAGCTGCGCCAATCGGGAGCTCATCGGCGTGTAAACGTTGGTGTCCTCGAGCGTGATATACGGAAACAGAATTTCCGCGACGCGACCGAGCGTGCTTCCCGGATCCGTCAATGCCACGACCGTCGCCCCGCCGTTTTGAGCAAGTTCGGCCGCTCGTGCAAGTTCCGGCCAGCGGCCGGTCTGGGAAATGATGATCAGAACGTCGCGGCGACTGGCGATCGCTGCAAACTGCAGGATCGTTGGCGTGTCGGTCAGTGTTGAACACGGAATGGCAAGTCTGAAGAACTTCTGGCCGGCATCACGCGCGACGCAGCCTGAACCGCCAAGACCTGCAAATGCGAGCTGCCGTGCAGCCGCCATACTCTTAACGGCGGCCGCTATCGGCATTGTCGATAGCCGCGACCGCACATCGATCAGGGACTGAATAGATGCCTCGACGACCTTCGCGGCCGCGTCGGGAATCGCGTCGTCCGGGCTGACGTCCCGGTGCACATAACTCGTCGGCCGGCTCATCGCCTCGGTAAGGCGGATCGGCAGCTCGCGAAATCCCGCCAGGCCCACGTGGCGGCAAAATCGAATAACGGTTGGCTCGCTGGTGCCGCACTCGCGGGCGACGGCGGCAAGCGTCGAATTGGCGGCCTGCCTGGGGTGCCTGAGCACCCACCGCGCGACCCGCTGCTCGGCGCGGCTCAGATCGCTCAGACGTTTCTCGATCAAGTCCAACATGTAGTAAAATTACAGAAAAAACCGGAGTAATGCTACAGAAAATTGAGCATTTGCGGTGAAATAGTAGTAAAATTTCAGTAATTTCAGGAAGCGATTCATGGCGAAACTGCTCCCGGTCGATGTTTTCGATCTCATAATCTTTGGCGGAACCGGCGATCTCGCAATGCGCAAGCTGTTGCCGGCGCTGTACCATCGCGATCGCGACGGGCAGTTCACGGGCGACAGCCGCATCATCGCGGTGGGTCGCGGCGCGCTGTCCAAAAAAGCCTATCTCGCCGAGGTCAAAGAGGCCCTGCAAAAGAACCTCGCGGACGACGATTTTGACGCGGAATTCTGGCGCTCGTTCAGCGAGCGCATCAAGTACGTCAAAGCTGACGCAATGAGCCACAATGAGTGGGGGTCCCTGAAAAAGACTCTGGCAGGCAAAGAAGAGCGCATTCGCGTGATTTACCTCGCGACCGCGCCGAGCCTGTTCGGCCCGATCGCCAAAGGGCTCGCTACGAACCGACTGATCACGGCGAACAGCCGCATCGTGCTCGAGAAACCACTCGGCCGCGATCTCGAGTCGGCGTCGGAGATCAACAATCAGGTCGGCGAGTGCTTTGCCGAGAATCAGATTTACCGTATCGATCACTACCTGGGCAAAGAGACCGTGCAGAACCTGCTGGCGCTGCGCTTTGCGAATTCGCTTTTCGAACCGCTGTGGCGCCGCGGCACTGTCGATCACGTACAAATAACGGTCGCCGAAGAACTTGGCGTTGGCGGTCGCATCGAGTTTTACGATCGCGTTGGCGCGTTGCGCGACATGGTACAGAACCATTTGCTGCAGCTGGTCTGTCTGACCGCGATGGAGGCGCCATCCAGCCTGCACCACGACGCGGTTCGCGACGAGAAAATAAAAGTACTGCGGGCACTCAGGCCCATCGATGCCGATGCCGTGCGCGACCACACGGTGCGTGGCCAATATGCGGCAGGGGCAATAAAAGGAGAGACCGCTCCCGGTTACCTGGAGGAACTCGGCGGTGCCGACAGCAGCACCGAGACCTTCGTTGCCCTGAAAATTGAAATTGATAACTGGCGCTGGTCTAACGTGCCTTTCTATCTGCGCACTGGTAAGCGACTGAAAGGCAAGCATTCGGAGATCGTTGTGGAGTTTCAGGATGTGCCGCACTCGATCTTTCCCCAGCAGGATTTCGCGGTGATGCCGAACCGACTGACCATCCGGTTGCAGCCTGATGAGGGCGTAAAACTGACGCTGATGGCGAAAGAGCCCGGGCCGGGCGGGTTCGACCTGCGGCCCGTATCGCTGGATCTGAGTTTTGAAGAGACATTTGGCATCCGCTATCCGGATTCCTATGAGCGCTTGTTGATGGAAGTACTGCGCGGCAACCCCGCGCTGTTTATGCGACGCGACGAAGTGGATGCCGCGTGGCAGTGGATCGACGGCATCATTTCTGGCTGGGAGCATTCCCGACAGAAAGTGGAGTCCTACGTCGCCGGGTCCTGGGGCCCGACGGCTTCATCGGTGCTGCTCGATCGCGATAATCGTGCCTGGTATCCGGATACTTGATTTAGAAGACGAGGTTCCCATGGAACATTTTTTTGATACGCGAGAAGAAGCATCAATTGCTGCCGCGAACTACATCGGCGATGCCGTAAATCGGCGGCTCGAACTACAACCCGAGGCATCGCTGGTTGTGAGCGGCGGTACGTCGCCGGTGCAGTGTCTCAAGACATTGTCGGCGAGTGATGTTGCCTGGCAGAAGGTGCACGTGCTCCTCAGTGACGAGCGGTGGGTGGCGGTTGACAGCGAAGACAGCAACGAGAGGCTGGTCCGCGAGACGTTATTACAGGGCAATGCCGCCGAAGCGCGCCTGCACCCGATGCATAGC
>Ga0224507_10000696_pt1 | contig 13109 bp, 10 predicted proteins | sample SF_Jan12_sed_USG_3_FD_170159 | JGI IMG/M metagenome (GOLD analysis project Ga0224507, IMG submission 170159) | Sediment microbial communities from San Francisco Bay, California, United States - SF_Jan12_sed_USGS_13 | ecosystem: Environmental > Aquatic > Marine > Sediment | place: USA...
AGCCGTGTGCCGTCGCGACGAGCCCGCGCCAGCTCCTCGCTCAAACGAACAGTCAGGTAGCGCCGGTTGTGCCAGCCAGTCAGCACGTCGGTGAATCCACTGCGCATCAGTCGGGCACGGTTGATCGCGTTCTCGACACAAAAGGAAGCAATGACACCGAGATGGGCAAGGAAGTCAGTCGCATACGCCGGAGTAAAGCGCTGCGGATCAGCGCTGCAAAGGTTGATGCTGCCAAGCAGCTTTTGGCGATGAGTCAGGGGAATTATCGCGATGCTCTTGATGTCGACCGCACCGGGACAGATCAGCTGATGATCGCAAGGCGCGAAAGGACCAAGCCAGGGCCGTCGCAGTGATATGTACTGAGGGGCCAGTCCCGTCATCGCCTCAACCATTAGCAAAGGTCCAAAGTCCTCGGCCGGCGTCCCGTTTGCAAGCAACAAATGGCGAATGTCATGATCCGGATCGCTCAGCACGAGGCTCACATGCTCGAGGCCATAGCTGACACGGAGACCCTCGGTCAACGCGAAAATCAGCGCGTCGAGGCTTTCAGCCTGCAGCAGCCGAAGCTCACGACGGTGCGTTTGCTGCATCTTCTCGTCGTTACTTGTGACCTTGGACGTCAACTCATCAAGGCGGCCCCTGGTCGCTTCAAGCTCTGCCATTAATTCCTCGACGGACGGCATCGGAATCAGCCTCGCAGCGCCAGGTAGTCTCGACCTTTCTTCATGAGGTCGACAAACGCCTGCTCGTCGCCGCCGGCCACTGTCTCCCGTATCCGTGCGGCCGCGTCACACAGGGCATCGAGAGGGCCGAGCCCGTACTTGTTGAGGTTCTGAATTTCGAAGTACAAATGCGGGTTGTCTTCGGCGACCGCTGCCGACACCAGCAGCTGTGAGTCGAACGTTGTGGATGACATTCGAGCGAGCTTCGGCGCCGCCTCGCCACTTTCCGCGAGCGCCGTGAAGAATGCGATATTCAACGCGTGTGACAAACCAAGCACATAGGCAATCAGCCGATCGTGATCTTCGAGCCCCATGTCGAGTTGTTCAACCATCGTCGCTGCGAAAAGCTCCTTGGCGGCCGCCGTCGCGTCAGAATCGCCAACATCGCAAAAAATCAGATGTCGGCCTGACAGGAGTCGCGTGTCAGGGCCGAACATCGGATGCAGTGATGTTACGCGACAACCGGACGCTTGCAGCTCGCGAAGACCATCCAAAAGCGGCGACTTCAGGCTGCCGATGTCGAAAACCAGACCTTGCGGTTTCAACACGGCCAGCTGGGCGAGAATTCTGCCGGACACAGCAAGCGGCGCCGCGACGACGATAAAATCATAATCGACGCCCGCGTCTGTCCAGTTCTTGAAACGCCCCGGCTCATCGTCGACCGAATTGTCCGCCACCGTTGTCGCGAAACCCTGGGATGCAAAAAAGTCGACGAACCAGCGGCCCATCTTGCCGGCACCACCGATAACGAGTGCGCGCCGGCCATCTCCCTTACCCTCTGCGATGACCCGATCGCGTTCCTGGCTCTCGAGGGACGTGCGAATCAGCTCTTGCAACAACCCTTCGACCAGATCCGGATCTACACCCAGCTCGAGGGCCTGCGCGCGACCCAAATCGAGGACATCTTTCTCCCGGGCATAATCGCGCGTGCCAGCACCCGTGGTGAGCTTGCTCTTGCCGATTTCGCCGACGATCTCCTGTCGCTCCGCAATCAGTTGCACGAGGCGCCGGTCGACAGCCGAGAGATTCTTGCGGAGTTCGTCGAGAGTCATAGCTCAAAAAGGGTTATTCAATCAACAGCGAAGCACCTGTTTTACAGCAGACGGCTTCACAGTGAAAGCCGGCCCGTAGGAATTCGGGCCGGCTGATTCCACTTCAGAACAGTTACGATTGTTAGTGTCTGTGTCTACGCCTGTCGTTGCGATCATTGTCACGGTAGTAATCGCGGTTGTAGTAGTGATGACGACCGCTGCGACGGTGCTTCCTCGCATCAATACGCTCCCAGCGGTAAACATCAAACAACTGGTGCCAGCCGAGATGCCAGTTTCTGCGCAGGTGTGTACGCTTATACCACTTGCGAAACGACTGGTTTCGTTTTAGCCAATGCGGCATATGTTTCGGGCGCCGTGACTCGAGTCGATAATAAGCCGATGGCTGGTATACCGACCGTACCTCCTTGTGAGCTGCGGCTTCGGGAGAATCCAGAAGCAGCAGGCCACCGGCTATTAGCGCTACAGTAATGATCTTGTTCATATCAATCTCCGGTTCCTCTCAAGTACGGCTCCAAGAGTAGGCCTGAGAAGATGAACCGCGAATGAAAACAAGTTATTGTTTTTACTATATTTATGAATAGAACGTGAACGCTTGAGGCGTGGCGGAAGCTAAGCCACTGTCGCGAATCAGGCAATCATGCGAATATGCGACGAGAAGCAATAACAACCGTGATTAAGGTGAAAAACCAATGAAGACGCGTGCTGCCGTTGCCTGGGAAGCAGGCAAACCGCTTGAGATCGAAATGCTCGACCTGGAGGGACCCAGGGCCGGCGAGGTTTTGCTCAGAAATATCGCAAGCGGCGTATGCCATACGGATGCGTTTACCCTGTCAGGGGAAGATCCCGAAGGTATTTTTCCGGCCGTCCTGGGACATGAGGGCGGCGCCGTCGTCGAAGACGTCGGTAAAGGTGTCACCTCCGTTGCGATCGGCGACCACGTAATTCCCTTGTATACCCCTGAATGCGGCAAGTGCAGTTTTTGCACGTCCGGAAAGACCAATTTGTGCCAGGCGATTCGCGTTACCCAGGGCCAGGGACTCATGCCCGACGGTACGTCACGCTTCTCCTGTATTGGCAAGACTGTCTATCATTACATGGGCACGTCGACATTCAGCGAGTACACGGTACTGCCTGAAATTGCGGTCGCGAAGATCAGCAAGGAGGCGCCCCTGGAAAAAGTCTGCCTGCTGGGCTGCGGGATCACAACGGGCATTGGTGCTGTTCTGAACACGGCCAAGGTCGAACCCGGTGCAACGGTAGCCGTGTTTGGGCTGGGCGGTGTGGGCTTGAGTGTTATCCAGGGCGCCACAATCGCAAAAGCAGCCAGAATCGTGGCCATTGACATCAATACCGATAAATTCGAACTCGCCAGGCAGTTCGGTGCGACCGACACCGTAAACCCCAACGATTACGATGCACCGATTCAGGACGTAATCGTCGAACTGACCGGCGGCGGTGTGGACTACTCGTTTGAGTGCGTCGGCAATACAAACCTGATGCGATCGGCGCTCGAATGTTGTCACAAAGGCTGGGGCGAGTCAGTGATCGTTGGCGTCGCCGGGGCGGGACAGGAAATCTCGACCCGACCTTTTCAACTCGTAACGGGGCGCGTCTGGCGCGGAACCGCGTTTGGCGGTTGCAAAGGTCGCTCGCAGTTACCCGGAATGGTGGAACAGTACATGAACGGCGACATCAAGATAGACGAGTTCATCACCTATACAATGCCGCTTGACGATATCAACAGGGCGTTCGATCTGATGCACGAAGGAAAGAGCATTCGTTCTGTGATTCACTTCTGATAAAGCAGCCCGGCATTCACCGAAACCCGGAATCCCAGTGAGCCATATTGCTGTCGCGACAACGTCACAGTTGGCTGCCGATGCGGCCGAAGAGCTTGCGGCCGTCGGCGGTAACGCCGTCGACTGTGCACTTGCCGCGGCACTTGTAACGATCAACACCGAGCCCGGTGTCTGCGCGCTGGGCGGCAGCGCATTCATCACGATCTGGCGTGCCGATGCCGAGCCCGTCACGATTGACGGCAATGTTGCGGTGCCAGGTGCCGGTCTGGCCCCGGATCAGCGGGGCCATGGGGCGGTCAGCGTCACAGTGGACTATGGCGGCGGCATCACGACGCTCGTCGGCCCGGGCTCGATCGCCGTCCCGGGGACCCTGGCAGCCATCGAGCATGCCTGGAAGCGTTATGGCAGCGCAGCATGGGCCGACATATTCAAGCCAACTATTCGCGCTTGCCGCGACGGCTTCCCGCTCTCCGCTGCCTGTCGTTATTACCTGGGTTATTCCAGCGACTGTATTTTTAATCGCAGCAAGGACGGCTTTGCCGCCTTGCATCACGCGGACAGAACACTGCTCGGTACGGGAGAACGCGTAATCGTGCCACACCTTGCCGATAGCCTCGCTGCCATTGCCGAGGACGGGGCCAGCGTTTTCTACGAAGGTGACATCGCTGCCGCGATCGCCGCGCACTGCCGTGACGGCAATGGCATGCTGACAGCCGAAGACCTGCGCAACTACCGGGCCATCGAGCGAGCACCGCTGGTAACCGATGTCGGCGACTGGTCGATCGCAAGCAACCCACCACCGGCCGTCGGGGGCAGCGTGCTCGTAGCCATGTTGCTGGCGTGTTCGGACCTTGCTGTTGATGGCTGGACGAGCAGTGCTCTGCGCCAGCTCGTTGAGTCCCAGCATGCCTGTCTTGATTTTCGCAAGCGAAACCTCGATCTTGCCGATGATGTTGCTGCCGAGGCCGCTCGTCTTATCGAATCCGCACGCAGCGGACGGTTGCTGGCGCGTTGGACGTCGGCATCGACGGTCCACACATCGGTTGTCGACAAAGAAGGCACGGGCTGTGCCATTACCGCGTCGTCGGGTTACGGTTCCGGCGAAATGCCGGCGGGAACCGGCCTGTGGCTGAACAACTGCCTCGGTGAAATTGAGTTGAACCGTCGCGGACTGGACGCGGCACCGCCGGGCTCGCGCTTACCGTCTAACATGGCGCCCAGTGTTGCACGACGAGACGGCGCGGTTCTCGCCATCGGCTCGCCGGGGGCCGACAGGATCACAACCGCCCTGCAGCAGTTCCTGATCAACTACCTGCTGCTGGACATGTCGCTCAAGGACGCGATATCGCATCCGCGCGTGCACGTAGACACGAGTGGCGACGTCGTAAGACTCATGGCGGAGCCCGGGCTCGATCTGCCGCCCATGGACCTGCCGGTAAAGGTCTTTCCCGGCCTCGTTATGTACTTCGGCGGGGTAGCGGCCGCCGTTTACGACCGCACATCGGGATTCGAAGCAGCAGCCGATCCGCGACGCGAAGGTGGCGTGTTCGTTTCTGGTACCTGATGAACATTCGGAGCGTTGCAATAACAGTCGTCGGGCTCCTGGTGTTGGCATCGCAGCTCGATGCTCAGGAGACTATTTCGCGCGGCGGAAATATTTCGGCCGACATCGCCCGCGATGGTCGCGTCGCAATCGACCTCGCCGGGGACATCTGGGTCGTGCCGCCGGGCGGCGGCAAAGCCAAGGCCATCACGCGCAACCTGAAATCCGTGCGGCGGCCGCGCTGGTCCCCCGACGGAACCGAAATTGCTTACCAGGCGTCGTCGGGAGAATCTCAAGGTCTCTGGATATACAACTTCGCGAAAGACGAGTCGCGAAAAATAAGTCGCGACACGTTTCTCGACCTGTATCCCGCGTGGCACCCCGATGGCGAACGCCTGGTCTACGCGTCGGATGCCACAGGCACAGGGCTGGACCTGTGGGAAGTCGATTTGCCAACCGGCCTGCACTGGCGACTCAGCGATCACCGCGGCGATGAAACCGATCCCGCCTGGTCGTCGGATGGTAACGACCTTGTGTATGTTCATCATGACGGCGCCGACTGGTCGCTGATGCTGCGTCGGCGAGGACGCCCGGAAGAGACCTTGTTGTCGACTACCGACCGACTCGCCGCGCCGTCCTGGCGCCCCGATGGCAGCCTGATTACATTCATCAGAAAGGGCGTATCCGGGGCCTCGATCGACATGGCCATCCTCTCGCAACCACGCGTTGTCAGACCTTATGTGAGCGGCGAAGACTTCGTCCTCGCGCCCGTCAGTTGGCTAGACCGGCATCGCATGCTCTACACGGCCGATGGCACGATTTGGCAGCGGCTTTTTAACTCATGGACTTCGTCACCGCTGCCGTTTCGGGCAACGATCCGGCCGTCGAGCGCTGCGGCGCCGGCCGGCCCTGAGCGGCGCCGTTTACCGAGCATCGATGAACCCGGGGGCCGCCTTGTCATTCGCGCGTCGCGCATGTTCGATGGCCTGGGCGGTGGTTATCAAGATGACAGGGATATCATCATCGACGGTGGTCGAATAACGGCCGTAGAGCCGCAGGGCGACAGGTCCGGTTCGATCATTATCGATATGGGTGATCTGACCGTGCTACCCGGCTATATCGATGCGCTCGCAAACCTGAATGTACCCGGCAAGTCGGACGGGTTCGACGACTCCATCGGCCCCTTGTTACTGACGACGGGAGTGACATCGTTGGTCGCGCAGCACGCCGACGCCGAGCGGCTGAACGCACTGTGGTCGGGCAAGAAGATGCCGGGCCCGCGATTGCTGAACGCGGCAGACTGGCCGGTTGGACCCGTTTCCGGGATGGCCGACTCGATGACACCGGGTCTGCAAGCGCTCCTGCAAGCGCGCCAGGCCGCACTGATTGGCGTCTCGGCACCTGTCGCACGGCGCTTTGCCGACCCGCCAAGCGTCGACGCCGGCGTCAGCTCCCTGGTGCTGGGCAGCAAACAAAACGGCCTGCCACCCGGCATCGGACTGCACGCCGAATTTCTCGCGCTCGTGGCCGCAGGACTGCAGCCGGAACAATCCCTGCGGGCAGCCGGCGTGAACGCCGCTGCCGCGCTGCGGCTGGACCCGTTACTGGGACGGATTGCCGTTGGTGCGGCTGCCGACCTCGTGTTTGTCGACGGCGACCCGCTGTCGAACATAGAAGACGCACGGAAAATCGTCGCGGTCGTGCGAAACGGGCGCTTTTTCAGTGTCAGTGGACTCATCGACCGGGCACAAACCGCCGAAAGTGTCGAATAATTTGACAAAATAGAGAAAATTGAGCCGTCAGGCTGGCCCAGCCGGGGATTAAACATAATAAAAACAGGGCCAGAACGACCATATAGCGCGACATGGGGAAAAACCCGAAAGATTTTCTTTATCTATCAATAGCTTGCAATGAGCTCCTGCGGCAACAGGTTACGCGTAGGGCCGTTTATATGTCGGGTTGCTTTACAAAATTCCTTAGGAATCGATACCAGCACCGGCGCAACAAGCCAGGTTCGTTGCAGTACCGGGCGCTGCGGACAGGTTGGCACAGGAATTGCTTTTAATACTCTGCCCAAGCGAAGTGTAATTGCAGTCGGTAACGATAAACGGTCATGGACAGGATTTAGACGCCAGAAGAAAAATAACTACAAAAACAATAAGATCCAAATCCAATAATAATTAAAACACGCTGTCACCGGTTATCGAATTCGCAATTACCTCTTTTGATGAAAAAGAGAGAATCTGGCCCTGCCGCTAACGCCGCAGGGCCTTTTCTTTGGCCGACCGTGTGTGGGCCGCGATATCGAGGTGCCGTTCATTGCAAAAGCCTGAAATGAGAAACAACTCAAAGAGATTGCCTGCGCCTTCGAGCAAGCTGGGCAAGTGTTTGTGCCGAATCCCTGATAATCACCTGGTCGCCTGATGTTCAAAGCTGTTCGCATTTCAATTCTGTTGTTCGTACTGTTTTTTGTTGCGGTCAGCACCTGGCTGACGCAAGCGAGGAGTACCGACTGGAACAACAGTCTTTGGGTCAAGCTCTATCCGATCAACGGGGATAACAGCGCCGAGTCGACCGAGTACATCCACGGTCTGAGCGTCCGCGACTTCGAAGGCATAGAGTCCTTTCTTGAGCGTGAGGCCGGCAAGTATGCAAATCCTCTTGCGCGGCCGGTTCGCATCGAATTGGGTCAGGCAATCAGCACTCAACCACCGTCACTCGGGGACGAACCCAACGCATTGTCGGTCATGCTCTGGTCTCTGAAAATGCGCTGGTGGGCCAACGAAGTTACTGATGATCAGGACCGTATCGAGCCGGACGTCCGGATCTTCGTGCGCTACCACGCGCCCAAGTCCGATGTTGTGCTGGAGAACTCGGTCGGATTGCAAAAAGGTATGGTCGGCATAGTCAATGGCTACGCGAGCCGCCGCTATCGCGGCACCAATCACGTCATCATCGCACACGAATTCCTGCACACGCTGGGCGCTACCGACAAATACAGTCCGAGCGACGGGCAACCGATCGAACCGGATGGTCTGGCTGAACCAGACCGCAATCCGCTTTATCCGCAGCGATATGCCGAGATCATGGGCGGCCGGATCGCGCTTGCCACAAACGATGCCGTGGTCCCGAAGAGCCTCAAGTACGCTGTCATCGGACCGCTGACCGCCCGCGAAATCAACCTTACGGACTGACGCGACTTTTGTTGCGGCATTCGGTGAGCTACGCTCATGGCATGCGCGACATCAGCACTTCGCAATTCTCATGCAACAACATCCGGGTCCGTGTAGCGGGCCGCGTGCTCGTGGATGCACTCGAACTGAGCGTTGCGGGCGGCGAACTAATCGCCATGCTGGGACAGAACGGCTCCGGAAAATCGCTCACGATGCACACGCTGGCCGGATTGCGGCCGGCCGATGCGGGGCAAGTAGTCTTGAATGGCAACGACCTCGCAACGACACGCCGGCAGGAAATCGCGAGGCAACTCGCGCTATTGCCGCAACACGTTGACGACATATTCCCGGCAACGGTTCTGGACACGGCGATGATCGGCCGCCATCCACACATTGGGCGACTCAGCTGGGGGTCGGATCACGATTTTTCCGTGGCCAACGAAGCGCTCGACGCCGTCGGCCTTGCCGGTCTCTCGGCGAGGGATGTCTTGACGCTGTCGGGGGGCGAACGACGACGACTGGCAATTGCCCAGGTGCTGACCCAGCAGCCGCACATTTATTTGCTTGATGAACCGACCAATCACCTCGATCCGCAACATCAACTCGATGCACTGCAGCTGTTTCGTGACAGCGCCGATGCGGGCGGTATTGTCATCGCGAGCCTGCATGACGTGAACCTGGCCGTGCGTTATGCAGACCGCTGTCTGCTGCTGCACGGCGACGGGCGCTGGGACCTCGGCGCGACCAGCGAGATATTGAACCCGGAGCGTCTAAGTGAGCTTTACTCGACGCCGATGGAGGCCATCGACTGGCGATCGCGCCAGCTGTTCATCGCCTCAGGCGACGTATCCGCGTAGCGAGGCAAGATATTTCGCGTGCAGTGCCGGGTTCGCGGCGAGTACCGAGCGGGTATCCAGATCGAGTGCTTCGCCGTTCAAATCCGTGAACACGCCACCCGCTTCATTCACGATGATTGAGAGCGCGGCTATATCCAGAATATTGACATCCGATTCGATCACGGCTTCTATTTTCCCGGCGGCAAGCAAGTGATAGTGGTAAAAATCGCCGTAGCCCCGGATTCGGTCGGCGCGTTCGACAATGCCGCCCAGGGCCGACCAGCCATCACTTCCGGCCAGTGATTTCAGGTTGCCGACAGAAACTGCGGCGCGATCCGGGTTGTCTATCGCGCTCACGGACAGACGCCGTCCGTTAAGCCATGCGCCCTGGCCTTTCTCAGCCCAGGCCAGTTCATCCATCATTGTTCCACTGGACACGCCAAGGATGATCTCGCCCTTGTGCATCAGCGCAATCTGCGTGGAAAAGAACGGATACTGGCGAACGAAGCCCTTTGTGCCATCGATTGGGTCGACGAGCCAGAGGTATTCCGCGTCCTCCTGCGTACGGCCTGTTTCCTCGCCGTAAAAACCATGCTCCGGAAAGCGCTCGAGAACGGTCCTGCGAATCGCCTGCTCGCACTCGACGTCAGCCTGGGTGACCGGCGTCAGGTCCGCTTTGGTCGTTACTGTAAAATTACCGGCGTAATAACGACGGCTGATGCTTGCCGCTTCTTTCGCTGCGGTCAGAGCGACTCGCAAATGCTCCGATGCGCTCCTTTCGAGATAAATTGCCACGACCAAATGTCCTGTGAATTCGTATGATGTCAGAGTCAACGAACGGCGCCACTATGGCCGCAAGCGACAGGATTGACAAGCCAGGGAGCGCTTCGTAGGCCATCTCGCTTGACAGCCTCCCGGTACCTGCCTATCGTCTGGCCCTCATCAGGTGAACCCGAAATGGCTTGTTTCGGGTGAACGGGAAGCCGGTGTTGCGTGAACGATCAGGTATCGGACCACGCGAATCCGGCGCTGCCCCCGCAACGGTGATCGAGTTAAGACCGTAACCCCTGCATCGAAGATGCAGAGCCACTGCGAAACCAGGAATTATTCGCGGGAAGGCGTTACGGCAGGAGAAGTCCGCTCGTCAGCCCGGAGACCGGCCCGGTGAAACGCGAATGGCGCGGCGGGCGCATGTTCGGGCGTGTTATGTCAGCGTCCTTCTTCCCCCCGCACTATTTCAGGCTCGAGCATTTTGAGCGTGCGGGCGGCACGCAGGGGAACATCGGATGAGACTTTCCAACTTTATTGCGCTGGCAGCATTGCTGTCAGTCCCGTCGCTATCCTTCGCCGCAGATATCTCGCCGGGTGAAACCATAATTGTCACCGCAACCCGGACACCAATCCCTTTGTCCGATGCAACGGTGCCCGTGACCGTAATTACGCGAGAAGACATCGAGTTGTCACTGGCGTCGGACCTCTCCGAATTACTGCGCTTCGAGGCTGGAATCGATATTGGTCGCAATGGTGGCGCGGGCCAGGCGACCTCGATATTCCTGCGTGGTACCGAAAGCAATCACACGCTTGTGCTGATCGACGGCGTTCGTATGAATCCGAGCACAATCGGCGGTGCGGCGATTCAGAACATCACACCTGAAGTAATCGAGCGCATCGAGATTGTCAAAGGTGCGCGATCGGCATTATTCGGCACTGACGCTATCGGGGGTGTGATCAATATCATCACGCGTCGTGCCGACAGGGCTTACCTCGAGGGAGGATTCGGCGGAGGCAGCTTCGCATCGCAGTCAGGACATGTATCCGGTGGCAATAGAAACGACGACAGTGAGTTCGGCCTCAATCTGAATTGGCAGGCGACCGATGGTTATGCGCCGCGCATGGAATCCGATATCACGCGTGGCTATGAGAATTTGTCGGCCAACTTCTATGGGGCAAAGCGATTCGACGCAAACGAGATCAACGTTCGTCATTGGCGCGGTGCAGGCAATGTCGAGTACCTGGATTTTTTCCTCAATCCCGTCGATCAGGATTTCGAAAATGCCGTGACGGCTATTGAGCTTGATACCCGGGTCTCAAAATCCGGTAACAGCAAACTCATCATGTCCTTTACACAGGACGAGATAGAACAAAACCAGGCGCCTGACTTCGTCAGTTCGGAGCGGCTGAGCCTCGACTGGCAATACAGCCATGCGTTCGGGAAGCACACGTTGACAGGTGGCCTGTTTGCCGTAGAGGAAGACGCCAGTGCCCTGTCGTTTGGGTCCGGATTTCGCGAGGATACGAGTATTCGCGCGCTTTTTGTTCAGGACCAGGCCGTCTTGGGCCGTCACAAGGGTTTCGTGGCCTTACGCCTGACCGACCACGAGAATTTCGGCAATCACACGACCTGGAACGCCGAATACGCTTTCACAATCAGCGATGCGCTCACGCTGAACTTAGGGCTGGGGCACGCGTTCCGCGCACCCGATGCAAGCGACCGTTTCGGCTTCGGCGGCAGTCCCGACCTCAAACCCGAGCTCGCGGATGAGCGCCAGCTGGCGCTGCGGTACGCACCTGGCAGTCGTCACAGTCTCGAGTTCGAATTTTACGCAAATGACATTGAAGATCTGATCGAATTTGATCTGCAGAGTTTTACGCTCAAGAATCTGAACGAGGCCGAAATTCGCGGCGTGCAGCTCGGTTACGAATACCGCGGAGAGAACTTTATGCTGCGTGCTGATATTGTCAGGCAGCAAGCTGACGACGCGGCCACCGGCGCACGACTGTTACGGCGCGCCGAGCGGACCGCTTCTTTTAGCTATACGCAAAACATCGGTCTGCATCGACTCGGACTATCGGTACTCGCCAGCGGCGACCGGGTAGATTTCGGCGGTGTCAAACTCCCGGGTTATGTCGTTGCAAACCTGACCGGTCAGCTGCAACTGAGCGACGCGTGGCAGCTCAATGCACGCATCGAAAACCTATTGGATACAGAGTATCAGACCGCCGCGAATTATCGGATGCAGGCACAGAGCGGCTTTCTCGAGCTAAAATACAGCTGGCGATAGGCACGGAGTAAGACGTGGGAAACAGACTCAGCAAGATCTATACGCGTACCGGCGATGATGGCACCACCGGCCTTGGCGATGGCAGCCGAACACCGAAGGACAGTGCGCGCGTCGAGGCCTACGGAACCGTGGATGAGGCCAACAGCGCGATTGGCATTGTTCTCGCCTCAAATGCCGTGCCTGCCGACGTTCGACGTTGTCTTGTCGATGTGCAGCATGATTTGTTCGAGTTGGGTGGCGAGCTTTGCATTCCGGGCCATAGCGCGGTCACAGAGACATTCATCGACCGCCTCGAAACCGATCTCGACGCATTTAACCAAGACCTGCCGAGCCTGAAGGAATTCATCCTGCCCGGTGGCAGCCACGCAGCCGCAGCGTGTCACCTCGCTCGTACCATTGTGCGCCGCGCCGAACGCCGTGCTTACACGCTGGCCAACATCGAAGACGTTCGACCCGAGGTCGTGAAGTACTTAAACCGGCTGTCCGATCTGCTGTTTGTCGTGGCGCGCGTGCTCGCTCGCGCCGAGTCGGGTGAGGAAGTCCTCTGGAATCGGGATCGCTCCTGATAGCGCGCGCTGCGACGCGCCGCTACAAATGTTTGCTCATCAAAACGGCATTGTCGGGACAAAGACTCGAAAACTCTTTGCTGCCACGAATAGCCGCTGGTGCGACATCACGATTCCGGACGCTAAAGCCCAAGTTCGAGAAATATGGATCGGCATCGATGGTCAAGAGCCAGAGTTCGGCAATTCCACGCGCGTGCGCCGACACCTCGAGCGCCTCCACAAGCGCACGACCGACGCCCTCACCACGCGCGAGTGGTGATACAAGCAAAGACCGCAACAAGCCGATCGCGCCGAATTCTTCCATGCCGATGACAGCCAGCATCCCCGCCCCACCCTCGGCAACCAGCGCAAGTTGT
>Ga0224507_10000697_pt1 | contig 13104 bp, 8 predicted proteins | sample SF_Jan12_sed_USG_3_FD_170159 | JGI IMG/M metagenome (GOLD analysis project Ga0224507, IMG submission 170159) | Sediment microbial communities from San Francisco Bay, California, United States - SF_Jan12_sed_USGS_13 | ecosystem: Environmental > Aquatic > Marine > Sediment | place: USA: California...
GCCCTGTCCGCCGCTTGTCGCTGTATTTCTTCTGGCAGCAAATAATGGGACCGTACTCACCGGCATGTCATACGGCTTTTTTTATGGGCTTGGTTTAATTGTGTCACCAATGCTCATTGTTGGCGGAGGTTTTGCCATGATTTCAGAAAAAATTAAACAGGAAGCTAAAGGATTTGTCCCCTATATGCAGGGATTAGCTATGCTCATTATGATGGTCATGGCAGCCAACATGATCATAACGGCCTAGCGGGAGGAGAAAGTATTGTGGAATGGCTTAAGATTGCAATTGATTACGGGATAATCGGCCTGTTGATCCTAATGAGTTTCGCAGCGGTTTCCATCGGGATCGAACGATACCTCTTTTTTAAAAAACTGAAAATTGAGGATTTTAATGACCGGCAAAGCCTCGAACTTGAATTGACGAAAAAACTCCATCTTATCGCCAGTATCGGCAGTAATGCACCGTATATAGGATTGCTCGGCACAGTGCTCGGTATCATGCTGACTTTTTACAGCATGGGTAAAAACGGTTTTATGGACACCGGCCAGATTATGATCGGGCTGGCCCTGGCGCTGAAAGTTACCGCAGTCGGACTGATGGTGGCCATCCCGGCGGTCACTATTTACAATCTGCTATTGAGGAAAGCGAAAGTCATGATGATGCAATGGGAGGTCATGGATGGAAGAGAAAGGGTTTGACAGCATAAACGTCATCCCTCTTGTTGACGTCATGCTGGTACTGCTCACCATAGTACTGACGACCTCAACGTTTATCGCGGTGGGGGCAATACCTGTTGAATTGCCTAAAGCTGAAAACAGCAGTTCTCAAACGCTTAAAGCAACCACTATCGAGATAAATAGACGGGGTGATCTTTATCTCAACGCAGAAGTTTGTTCTGTCGATCATATTAGAACTACTCTGCGACAACTGCAAAGGACACAGCCGATTCTGATCCGCGCCGATAAGGATATAGCCTTACAGTCCTTTGTTGATGTCATGGATATTGTGAAAGGTTTGGGATTTACAAAAGTAAGCCTCCAGACCAAATCATCGATGTGAAGCTGATGAACAGTAAATACGTTATACAGCTCTCCCGCTCGGGAGAAATAGCCCTGGTGGATCAAAACCGTCATATCGTGGGGGCGGTCATTTCCTTTTTCATTCATACTGTCGGTATCTGCTTCATTATTTTTGCCAGCTCTGCACTCTCCGATTTCAAACCGCCTATGGTTATTGACTTCAGCATTGAAAAATCACATGGCGACACAACACCCAAAAAGGCTGTTGCTAAAGTTGAACGTAAACAGAATCAACCACCACCCAAGATCAAGCAGATACCTCCTGCTCCCAAACCGTTGCCGGAAAAACCAAAGGTAATACCCGGAAAAATCGAACCACTGCTGACCAAAAAAGTGGTTGTGGAGGAAAAAGTACCGGAACAGACCGTTACCGAACAGGTTCCTGAGCCTCAGCCGGAAAAACAGGTGGTTCCGGAAGAGATCATCCCTGAGCAGGTTGCTGCCTCTGAAGATTCGATAGATGACGACCTCGACAAAGCGGCGGGACCGGTAATAGTTAAATCCGCCAACCCTCCCAAGGAACAATATGTTAAGGAGCATTTCCTCTATATCAAGGAGAGTGTCCAGAAAAAGATTGCCTACCCTCGTATGGCTCGTAAAATGGGCTGGCAAGGCAGGGTGCTTATATCCTTTGTTATCTGCAAGGATGGGTCTGTAAAAAATATCCGGATTGTCGAAAGCTCTGGTTTTAAAGCCCTGGACAAAAACGCCGTTGAGGCGATCCAAAAGGAAGCGCCATTTCCAAGGCCTCCGGTGTCCGCTGAAATCATTATTCCGGTAACGTATAAACTCAGCTGATTTTCCCAGAGTTTTAACCCCTCATCAGGATATTGAAAATGTGTTCTGAAAAGAAAGGAATTAAAACCTTGTTATGATATATCCACTAATATTCTAAATCTGTTTTGGTTGTTATTGCCCTGAACACCTCTCTCCTCAAAGACAGAATTTATTCTTTTCCGTTACGGAAAAGAGTTCTATCACCTTCTCTCACGATGAAGAATTAAATATATATTGGATACAGCCCAAGAATATTTTACGCTTACGTCAAGCTATAGCTGGCATTTCTTTTTTTTAGTAATGGTAAATATTTTCATTTATAATATTTACTTTTTAAAAGTTTTTTATTTATAAGCAAAAAAAATATATTTATTGTGTTTTTTCTTGACATGCGAAAGTATATCAATATGATGTAATTAAGAGCGATAAAATTATAGTCATTTTTAACGGCTTAATATTTATCCGATAATGGCAAACTCAGAGCGATCTGGGGACGCAAAGCCACGGGCCTGAATTCAATATTTCAGGTAGCCGGGTTACCGAAGATAGATAGCTTTAAGACTACACAGCCCATCTTCGGTATGAAGATGGGCTTTTTTTATTGCATAACGGTTTAGCGTTATGTGGCGCTCGGACATTCAGAAACAGTAACAAGCAAATTGATATTTAACTGAGAGAAAACACATGAAAACCAAAATCCTTCTAGCACTTTTAATATTAACGTTGTCTTTATTCGTTACCTGCAGTTTTGCAGCAACGCAGAAAGATAGAAAAGCTTTTCTTGGTGACGTTGAAGAATTAGGCAATGTTAACGGCAAGGAAGAAATAAACCCATTACTGGTATCCCTTTCGGAAGCTGATGGTGAGATAAAAATTGAAATACACTATGAGAACAAAGCCGATAAAAAGGAACAGGAAAAAGATCCTCTTCTTAAGAATGCAGATATACCAGCAGGGGGAGAATTTACCGTTTTTCTGGATGATCTGGTTGTGCTTCAGCAGACATTTACTGGGGAGGAACTGAAGGTAGACAAAATTCTTCCATCGGAGCTAATCCAAAATGGTAAACATAAGCTTCGTTTAGAAATATTTTCACATCCCGGTGGCAACCAAGCAAAAGAAGTTTCTTTTAATCTTGATGCTACTCCAATCGTAGAAATCAAGACTCTTGAAACGGAAGAAGGAGTTTTTGATCCTCGAATTCATTTAATTCTTTTTGGTTCGCGTGAAGAAAATGTTGGTTTTCTCCAGGTTTATATAGATGAAAGTCTTGCTGCCGAAGTACCGCTAAAGAAGACGGATCTGAACAAAACTCTCAGCTTATCGGATCTTATCGGAGAAGAACTTAATATTTATGGCCTTCCCCAGGGTTTACACCTGATCCGTATTGCAGCAATTGCCGTAAATGGGAGCCAGGGAGCTAAGTATGAGTCTTTTGAAATTAACATAAAACCGGAAATCTTAGTCGAGAAAGACCAGGAAAACCACTTCAATTTATTTACAGCTACATTTCCGAAAACAAGCATCGGATTCTATGGATCTGTGGATGTCTACTACAGACAGGGAGTTATTTTCTCCAAGCAGGCCAAAGAATCACATCAGCTTTCCATAACTCGTTCCGAGATAAAAAAAGCCTTTGATCAATATAAACATAATAACGATCAATTCCCGGTCGATCTAGTTTTTTCTGCACGTTCAGCCAGCGGTTCAGAAAGATGGACCAGGGTTGAATTCAAGTAGTGTGACTACGGCAAAAAAATGTCGATTTTATTAAAATACCAGGAAAAAGTTATGAGCACTCACCTTATTCGGTCTCGTTGGTTTGTATCACTTCTTTTCTTTTTCTCTCTAATTTTTATAGCTGCAACAAGCTCTTTAGCTACAACTGCCACAATTTCGGTCAACGGCACTGAAGGAGCTGTCCCAGTCAATGGTTCTGCAAGTTTTACAGGGTATAAGCATTGTGACAATGCCACTCCCCAGAACTGCTGGATTGTCGATACAGGAAGTCTTCGTGTCTACCGCGATGGTGGTTACTTGGGCGGAAGCAGTGGTCATGGGTCTGCAAGCTGGTCTACCACCCTGGATGGTGGAGTCATGTCTCAGGGATCCCACACCTTCAAAGCTGTTGCGACTGATTCTGAAGGAGTTACCAGTACATCTACAACCGCAATAACCATCGACAATACGCCGGAGGTGACCATAGACAGCCCCGGTCAGGTCGAGGGTGCTTTTGACATAACCGGTACAGCGACGTTTAAGGACTCCTCAACAAGCTATGAAGGAAAAATTTATGTCTACATAGATAATAATTATCGCGGTGCCAGGATTTATTACGGGACAAGCGTTAACTGGAAATATTCTGAAATAACTGGCCACATGCTTGATGCGGGCACCTTTAGCCAAGGTGACCATGCGATCACAGTAGTTGCTCATGCCCGCAACGGGGTGACCAAATCGTCAACCTCAACCTTTACCATCGATAACACGCCGGAGGTGACCATAGACAGCCCCGGTCAGGTTGAGGGTGCTTTTGACATAACCGGTATAGCGACGTTTAAGGACTCCTCAACAAGCTATGAAGGAAAAATTTATGTCTACATAGATAATAATTATCGCGGTGCCAGGATTTATTACGGGACAAGCGTTAACTGGAAATATTCTGAAATAACTGGCCACATGCTTGATGCGGGCACCTTTAGCCAAGGTGACCATGCGATCACAGTAGTTGCTCATGCCCGCAACGGGGTGACCAAATCGTCAACCTCAAACTTTACCATCGACAATACGCCGGAGGTAACGGATCCTGCGCAAACCTGCATAGAATCTGATACATCCGATCTTTGTGATATCACAGCTTCAGTCACTTTCAAAGAACGTGCCACGGGGTACGAAGGGACAGTCCGGCTGTATGTAAACGGTTCATACAGAGGTTCCAGAACTTTCGAAGGGAAAAAGCATACTGTAAGTTACCGCCAATTCACAAGCAGCTATCTAAGCGTTTCTTCGACAAGCGAAAACACAAAAATTCAGTTTCGAGCAACTGCTTACAACGGAGCAAGTGCGAGTAAAACCTGGTCAGGGCCTGCCAAGCCGTGCACAAATAAAAACCAGGGACCACCAGATTCATGTCAAGATTCATGATTTTAATCTTGTAGGGGTAGCAGCAAGGACGATGGTCAATAATGACTTTAGTTGAATGAACAGGAAAGCATAATGACACAGTCAAAAGAGTTCAAACAAGGCAAATACTTACATCATTTTTGTATTTCAGTGGCATTCCTTCTTATTTCCTTATGTTTCGCCACAAATCTTTACGCCTCCTCCCAACCTTATTTATCCGGCCATGATGTAAATTTCGCAGTTGGCAACAAGTACCTTGCAGAAAACGACTTGAGTTTAAACTCTCCAGTTGGCTCTTCCCTGACTTTTAGGCGGTCATATAACAGTCAGAGTGTTGAAACCAGTCCTCTTGGCTTTGGCTGGAGTTTTCCGTACGGTTCAAAACTCAAGATAAAATCCGACCGGATTATTCTTATTGCAACAACCGGCCGGCACTTTCATTATATAAATAATGGGGAAGGGGCCTGGATAAACGAGACCGGTAGCGTTAACACAATTACCCCGATAACAAACGGTTACCAGCTTGCACTCTCAGACGGTACAAAAGTATTTTTTGATCAGAACGGTAAAATTACAGAAAAACAGTTTTTAAACGACCTGAAATTCACCTATACTTATGATGCAGATAATAATCTTAGCTGTCTGGCGGATTCTTTTGGAAAAACTTTTTCCTTTACATATAACGACAAAAGTTTCCTTGAGATACTTGATACTCCTGCAGGTATTTTTACCTACTCCTACGATGACAACAGCAACCTTATTTCCGTCCTCAAGCCTGACGGAAAAATCAGGCAATATATTTACGACGATCCAAACGATATACATAACCTCACCGGTATCATAAATGAAGCCGGCGAAGATATACTCACAGTAGTTTACGATAAAAAAGACAGGGTTGTCAGTTCATCATTATCGAATGCTTCAGAGAAAGTTACAATTGAGTATCCGTCAAGCCTGCAAAGAGTAATCACCGGCAGTAACGGTGTGTCTTCCACCTATCAGCTTACCCAACAGTACGGAATTTACCGGGTTTCTTCTTTTACCGGTCCCGGCTGTTCCGCATGCGGCGCAGACACCGGATCCGAATACTCGTACAACAACAGACAACAAATTGAACAGGTTACCGACGCCAAGGGTCATATTACCTATTACGAATATGACAAAAAGGGTAATCGGGTAACCAAGGTCGAGGCTGTCGGGATGCCGGAAGAGCGTGCCACTACCTATACTTATGAACCATTGACAAATAAAGTGGCCACTATTACCCGACAGGATGAATCACTTTTTAAATCCACCAGTATGACATATGACGATGCCGGCAACCTGCTCACCAGAACGGAGACCGGTTCTTCGGATGAGGGAGATATAAGTCGTACGACTGCCTATACATATGATTCCTGGGGCAGAATAACATCCATCAACGGACCCAGAACAGATGTAAACGATGTGACAACGATCACCTACTATCCAAACACCTCCGATCAGGGATTGAACCGCGGTTATCTTCAGACAGTCACCAATGCTCTTGGTTATGCTACCACCTACAGTCAATACAATGCATTTGGCCGTGCCGGAACGACAAACACCCCAACTGCAGCAACCACTTATTCCTTTGATACCATGGGCAAGGTACTCACTCAAAATCATAACGGACTTATAACAGCAAACACCTACGATGACGCAGGGCGTCTCATAAGAACGGACCTGCCGGGTTCACGTTATATTGCTTATACATATGAGGCAAACGGCAAACCGGGAAGCATTAGAGACAGTCTCGGCAACAGTGTAGTATACACCTACGACGCTAACGGTAAAAAGATTAAAGAAGAAGTTTTTGATCCCCAAAAGGTTCTGCAGCGTTTCGTCTCCTATTCATATGAGGAAACAGGCGAGCTTGATAAAACCATCTATGCAGACGGCAGTTTCGAGGATTTAAACTATGATCCGGTTGGCAACCTGGTAACACGGGTCAATGCCTTGGGCAAATCAACCTGGTACGGGTATGATGCCTTGGACCGACTGTCGTCCATGACCGAACCCGGTAATGTTATAACCGGTTACGAGTATGACAACTTCGATAATACTGGAGGAGTGACGGATGCCGAAGGCCGGACAACTTATTATACTTACGACGGGTTAGGGGACAAACTGTCCCGTATTTCTCCGGATACCGGCCTAACAAGCTACTCTTATGATGAAGCCGGCAACCTCCTTACCGAGACCGATGCCAACGGCATAACAAAGACATACGAATATGATGCTCTGAACCGTCTTGTTGCTGTCCATTATCCCGACCCTGCCCAGGACGTGATGTACACGTACGATCAGAACGGCAATGTCGGCCTGCTGACCACGATTCAGGACAGCACCGGAACAACTGCCTACCAGTATGATTTGAACGGCAGGATGGTTTCGGAAGAGCGTGTCCAAGGAGCGAATTCATTTACATTCAGCTACGGTTATAATGACAATTCCGAGCTTACTTCCATTACCTATCCCAGCGGAAGGATCATAAATTACCAGCGGAATACGGTAGGCCAGATCATGGCTGTCACCTCAACCTATGATGGAGTAACCTCTACCTTGTCTGATGCAATATCCTATCTCCCATACGGTCCTCAGGCATCCATGACCCTTGGCAATGGATTAAACGTTTCCAAAAGCTATGACCAGCTTTACCGGTTGACCAACACATCAGTCGGAAACATTTATAACCGTGTTTATGGATACTATGCCAACGGAACTGTGCAATCTATCACGGACAACATTAATTCGGCCGCCTCGCAGAATTTCACCTATGATGATCTTGACCGTCTCACCGGAGCCGAGGGCAAATACGGTTCCTATGCATGGAGTTATGATAATGTCGGCAATCGTCTGAGCCAGATCTTTGGAGCAGAAAATACCAGTTATAATTATGAAACAGGAACCAGCAGGCTCGCCCGGGTAAACGGAACACAAACAACCGATTATTTTTATGACGCTGCCGGCAACATGACAACCAGGGGCAATACCGAGTTGAACTGGGACGAGAATAACCGGTTGGCCGATGCCAGGGTGAATGCCGAACAGGTTGGCGAGTACGGTTACGATAGCCGTAATTTACAAACTATCCGCACAGTTGATGGACAGACTGTTCATACCCTCTATGATCAGTCAGGAAACATTCTTGCGGAGACAAATGATCATGGGGAAGTTCTTCGTGAGTTTGCATATCTTAACGGGATCAGAATTTTTCTTTTTGACTATACATTCAACCCGGAAGTTTATGTCGACGTCTCAACCTCCGACGATTCACTGTTAAACGATGTCACTGTCTATGCCTTTGATGAACACAATCTCTATACGGGCATAAGCGCTGTTACCGATGAAGAAGGTGTTGCCACTTTCATGCGTGATGACTTTGGTGACGGCAGTTACACTTTTCGTGTTGATTACCTTGGGGGACAGTCCTGGTCGAAGGCTGAGGATGTCAGAAGAGTAGAGCGCTTAGGTATTCTGGTTCAAGTCGAGCAGGTGGACATGACTGTTACCATGGCCGGAGAAATCAAACCAGATGTAAACGTGTATTTGTATACAGATGATGGACAGTATCTAGGTATTTTTGGAACTACCGATGCCACTGGCAATGTTGCATTCACTCTTGCAGAAGGTGTGGAATATCTGTTCAAGACGGAGATTCTGGGCAACGAGTTCTGGAGTTCGCCGATTACAGTTGCAGACGGCGGCTCAAGCGGCACCATTGATACCGGCGGCGGCCTGTTGAGCCTGAATATCGGCGAGTCCGAAACCCTCCCGCTTAGTTCTTTGCAAACCTATCTGTACAACATGAGCGGAACGTATCTGGGTCTTGCTGCCGTAACCAGTCAGCAGGGTATTGTTTCGTATCTTGTTCCTGAAGGCTCGTATCAGATCCGGGTCGATTATCTCGGCTATCAGATCTGGAGTAACAGTTATTACGTAACGGCCCCGACTGTCGGCACCCTATATATTCCACATCAGGATGTGCAGGTTTATGTCGGTTTTATTAATGACCGTGGTGTGACCAAGCCGGTTCAGGATGTTGTCATGACACTGTATACACCCTCAGGAACCGGACTGGATCGGACAGGAGTGAGCGATCACAAGGGTATGGCCACCTTTCATGTGCCGGAACTGCAGTTCAGGGTAGGTGCAGCCTGTCTTGACCATATGTTCTGGAGCCAGGATTTTATCTGGCAGGATGCTGAAATACTTATCGAAACAGGGACGGCAACCCTGACTGTTACCAGCCTTGGCACACCCCTGAAGGATGTGCCGGTTACCGTTGTCTCAACATCCGGCATTGTACAGGATCTCGCTGCTTCAACCAACGGCAAGGGCGAGGGCATCTTCCAGGTGCCTGCCGGTACGTATCTTTTCAGGGCCGTTTACCAGGGGCATCAGTATATGAGCGATGAGACACAGGTTATCGCCTTTCAGGATGCTTTCGAAACTATTGATGTCGGCGGCGGCAGTTTTATTCTCAACCTAATGACCGACAGCGGCGATCCCTTGAAAAAGATTCAGACGACACTGTTTACCGCAAGCGGAATTGAGCTGGACCAGGCGTACAAAACGGATAACAAGGGTCTGGTATCCTTTGATATGGCAGAAGGTACCTATCAGATCCGTATCGATTATATGGGGTATGCTTACTGGACGGATATAATCTCCATTCCGGATATAACGAGCCTTGACTATACAATCGAGCACAGGGACGTCACGGTTGCCGCGACAACGGATTACCTTGGTGATCTTCAGCCATTGAAGAACGTGAAGGTTCAACTGTGGACGCCTGATGGAACGTACTTAAAAACTTTTGAGAAGATCGGTAAGGACTTCTTTGCGCATTTCTCTCTGCCCTGCAATGCGTACGTATTCAATGTTGAATATCTTGACCGGTTGTTCCCGAGTGAGCCGCTCACCTGGACGAATACCGAGGTGATAATCGAGGAAGGTGTTGCCGAAATCTCGCTGCAGGACATGGGCACGCCGCTTGCCGGGGTCCCGGTATCGGTATTCAGTGAGGACGGGGTTGATCTTGGCCTGTCCGCAGCCACCGATGCAAACGGCCTGCTCAGCTTTCGGCTGCCGGAAGGTAATTACCGGTTTCAAGCGGAATATGACATGGTTTCCTATTGGGCAGTCGGGACTGTTATCGCTCATCAGGTAACCCCATTGACCATGAATACGGGCGATGGAACCATTACCCTGACCGTACAGTCCGATTCCAGCGCCCTGGACGGTGTATCTTGCTCTCTGTGTGATGCAACAGGCGTATATCAGAATCAGTCCGGGATCACGGACAACCTGGGCCTGGTCAGCTTTGATGTGGCTGATGGAGACTATTACATAGCTGTAGAATATAGGGGTGGTCAGTACCAGTCAGGTATTTTTACGGTTCCAGGTACGATTGCTGATACACTTGTCATTGAGCAGCAGCAGGTGGCTGTTACCGTAACCGGTGATAACGGCATTACTCAGGAACCGCTGGCTGACGTGCGGTGTTATCTGTATACTGAAACAGGTGTGTATACTGAGGTCTTGGCTACCACTGATGCAAGTGGCGTATCATATTTCAATGTGCCGTTTAATACTTATAAGGTACTGGTTGAATATCTCGGCGGCCAGTTCTGGTCTGATCCGTTTGACTGGTTTGATACGACAGTCACTGTTCCGCTTGGTGATATCAGCCTGCATGTAACGGATCTTGGCGCTGATGCAGCAGGGGCAGAGGTCTATCTGTTCTCTGATGCTGGCCAGTATCTTAATATAAGCACCATAACTGATGCTGCTGGTGCTGCATATTTTTCAGCTCCTGCCGGAACATATCAGTTGCGGGTTGATTATGGTGGCATCCAGTACTGGAGTGATATCATCAATGTACTCGAGTATCATGACAATTCGGTATCCTTGGCTCTTGATCTGCTGGCGCTTGATTTGACAAATAACCCTTATCCGGTGCGGTTTGATGGGAAGGCTCCTGAGTATTGGCCCATGGTTGCCAGTATAGGTTCGCTTGCGGGGCTGTTGACCCAGGCAGTGACAACCAGTGATCCAAGGACTTATTACTATATCTCGGATCATCTTACGACCGCCCAATTGTTGGTGGACGATTTTGGTGAAGTTGTCTGGCAGGGGAACTATAAGCCTTTTGGTGAGGTTGACATTGTTGTCAATACGCTGGAGAATAACTTCAGGTTTCCCGGCCAGTATTACGACTCTGAGACTGGGTTACACTATAACTGGCATCGTTACTACGACCCAGCGACAGGTAGGTACATTTCAGCAGACCCGATTGGTTTAGCTGGGGGGATGAACCTGTATGCGTATGTTGGGGGGAATCCGTTGAATAAAAAAGATAGAAAAGGATTATATAAAGGCGATGAGTTCGATGGTCTTTCACCACCTTTTGGACCTGATCCTTCACCAAGTAATGGGCCACCCAGAGGTCCATTCGGTACAATATGTGGTCAAGAAGGTTCAGATTCAGCAAGATGGATTCCTGACATTACCCCACGTGCTTGTCAAAGGCATGATAACTGTTATGATAGATGTGCAAGAAACTGTTATGGTTATTGGTGCAAAACGCTGTGTGATATGCAGTTAGGGGCAAGCAACCCACCATACGGAGGAGCAACTTTTTGGTTTGGCAGAGAAGCTTATGATGCCGCAAGAGCAAAATATGGTTGCGAGGGATGCAATGAATAAGTCAGAGCATGGTTTATTAAGAGCATTGCTGTTAACTTTTGGCGTTATAGGCGTTATTGGCATTGTATGGTATTTTACTACCCTGAGCACATTAACAATAGTCTGTGGTGTGACCTCATGTATAGCGGCATTTGTTCTCGGTCTCTCAAGCCTTCAACCAACAAAAAAATCTATTATCAATCGTTCGATACTTATTATATTCGCCATGGCAGGTGTCGTAGCATCTGTTGTTAGAATAGTTTACGACAGTAATATGTTACGAGACCTTTGGGGTGCTTTGCCTCATGTGCTGTCACTCATACTTTTTGGTGTAGTATTGAACGTTATTATTAAATCAAAAATAGCAGGGAGTGAATAAAGGTTTCGACCGTCCCCCACCTTCAACCCTTACACTGCAACCAAGGCGACTGAGCACAATCGGTCGCCTTTTTTATTGGTAGAGGCAGGATTATTATTAACAGGAAGGGCTTAGTAAATCGTGTAATAATAATGTGCTGAGGCTTGTCATTGGGCGGTATTTTCTATATCATTTTGTAAGCGGTAATCGGCTGTATATATATGATTCATAAAAAGGAGCTTTGGAAATAGTATGGCAGAGTGTAAAGTTCAATCTTCAAGTGAATCGCCCCTAGTTTTGTAGACACTCCTGAGTTATAAAAAGATGACTTAAGGGGGTTCCCATGAGCAGCAAGCGTTATACAGAAGAATTTAAGGTTGAAGCAGTCAAGCAAATCACTGAACGAGGTTATTCGGTTCGCAGTGTTGCCAGCCGATTAGGTGTAACCACTCACAGTCTATATGCCTGGCGAAAAAAATATGGCCTAGGCTCAAAACACGCTGCACAGGCTGACGATCAGCAAGCAGAGATCAAGCATCTACGCTCAGAATTGAGGCGTGTAACTGAGGAGCGTGATATCCTAAAAAAGGCTACCGCATACTTCGCCAGAGAGTCCCAGTGAAGTATGCATTTATCCGGGCTCATCAAAAAGAGTTTGCCACGCGCACTATGTGCCGCATGATGCGGGTACATCGTAGCGGTTACTATGCCTGGATCAAACAACCCAAATCGGCTCGCCAAAAAGAAGACGAACGGTTGTTGGGGCACATCAAACAGTTTTGGCTTGAAAGCGGTTGTGTTTATGGATATCGCACGATCCATCAAGATCTTCGTGAATTTGGAGAGACCAGCGGTAAGAATCGTGTAGCCCGCTTGATGAATCAGGCCGGGCTCAAAGCACAGGTTGGATACAGAAAGCCTCGTTACAAAGGTGGCAAAGCCGCTATTTTAGCCGACAATCATCTGAATCAAGAGTTTGATACTCAAGCACCGAATCAGGCTTGGGTCACAGATATTACCTATATCCGCACGTATGAGGGCTGGCTTTACTTGGC
>Ga0224507_10000699_pt1 | contig 13084 bp, 7 predicted proteins | sample SF_Jan12_sed_USG_3_FD_170159 | JGI IMG/M metagenome (GOLD analysis project Ga0224507, IMG submission 170159) | Sediment microbial communities from San Francisco Bay, California, United States - SF_Jan12_sed_USGS_13 | ecosystem: Environmental > Aquatic > Marine > Sediment | place: USA: California...
CGCGGAATTTCAGTCTCTTCCACCATGGGGCCTGGATTCAAAGTAGATCCGCTGCAGGTTCGCTCGCTCATTAAAAAGATATGAAGTGAGAATGCAGTAGAGGATTTTATATATTTCAGATAGTCGCAATAATTAATTTGGGAAGGTCAAAGACAGCAGGTACCGATGTTTAATTACTGTTTCAGGCACATAAAACTGCCGGACAGTAACCTGCCGAGGCCAGAAACCGGAGACAGTCTGCAGAATGATTGTTCCCGGTCAACGTCTTCAATGGATCGTATCTGCTTCATTTGTTTGTCCCGTGACCAACATCCTAGATAGGAGGAAAACCAGTTGAATCGTGATGAAAAGGTTTCAAAGGTCGGTGCACTGAACGAAACCTTCAGTAAAGCGAAGTTTGCGGTGGTAACAGACTATCGTGGACTGAAGGTGACCGAGATTGAGAAGCTTCGCCAGGAACTCAAAAAGAACGATGCCCTGTTTCAGGTGGCGAAAAATTCTCTACTCAAACTGGCTGTCAAGGATACCGAGTATGAGATACTCTCTGAGTATTTCACAGGAACAACCGCTATCGCAGTGAGCTTTGAAGAGCCGGTTGCATCGGCCAAAGCTCTGTCCGCGTTTGCCAAGGAATATGAAGCCTTCAGCATCCGATCCGCCGCCTTGGATGGCAGTGTGTTGAGTGCTGATGATATCATTGCCCTGTCAAAACTTCCGGGCAAGGAAGAACTGCTGGCGAAACTGCTCGGCACCATGGCTGCTGTACCTACCGGTCTCGTTCGGGTACTGAGTGGCGTACCGCGCACATTTGTTTATGCCCTACAGGCAATCAAAGAGCAGAAAGAAAATTAAACTGAATTATACAGTACGTATCAGGAGGAATGACAATGGCTGTAACCAAAGAAGACGTAGTAGAATTTATATCAAATATGAGTGTCCTTGAACTTGCTGATCTTATCAAAGAGTTTGAGGAGAAATTCGGCGTATCCGCAGCAGCACCGGTAGCGGTTGCCGCTGCAGGAGCCGCAGCTGATGCCGGCGGAGAAGCTGCTGAAGAAAAAACCGAGTTCGACGTAATTCTGGCATCAGCCGGAGATCAGAAGATCAAGGTTATCAAAGAGGTTCGCGGCATCACTGCTCTCGGCCTGAAAGAAGCCAAAGCACTGGTAGAAGATGCTCCGCAGCCGATTAAAGAAGGTGTATCAAAGGACGAAGCCAACGAGATCAAAGAAAAAATTGAGGCAGTTGGCGGTTCCGTTGAGATTAAATAGTTCGCTTTCATCAAGCCTGTTGACAGCCGCATAACTCAACAGGCAGAATTGCTAAGCACAAGGTAACGCTACGGGGGTTTTTCCCCTCGTAGCGTTCCTGCGTTTGTGGGCAAAGAGGCATCTGCAAGGAGGCCATTGCTCCTTTAAATGTATGTATTTAAATAATAAGCTGTATATAACTGCGCCTGAAATTCGCTGATCGTTTCGAGGGAGATTATGAACAGAGTAAGAAAAAATTTTGCCAAGACAAGCCGGACTCTTGAGCCCCCGCACCTCATTGCCATGCAGAGACACTCTTATGAGCGTTTCCTGCAGAGTGATATCCACCCTGATGAACGAGGAGACTTCGGGCTACAGGCGATTTTCAAGAATATTTTTCCAATTACCGATTTTAACGGTCTCTGTTCGTTGGAATTTGTTCGTTATAGCTTTAAAGAGGCTAAATACACTGTTGACGAATGTATTGAGCGCGGCATGACCTATGAAGTACCGGTAAAAATTACTGTACGCCTCATTACCTTTGACATTGATGAGGAAACCGGTGCACAGGCCGTACGGGATATCAAGGAGCAGGATGTCTTTCTTGGCTCATTGCCATTGATGACCAAGGACGGAGTTTTTGTCGTCAACGGGACGGAGAGGGTTGTCGTGAACCAGCTGCAGCGTTCTCCCGGCCTGTTTTATACGCATGATGATGGCAAGTCCCACGCCAGCGGCAAGCGGCTCTATTCCGCGCGTATTATTCCTGTCCGCGGGTCCTGGCTGGATTTTGAATTTGATATCAAAGATATTCTTTATGTGCGGATTGACAGGCGGAGAAAACTACCCGTCACTGTCCTGCTCAGGGCACTGGGGTATGATGCGGAGCAATTGCTGCGGGAATTTTACAAGGCGGATCTGATAGAGATCAAAAAGGGAAAATATTCCCAGGTGTTCAAACCGGGAACCTTCCTCGGGTTACGGCTGACTAAAGATCTTATTGATCCAAAATCAGGAGATGTTCTCGGGAAGAAAGGACGTAAGGTCACCAAAGCCCTGGTTGCTCGCATAGAAAAATCCGATATCAAATCAATAGACGTTGATCCTGAAGATATTATCGGCAGATATCTGGCATGTGACCTGCTTGATCCAAAAACTGACGAAGTAATAGGCAGGTGTAATGAGGAAGTAACGGAATCAATGCTGAAGTCCATTGAAGAGGCAAAGCTGAAAAATTTTGAAATCCTCTTTATTGATGGTGTGAGTGTCTCCGAATCATTCCGTAAAACTCTTGCAGCCGACAAGGTTAATTCCAAAGAGGAAGCGCTCGTTGAAATTTACCGAAGACTGCGGCCCAGCAGCCCTCCGACCCCGGAAGTTGCGGAATCCTTTTTTGAGAATCTGTTTTTCAACCCGTCTACCTACGATCTGTCGGAAGTCGGGCGTTATAAGATTACCACCAAACTCAACCTTGATACACCCATTGAGGTCCGCACTCTTACCAAAGAGGATATAGTTAAGAGTGTCAAGCACCTGGTCAGGATCAAGGATGAGTTGAAAGAGGGAGATGACATTGACCATCTGGGAAACCGGCGAGTACGGACTGTCGGCGAGCTTGTTGAAAATCAGTATCGGATGGGGCTTGTCCGGATGGAGAGAGCCATCAAGGAAAGAATGACCCTGCAGGAAGTGGAAACACTGATGCCGCATGACCTTGTAAACCCGAAACCTGTCACTTCGGCGATTAAGGAGTTCTTCGGCACAAGTCAATTGTCACAGTTTATGGATCAGACGAACCCGCTTTCCGAGGTGACGCACAAGAGGCGCCTGTCTGCACTCGGGCCTGGAGGACTGTCCCGTGAAAGGGCCGGTTTTGAAGTGCGCGATGTTCATCCGACCCACTACGGACGCATCTGTCCGGTTGAAACCCCTGAAGGTCCCAATATCGGTCTTATTGTTTCTCTGGCGACCTATGCCAAGGTTAATCCGTACGGGTTTATCGAAACGCCGTACAGAATGATCAATAACAAGAAGGTGACCGAAGAAATTAAATATTTCAGTGCGCTGCAGGAGCAGGATCATATTATTGCTCCCGCGAAGATGGAACTGAAGGCTGGCAAGATTGCCGAGGACAGTCTCATTGCCCGACATGATGGCGAGGTGACAATTGTGTCCTCCGACCAGGTTACCTGCATGGATGTGGCACCTAATCAACTCGTTTCCGTGGCAGCCTCGCTGATTCCCTTTCTGGAGAATGATGACGCCAACCGGGCCCTTATGGGCTCGAACATGCAGCGCCAGGCCGTGCCTCTTTTGAAAACGGCTTCGCCGCTGGTTGGCACCGGCGTGGAAAAATATGTTGCCCAGGATTCAGGTGCATGTCTGCTTGGCGGAGGTGACGGAGTTGTTGCTGAAGCGGATGCAAACCGCATTGTGGTCCGCTATGACGAACCGGGCACGGACGGATTTGACACTGGTGTTGCAGTTTATCGCCTGTCAAAATACAAAAAGTCGAATCAGAACACCTGCTTTAACCAGAAGCCGCTGGTTGTACCCGGACAAAGGGTGACGAAAGGTACTGTTCTTGCCGACGGCCCATCAACAGAAATGGGGGAGCTGGCCCTGGGCAAAAACGTCACTGTCGCTTTCATGCCGTGGCGCGGGTATAATTTTGAGGATTCAATCCTGATCAATGAGCGGCTGCTGAAAGAGGACACCTTTACCTCGGTCCATATCGAAATTTTTGAGACCATGGCAAGGGACACCAAGCTCGGCAAGGAAGAAATCACCCGCGACATTCCCAACGTCGGGGATGAAGCGCTCAGAAATCTTGATGATTCAGGAATTGTCCGGATAGGCGCGGAAGTTAAGGCCGGCGATATGCTGGTAGGCAAGGTGACCCCCAAAGGAGAGACCATGCTCTCCCCTGAGGAAAAGCTGTTGCGCGCCATATTCGGCGAGAAGGCTGGCGATGTCAAGGATTCCTCTCTTCGGGTTCCGCCTGGTATAGAGGGTGTGGTCATTGACGCCAAAGTTTTCTCGCGCAAGGGTGTTGATAAGGATGAGCGTACCCTCATGATCGAGGAAATGGAGATCGAACGCCTGAATCGGGACATGGATGACGAGCTGAAAAGTCTGCAGAAATGTGTGCGGACAGCGCTTAATAAGATACTGGTCGGCAAAACTGCAAAAAACGATATCAAGGGCAAAAAAGACAAGATTCTTCTCAAGGTCGGGAAAAAGCTTACCGAGAAAGTCATTGAACAGGTGGAGTTCACCAAACTGATCGACATGGAATTTTCCGGCAAGGTCAAATGTATTGATGAAATCGAGGCCTTGTTCAGCAGGTTCCAGAGTCAGGCGCAGATCGTCAGAGAGCGTTATCAGGGTATTGTCGAGCGCATGGAAAAAGGTGATGATCTGCCACCGGGTGTGGTCAAAATGGTCAAGATTTATATTGCCACCAAGCGCAAACTGGCTGTCGGTGACAAGATGGCCGGTCGGCATGGCAATAAAGGTGTGGTTTCACGGTTACTGCCGGAAGAGGATATGCCTTTTTTTGCTGATGGCACGACAGTCGACCTGGTCCTCAATCCACTTGGTGTACCTTCGCGAATGAATGTCGGCCAGGTGCTTGAATGCCATCTTGGAATTGCCGCCAAGAAACTCGGTGAGCAGGTCCAGAAGCTGGCGGAACAGCATGAAGCCAACGAAATCAAAAAGCTCCTGCAGCGAATTTATTCAAAGGAAGAATACCAGCAGTTGACCGAGGGGCTGGATGATGATCAACTGTTGGATATTTCACGAAAATACGGGCAGGGCATTCATATGGCCACGCCGGTCTTTGATGGAGCATCGGAGGCGGAAATTCGCGCCATGCTGGTTTCAGCGGGACTCGACGAGGTGGGCCAGGCGACCCTGTATGACGGTCTGACAGGTGAATCCTTTGACAACCGGATAACAGTCGGGACAATGTATATGCTGAAACTGCACCATTTGGTAGACAACAAGATTCATGCCCGCTCTACCGGCCCGTATTCACTGGTGACCCAGCAGCCTCTGGGCGGTAAAGCCCAGTTCGGCGGGCAGCGCCTGGGAGAGATGGAGGTCTGGGCCATGGAGGCTTATGGTGCGGCTTATACCCTGAAGGAATTTCTGACGGTCAAGTCGGACGACGTAGAAGGACGGACCACAATGTACGAGAAGATTGTTAAAGGCAACAATTTTCTCGAAACTGGATTGCCTGAGTCGTTCCATGTCCTTGTCAAAGAGCTCAAGGGGCTTTGTTTGGATGTGGAACTCCTCGAGTAAGAGGCGGAGACAGAGGCCAGGAATCAAACAGCCGGCAAGCAGATGGAAGGAGTCAATATCAACTCTGTACCATTACCGGTTGTTTCAAGTTGAGTGATATGATTTTAAATAGGTGATTTTCGTGGAAGAACTTTTCAGTTTCTTTGCAAAACCGAAAGGACCGGTCAATTTCAACAAGGTTAAAATTTCTCTTGCGTCACCGCAGAAAATAATCGAGTGGTCGCATGGAGAGGTTAAAAAACCGGAAACCATTAATTACCGGACGTTTAAACCTGAACGCGATGGTTTATTCTGCGCCAAGATTTTTGGTCCGGTTAAGGATTTCGAATGTAACTGCGGCAAGTATAAACGAATGAAGCACCGCGGCGTCGTGTGCGAGAAATGCGGTGTCGAAGTTATCCAGTCAAAGGTGCGCCGTGAGAGATTGGGACATATTGACCTTGCGGCACCAGTTGCGCACATCTGGTTCCTCAAAAGTCTTCCCAGTAAAATTGGCGCAATGCTCGACATGACTCTCAAACAACTGGAGCGGATTCTGTACTTTGAATCCTATGCGGTTGTCTCATCCGAAGTTGAACAGCTTCCGGTCGGCACCCTTCTCAATGAGGAGAGATACCGTGCTGCTCTGGATGAATATCCCGGAAACTTCAGGGTGGGTATAGGTGCCGAGGCTATTCGTGACATGCTGGCAGCTCATGACCTGCATGCCCTCTCGGAAGAGTTGCGTAAAGAGATGAAGGAGACCGGTTCTGTCACCAAGAGAACCAAGCTGGGGAAACGTCTCCAGGTTGTTGAAGCGTTTCGTGATTCGGGTAACCGGCCGGAATGGATGATTTTGGAGGTTATTCCGGTACTGCCGCCTGATTTGCGTCCGCTCGTTCCCCTGGAAGGCGGCCGTTTTGCCACCTCTGATCTCAATGACCTGTATCGGAGGGTTATTAATCGCAACAACAGGCTCAAGCGTCTACTGGAACTGGATGCGCCGGATATCATTATCCGCAATGAGAAACGGATGCTGCAGGAGGCGGTTGACGTCCTCTTTGATAATGGCAGGCGGGGTCGAACCATAACAGGTCCCAACAAACGCCCCCTGAAATCGCTTTCGGATATGTTGAAAGGGAAGCAGGGAAGATTCCGTCAGAATCTGCTTGGCAAGCGGGTTGATTATTCCGGCCGTTCGGTTATTGTTGTCGGTCCGCACCTGCGCCTTCATCAGTGTGGTCTGCCAAAGAAAATGGCCCTCGAGCTCTTCAAGCCGTTTATTTATAACAGGCTGGAAAACCTCGGGTACGTGACCACTATTAAAAGTGCACGCAAGATGGTAGAGAATGGAACCAAGGAAGTATGGGATGTCCTTGATGAGATCGTCCGGGAATACCCTGTCCTGCTCAACCGCGCGCCAACCCTGCATCGCCTCGGCATGCAGGCCTTTGAAGTTGTCCTGATCGAGGGGAAGGCAATACAGCTCCATCCTCTCGTCTGTGTTGCATTCAACGCGGACTTTGACGGAGACCAGATGGCTGTCCATGTCCCGCTTTCAGTGGAAGCGCAGGTCGAAGCCCGTGTACTGATGATGTCCACTAACAATATCCTGTCACCGGCCAACGGTTCACCGGTCATTATTCCGACCCAGGATATTGTTCTGGGGCTGTACTATATGACCCGTGAACGGTTCGGAGCCACGGGAGAAGGTTTGGTCTTCAGTTCAATTGATGAGGCCAGGATGGCGTATGACCATGGAGCTGTGCATCTGCAGGCCAAGGTTGGAGTCAGAATTAAAGGTAAAGTAGTTCAAACGACCATCGGTCGCATTCTTGTAAGTGAACTGCTCCCTGAAAATGTTCCCTATAGCCTGGTCAATAAGGAAATGTCCAAGAAGGAACTTTCCTTCCTGATTGATTACACCTACCGACATGCAGGCACGAAGGATACTGTTATTTTGGCGGACCGTCTCAAGGATTTGGGATATGAGCATGCGACCCGTGCCGGAATTTCCATATGCATCAACGACATGAAGGTGCCCATCAACAAGGAAGAATTTGTCGAGTCGGCTGAGAGGGAAACGCTGGAAGTGGAGCAGCAATATTCCGACGGTCTGATTACCGACGGTGAAAAATATAATAAGATCGTTGATATCTGGTCGAAGATAACCGACAAAGTCGCCAAGGAAATGATGGATGAAATGTCGATTGACTATCATCGTGACAAGAATAACCAGTTGGTGGAGACTAAGAGTTTCAACTCCGTTTTTATCATGGCGGATTCGGGAGCCAGGGGTTCCAAAGACCAGATCAGGCAGCTTGCAGGCATGCGCGGCCTGATGGCAAAACCCTCCGGTGAGATTATTGAAACACCGATCAAGGCAAATTTCCGTGAAGGACTGAATGTTCTCGAATATTTTATTTCTACCCACGGTGCCCGAAAAGGTCTTGCTGATACGGCACTGAAAACTGCAAACTCAGGATACCTGACCAGGCGCCTGGTCGATGTGGCCCAGGATTCTACAATTGTCGAGAAAGACTGCGGCACCATGCGGGGAGTAGTCGCGGAGCCGCTTATCGAAGGCGGAGAGGTTATCGTCCGTATCGGCGATCGCATCCTTGGCAGGGTGGCCATTGAGGACATTGTTGATCCGCATACCGGCGAAATTATCGTCGAAATGGATGAAGAGATAACAGAAAGCAAGGTTGAGGCCCTGGAAATTGCGGGTATTGATAAAGTCATGATCCGTTCGGTATTGACCTGTGAATCGAAACGCGGCATATGCGCGAAGTGCTACGGCAGGGATCTGGGGCGCGGACATATGGTGAATATCGGGGAGTCCGTAGGAATTATTGCCGCTCAATCAATCGGTGAGCCTGGCACACAGCTTACAATGCGGACATTCCACATCGGTGGTACGGCGAGCCGAAGTATTGAACAGGCAGAAGTCCGTACCCAGCGTGGCGGTGTTGTCCGGTACCAGAACCTGCAGTCGGTTGCCAATGCTGCCGGTTTCGATATCGTCATGAACCGCAATGCCGAAATCAAGGTTATGGATGACCAGGGGATTGACCGGGAGCGTTTTCCGGTTCCCTACGGCGCTGAGCTGAAATTCAAGGATGGAAGCAAGGTTGAGCCCGGGTCAATTATTGCGGACTGGGATGCTTTTTCAATTCCCATCGTCAGTGAGCTTGGCGGTAAAGTCAGGTATGGTGATGTCATTGAAGGGGAAACCATGCAGGAGAAGGTTGACGTGGTCACAGGGAAGTCAAGCAAAGTTATTACCCATTCAACGACTGCCAAGCAGACGAACCCGAGAATCACCATAAAGGATGAACGCGGTAGAACCTTGAAACTTCCTGGTGTCGACATTCCTGCCCGTTATTCCTTGCCGGTTGGATCCATTATCACCGTGAGTGAAGGCAACGTCATAACCCCGGGTACCGTTGTTGCCAAAATCCCTCGCGAAACAACCAAAACCAAGGATATTACCGGTGGTCTGCCACGTGTTGCGGAACTGTTCGAGGTGCGGAAGCCCAAGGAGCAGGCAATTATCAGCGAGATTGACGGCCGGGTGACCTTTGGCAAGGATTCTAAGGGCAAACGCCGTGTTGTTATTACTCCTGAGACAGGTGAGCCAAAGGAATATCTCGTTCCGAAGGCAAAACATATTACCGTGCATGAGGGTGATTATGTTAAAGCGGGAGAGCGGTTGATGGAAGGTTCTGTTCTGCCCAATGATATCCTGAGGGTTCTCGGAGCCGAGGAACTCGCCAAGTTTCTGGTTAATGAAATCCAGGAAGTGTACCGTCTTCAGGGTGTTCGAATCAATGATAAACACATTGAAACCATTGTCCGCCAGATGCTCAAACGTGTTCAGGTTACCGAAGTCGGTGATTCCAAATTCATGCTTGGTCAGCAGGTCGAGTGGTGGATATTCAGGGAAGAAAACGAGACACTCGTGGCTGAGGGCCTCCAGCCGGCTGCGGCAGAACCGCTGCTGCTGGGTGTGACCAGGGCTTCTCTGTCAACGGATTCGTTTATTTCGGCAGCCTCTTTCCAGGAGACAACCAAGGTTCTCACCAATGCGGCTATGGCTGGGAAGGTAGACCATCTGACGGGTCTCAAGGAAAATGTTATTATGGGACGGTTGATTTCAGCTGGAACAGGTTTGAATCAATACCGGATTGAATGAGAACAAAAAGATTTTCTCCTTGACAGGGAGAGGACCATACGATAATATTTTAAATTTGTTTCTCCTTTCACGGAGTGTGGAAAGGAAAAATTAGCTGTGTTGATTAACGAGGAGTATTTTCAATGCCGACAATCAATCAACTTGTTCGGAATAGACGGAAAAAAATAACCAAACGGTCCAATACACCTGCCCTGCAGAGTTGTCCGCAAAGGCGAGGCGTATGCGTGCGTGTATATACAACGACGCCCAAAAAACCGAACTCAGCGCTGCGTAAAGTCGCAAGGGTTCGTTTGACCAATGGTATAGAGGTAACTTCTTACATCCCCGGAATCGGACACAACCTGCAGGAACATTCGGTTGTGCTTATTCGAGGAGGTCGTGTCAAAGACCTGCCTGGTGTACGTTATCATATTGTTCGCGGAACACTAGACACGCTGGGTGTTTCCGATCGTCGTCAGGGTAGGTCAAAATATGGGGCTAAACGGCCTAAATAATGATTTGTTTTTGCTGCCCACGTGGAGTTAGTGAGTTATGCCTAGAAAAAAACTGATAGAAAAAAAACCATTAGTACCGGATCCGCGATTCAACAGTGCTTTAGTGACAAAGTTCACTAACGGTTTGATGCAGGACGGAAAGAAATCGATTGCCAGACATATATTTTATGATGCCTTGGATCTTATCTCCGAGCGCGTAAGCGATGATGAACCGCTGGCTGTATTCGAGGCGGCGATGGAGAATGTTCGTCCGCGGGTAGAGGTTAAGTCACGCCGTGTAGGTGGTGCTACCTATCAAGTTCCGATAGAGGTTCGTCCGGAGCGTCGTAATGCCTTGGCAATACGTTGGATAATAGGATATGCCAAGAGTCGTTCCGGCCAGTCCATGTCACAGAAGCTGGCTGCGGAACTGCTGGATGCATACAACGGCAGGGGTGCTTCGGTTAAAAAACGGGATGACACCCATAAGATGGCCGAGGCGAACAAGGCGTTTGCCCATTATCGCTGGTAAAAGAAGAATTCAGCTTTTAATGTGATTTAACAGAAGATCATTGACAAGCTGGACAGACTGCTGTAGATAAAACAACATTTTTTTGTCAGCAGATAAAGTAAATAATGATAGTAAAGAATACTGGAAATGAAAGCGGCTGGCAGCGGATTATTATCCAACCTGCGCAATATTGGCATAATGGCCCATATAGATGCGGGAAAAACCACCACCACGGAACGTATTCTTTTCTATACCGGTCGATCGCATAAGATCGGTGAAGTCCATAATGGCGCTGCCATTATGGACTGGATGGAGCAGGAGCAGGAGAGAGGTATCACAATTACCTCAGCAGCAACGACCTGTTTCTGGAAAGACCATCGAATAAATATTATCGACACCCCTGGCCATGTCGACTTTACAGTCGAGGTTGAACGCAGCCTGAGGGTCCTGGACGGTGTCGTTGCTATATTTTGTGCGGTGGGGGGTGTTGAACCCCAATCCGAAACAGTTTGGCGACAGGCTGATCATTATCGGATTCCGCGTATCGCCTTTGTCAACAAGATGGATCGCATCGGTGCTGACTTTGAGCGATGTGTTAATGAGATTAGGGATAAGCTGGGAGCAAACCCGGTACCCGTAACCCTGCCGGCAGGCAGTGAAGAAAACTTTACAGGTGTCATTGATCTTATCGAACAGAAAATGGTTCTGTTTGATGAATCATCACAAGGCCTGAAGGTAATTGATGATGAAATCCCCGACGATTTAAAGGGCAAATCATCGGCCGCACGGATGGCACTCCTCGAGAAGTTGGCCGACTTCGATGAGGATGTCATGGAAAAATTTTTAAACGACAGCGAAGTAACTCCTGAAGAGTTACGAAGAGCGCTACGCAAGGCAACTCTTTCACTTGATGTTGTCCCTGTGCTATGTGGCTCAGCATTTAAGAATAAGGGTGTACAGCCGTTGCTGGATGCAGTAACCCGCTATCTTCCTTCACCGGTGGATATACCACCGGTTAGTGGACTTGATAAGAATGGGGAACCGGTCAAGCGGCAGGCGCTGCAAAAGGAAAAGTTCTGCGGCCTGATATTCAAGCTGCAGGCTGATGCCTTTGTCGACAATCTTTCTTTCATCAGAGTATATTCTGGTGAACTAAAGGTTGGTGACAGGGTCTTTAACCCCCTTAAGCGTAAAAAAGAGAAAATTTCTAAACTGCTCCTGCTTCACGCCAATAAGCGCGAGGAAGTAAAAAGCTTGACTGCTGGAGATATCGGAGCAGTTGTTGGACTCAAGTTCTCGACGACAGGTGATACACTTTGCGAGTCGGGAGATTATATCGTACTTGAGTCAATGGATTTTCCTGAACCGGTTATCGGAGTGGCCATTGAGCCAAAATCCAAAGCTGATGAAGGAAAATTAAATGAAAGCCTGGAAAAAGTAGCCAGAGAGGATCCAAGCTTTAGGATCTCGGTAAACGAGGATACAGGCCAGACAATCATATCCGGGATGGGTGAGCTTCACCTGGAAATAATTGTAGACAGGCTGATCCGGGACTTCAAGGTATCGGCAAATGTGGGAAAACCTCAGGTTGCTTACAGGGAAACCCTGTCAATACCTTCTACCGCAGAAGGTCGTTTTGAAACACAGGGTGGCGGCAAAGCTCAGTACGGTCATGTTGAAATAGAAATTGAGCCTCTACCGCGGGGTAAGGGCATTCACTTTGAAAACATGGTATATGCCGAGCAGGTACCGTCAGTATATTTAGACGCCATTGAAAAGGGCATTCGTGACAGTCTTGATTCAGGGCCATTGATAGGCTATCCGATCGTAGATGTCGTTGCCCGCCTTGTCGGGGGCTCTTACGATGAAGAGGATTCGACCGATATGGCTTTCGGGGTTGCGGCAACAATGGCATGCAGGAAGGCAGCGGCGGATGGAAAACCAGTTCTGCTGGAGCCGGTAATGCTGCTGAAGATAATAACCCCTGAAGATTACCTCGGCGAGGTCATTAATGACCTCAATAAAAAAAGAGCCCATATTGTCGGGGTTGCGGCTGACCGGGGCAGCCAGATTGTTCAAGCTAAAGCGCCGCTTGCCGAGATGTTCGGATATTCAACGGACCTTCGATCGGCGACGCAGGGCAGGGCAACATTTACCATGCAGTTTGATGAGTTTGCAGAGGTACCGGCCAAAAAGGCCGATGCCATTATACATAAGATAAGAGGCGTTTAGGCTGAACCAACCTGTTGAATGAGGTACGCTGATGGCAAAGGAAAAATTTGAGCGGACAAAACCGCATGTCAACGTAGGCACAATTGGTCATATTGATCACGGCAAGACGACCCTGACGGCTGCGATCACT
>Ga0224507_10000700_pt1 | contig 13083 bp, 10 predicted proteins | sample SF_Jan12_sed_USG_3_FD_170159 | JGI IMG/M metagenome (GOLD analysis project Ga0224507, IMG submission 170159) | Sediment microbial communities from San Francisco Bay, California, United States - SF_Jan12_sed_USGS_13 | ecosystem: Environmental > Aquatic > Marine > Sediment | place: USA...
CTTACAGAGCAAAAGCCATACTAATCAATGAAAAATAATATAATCTCGATAAATTATAAATAAATAGGGTCAGGGTAAAATTAAATTCTTTCCTTTCTCCACCCTAATGGCCGCCCCCTCTTTTTTAATTTTAAGCATCTTCCGGTCAGTGTTTCTATCTCTTCTTTAAATCGTCATTGAATCGCCACCAGTTTACTAGACACTTCCTGCTTTCATAGAATGCTGTTTCTCGTATTCCACCGGCGAGAGGTCAGAATTGTTACCATGCCGTCGAACAGGATTATAAAACATTTCAATGTAATTGAATATATCCTGTCGGGCTTCCTCTCGGTTTTTGTAAATCTTACGCTTAATGCGTTCACGCTTTAATAACTGAAAAAAGCTTTCAGCAACAGCATTGTCGAAGCAGTTTCCACGTCGACTCATGCTACAGGCCAGATTATGGGACTTAAGAAAATTCTGCCAGTCGAGACTTGTGTATTGACTGCCCTGGTCCGAATGGACCAGAACCTCGCTCCCTGGCTTTCGCCGCCAAACTGCCATAAGCAATGCATTTAAAACAAGGTCGGTATGCATCTTAGGTTGCATTGAATTTCAGACACTCTTCAAAACCAGTAAACTTATTGCCCACGTTTTCTTCTAACCGTAACCGATTCTCCACCAATTCCCCAATTGTCAGTTTCTACTTCCTCTATTACAACAACGGTTGTTTGTGGGTTTTTGCCTAGCACATTCTGAAGCAATTCAGTCGCTCCTTTTATCAGCTCTGCTTTCTTTTCAGGAGTTACACCTTCGTTGGTTATTTTTATATTTATGTATGGCATCGATTTCCCTCACTGCTATTTTATTAAACAAAAAATTCTGTATGAAATTTATGAAAAGATTATTTTAATTTGTTGTAAAATTATTATTTTACCGCATAAAGATTGGTAAAATCGCCGCCGGAAACCCTTGGCAAATGCCAAGCGAACACTGCGTTTGGCTGTTGCAGGTATGGATAGCAGTCCGGTTAAGTCCCTGGTTAGCTTATCTTTTGTTATTTTATAGGTTGCGAGACCCTAAGAGTTATCAGTTTACGAATAAATCAATGATAGCCACGATAGCTGCAACAAGAACAGCAAGACATGCGATACCAGGCCATATCATTGATAAATTTGCTGAATTAATTGCTGCATCGGATAATTTTTCTGCTCCTGTCTTCAGCCCAAGTAATTGGCAAATACGGCGCTCATGCTCGGGATGGTCTACAAAATCAAGAGTACGCCTTCTATGACTGTCTGGCCACCACCAAAGTTTTCATTAAACTTCTGAAATTGGTTGGTGGAAATTTCACGTAGTTTTTTTTCATACTCTTGTAAATTCATTATTTTTCCTAAGCTAACAGTGTAATAAATGGAAAGTTTCCATGAAATTACCTTAAATAGTCGGCTTATTTTCCACCTATTGCGATATTAAAGGCAAAAAGTGGAAAAAATATGTTTTCCACTTTATTAAACCTATCAAGCTATAAGTGCAAAATTCAACTTAAAAACGAATTATATATAATAAAATTTATCAATATAAAACAAAGAGCGCATCAGGCCAAATGATACCTTGCAGAAAAATAGGAATATTCTGCTTTGTACGATGTTGCAGGAATTTCAAGAAATCGAAATACAGGCAAGGATCGGTTCAAAGTCAGTTTCATAACAATGAATCAGTGACGATTACCCGGATAATCTTTGATCTTCTCAAACGATCCGCAGGACTTTTGCGCCCCTGATCTTGCCCGTTTTCAGCTCATACAGGGCGCGGTTTGCCTGTTCCAGGGGGTACAATTCGATATCCGGCCTTATCTGCAACTCGGCGGCCAGCTGCAGAAACTCAGCAACATCTTTTCTGGTTATATTGGCAACGGATTTGATTTCTTTTTCCTGCCAGAGGTGTTTTGAGTAGTCCAGCTGCAGGAGCGCATTCTGGTCATCATTCTCCTTGCGGATGGCATTGATCACCAGGCGTCCTCCCGGGGCAAGTTTTACCAGCGAAGCGACCACCGGTTTCCAGACCGGCGTGGTGTCGATTATTGCCTGCATCTTTTCCGGGCAGGGTTGTGGAATATCTCCTGCCCAGTATGCGCCCAGCTCAATGGCAAAAGATTGTTCAGCAGTGTTGCGGGCAAACACGAATACTTTTGAATCGGGGAATTTATAGCGGATCATTTTGAGGACGAGGTGGCCGGAACCGCCAAAACCTGTCAGGCCAATATTTTCACCGTTGCGAAGGCCGGTGAGCTGAAGAGAGCGGTAGCCGATGGCCCCGGCACAAAGAAGCGGCGCTGCTTCATAATCGGTGAACACATCCGGAATGCGATAGGCGAATTGTTCCGGAACGGTCATATACTCTGCATACCCGCCGTTGGCATCCATGCCGGTACCGCGAAAGTCTGAACATAAATTCTCAAGCCCCCTGGAACAATAAGAACAATCACCGCAGGCAGAAAAAATCCAGGCAACACCCACTCTCTCATTCGGTTTGAAACGGTTTGCCCCGTGACCTGCACTCACTACCCGTCCGACTGCCTGGTGCCCGGGAATGACTGGTAATCGGGGGGACGCCCTACCCTCGATCTCATCGAGTTCCGTATGACAGACACCGCAGGCTGATACCCGTATCAAAATTTCATTGTCAGCAGGAACCGGAACAGGTAATTCGCGGAGCCGCAGGGGGGCAGACTCTTTGATTATATCAGCGAACTGTTCAAGGACCAGGGCTTTCAATATTTCTCTCTACTCCTGCTGAACGGGACTTTGCATGACTTCTTCCTGCAGGTCAGCGATTTCTTCATTTTTTGCCGCCAGTTCTTTGGCCAGATCACGGTTTTCTTCCTGCATTTCCTGCAGGGAGTCCTTCTGTTCCGATATCTTGGCCAGAAGAACGTCCATGTTGATCTTCAGGCGGTCCATTTCAGCGGCTGTTTCATCCATCGCTGCATTCTTCTCATCAATTAATTTTTCCAGACCAATAATCTGGGCATTGCAGGCGTTAAGTCCTTCCTGCAGCTGCTCAACAGTGAAGGATGCCGATTGAAGCTGATCCTGCAGGGCAAGAACCTCTTCATCATCCTGTTGTTCGGCGGCAGGCTCTCTCTCTTGGGCAGGGCTTGGTTCAATTGCTTCGGGCTGCACTTCTGCAGGTTTTTCTTGCTCTTTTTCAAGCGACGCCTGCAGGGAGGCAATTGTATTTTTGGCAGCCTGTATTTCTTTCATGTAGTTTTCATTTTTATCGTTCATTTCCTGGAGCGAAGAGGTGCATTCCGAGAGTTGTGATTCGACGGCTTTTGCCGATTTCCGGAGGGCAACCAGTTCTTTTCTTGCATTGTGAAGCTGGTCCTCCTTATCGGCAAGTGCCTCCTGCAGGCCGGCAGTTTTGCCAAGCACCTGCTCCCTTTCCTTGCTGGTTTGCACACCAATTTTTTCCATATCAGCTGCCATGGCTTTCAGCTGCTCTTCAAGACCGATTCTCTTTTTGTTGGCCACAGACCCCCAAATCGAGCCGAGAAGGGTAAATAGAATCAAAATAAAAATTACGACATTTTTGTTCATAGCGCTTACTCCTTTAGATCATTTCCGGTTGACAGGGAAGAATCAACCTGACCATTTTGAAAATCAGGGGCCGAATTCTCAACAGGAGGCTGCTCCGGAAGGGAATCACCACTGCCGGAGAGATTCCCGCTGGTTGTTGCGTCCAGCAAAGTCGGATCAATTGCGGTAATCTCCTCCTCGATACGGCTCATGTTTCTATTCACTTTATCCACCAGGTCAGACTGGGGGTATTTTATCAGGATATTGCGCAGCAACTCACGGGATTCAAGAAGAAGCTCTATTTTGGTTGAAAGGTCAGTGGTTCTGTTTGCCCGAACAAAAAGCTCAGCGGCTTTTCTCCTGTTTTCCTGGGCAGCCAGCAATATAGCCTCATCCACCTGCATCCTTGCCCGTTCACCGTAGGTTGTCTCCAGCAGGGAGCTAAATACTGTTATTGCCTCGTCGTATTCTTTCGCCCTGAGGTGCGCCAGACCGGTATTCCATGTTTCTTCAAGCTCCTTCTGCAGGGCCTGCCGCATTATTTCCGCCGCCTCAAACTGTGCAGAAATAAGCTCGTCGGCCAATGTCCTTAACTGCTCCTGTTGTTCCGGCATCAGGTTGATGCGGGGAAGCTGTTCGATAAAGGAGAGACCTTCCTCATATTTTTTTTCTGCACGTAAACGGTCAATCTGTTCCACGACACTGGCAAACCAGGCATCCGCCTTATCCCTGGATTCGAGAAAAATACGGGATGCAGCCGCAAACTGCGGCGACTCAGGGTAACTGTCAGTAAAATGCCGGGCGAGAATTGCCACCTTATACCCATCTTTCCAGGGGTTATAGGCCAGATACGACATCAGAAGTTCGGCAAAGAATTTCACCTCTGTTCTTTTCTCGCTTCTGGAAGCAATAACGGACTGTTGCAGACGCGCCCACTCAACATTATCACCAAGTCCGGCGTATCTGTTGATAATATCGACATATCGCTCAAAGGCCCTGTTGTAATCCTCCTGTCCGAAGTTGATATCGGCAATCAGCTTCATTATGTTAAACTCTTGTTCAACACGGCTTTCCTGGCGTATCCTTGAAAGCAGATTCTGTAATACCATCCCGGCCTGCTGGGCATTCCCTGTACGCAGGAGTGCCTGGCCGTAGTGATTGATCGTCTCAATACTGACATTCTGGTTATCTTCCGATGGCAGCTGTTCGTAGAGTGCAACAACCTGAACATAATCCTTCCGGCTCATTGCCTCGCCAATTTCCTTCTCCTTCTCTTCGAGCAATCTGCTCCTGGTTCCGGTAATCCAGCTGTCTGACTGCTGGTTGATCTTGATTATCTGCTGGCATTCGCTTTCAAGAAAAGCGATGTCTTCACGCTCGACCGGAGCGAGTTGATCCGCTGAAGATATTGCTCCGCCATTTCCGGAACTCGCCTTTAACAGCGTTTCATGAAGTTCATTGTAGCCGGACAGGATATTCTGAATCCGAAGCTGGCAGGCTGCTATTTTCTGCTGCTGCTCTTCTTCCAGGTTAATCGTGGAAGTTTTTTTACTGAATTCATCCCATGCCTGGAGCTTCGCCTCATAGGCTATAATACGATCATCAACAAGTGTCAGGGACGGCAGAATTCCACCGGAAGTCGTTTCGATCCGGACCTCCTGGGGTTTGGTTTTCTCGTAACCGTAACTTTGCTGCGGAACATTTTCTACCACAGGCAGAGATTTTGAGGATGCGGGCTGAACCTGCTCCGCTTGAGAAGGCTGTGAGGGCTTTTCCTGATACGAGTCAACCGTTTTTTTTTGAACTGCGCACCCGCCCAGTAAAAAAACGCCTATACAGAAAAACAGCCGCACGGACATTTTTCCTTTACTATTATTTACCATTATTAACTTACCGGTAATGCAAAAAGTTGTAATACGCACATGTTAAAATGATTCAACACAAGATATCGTTATTTGAACAGTAATGAATAAATATCAGAAAAGCAGCAAGTATACAATCCATTTACCGGAAAAAACAGTGCCCTTTTCTTCTGCATATGGGGAAATTTACACTTGAAATATGAAAAATTGAAACAGATACAACGCAACCCGGACACGATTTATCCTCTTGACCGGGCTGCTTAGATAAAATTTTACTGAGCTGTTTTCCAGTAGGGCAGGAAAAGACGGTCCGGTTCAAAATGTCCGCTTTCACCGACTCTGCCGTAAGTAAGAACCGAAGGTGTCGCAGGAGAGAGGGATGTCCTCAGGGCACCGCGCCCCTGAAAAATCTGCCCCCCCTGCTCCGGATCAACCGGCACAAAAACCTGGTTGGTCTCCGGGTAGCGGAGATGCAATCCGTTGAAACTCAGGTCGGCGACATCAAGACTGTCTACCGAACTGGACTGATTAACGATACGTTGAGTAATAGCCGTCCAGGCAGGCAAGGCTCCCGATGCCCCGGTGATGTGGGTTGAGGTCCTGATCATCTGCCTGTTATCATCGAAACCCACATAAACACCAACCGTATACCCCTTCGGGATACTCGCTTCGGTTTCATTTTGAGCAATAACCGGAACATAACCCAGAAAAGCAGCGTTCCTGAACTGGTTTGCTGTTCCGGTTTTACCGAACAGGGGGACCGGCAGGTTCAGCTTACTGAGCATTTTCTGTTTCTGAGAGTCCTGACTCGTTAAACGGACAGTATCATAGGCGTATCTCCCCGTACCGTGCCTGACCGTATTCTGCAGGATATTGCCGATAGCGTTGCTGACCTGGGGTTCGAGAACATTTTTGGATTCCATCTGCCGCAAATAAATATTCTTGCCGTCAACCGTTTCTATGCGATCAATGATGGCCAGGCCATGAGATGAAGATTCATCATCCCCCTGATCGTCGGACCCTTCAAAAAAATAATTTTTGCCGGTGACCAGTGCTTCATAAAGACGGACCGAATCCAGGAGAGATATGACATTAGAACCCAGCGGAAAGGAAAGGACAGGTTCAAGTTCTGCCTCAATTCCGAGTTCACGACCTAAATGGACGAGATACTGCAATCCGACCATGATGCGATAATCACGGACAGCCGTCAATACTTCCATTGAATAGGGACTGGCTGAAAACAGTTCGTCTTTTTCCTTTTCCAGCTGGGAGGAGACCTGTTGATATGCGTATACACTCAAATATCCCTCCAACTGCACCTGCTCCCAGAAATGCTGAAGCTGCTGAATTTCAAGCCCGCTGATGCGGGCCCTCATTTCCTGCTCCGGTACGGGGTGCCAGTCATCCTTAGGTTCGTTGAGCGAAAAAATTATCCTGCCTTGACGGTCTTCGTAGAATTTCCCATCCGGCTGCAGAACTCCACTTTCTTTGTCCAGAAATGCCAGCGCATCAAATATTTTCAGCATGCCTTTCTCTTTTGCAAGATACACCTGGTACTGCTGGAGGAACTCCATGGTTTTCTGCATTCCGAGATAACTCCTGCCTAATATAGAAAGCCGCAGCTCCAATTCCTTGACCTCGCTTTCAGACAAATCAACGTCTGGTTCGGGTTCCTCAAGCTGTAATGTAATTTCTTCAGCATACCTGTCAAAATGCAAACCGTAGGGCAGCTGTTCGAGCTGCAGGTACTCCTCTGCCCTGTCATCGAACAGGAAGTCCGTCTCAAGATTCTTGACCGCCCTGTCATATGCTGCCTCCTGCAGGATCTCCCGATCGACAATTATTCCATACCCGTCACGGACCCGTTGTTTAAAATTTTCGTGGCTTTCCACATCACCATTTTTTTCCCGGGGAGCGAGGCCGAGATAAGAGGCAATCTCGCGGAGCCTTGGTGGCGTGAGCTGATCCGTCAGGTGGTACAGCAGCCAGATTGCTGCCAGATTTTCGGAATTTACCCCGGTCCAGCTCAAGGAGACTTCGTTATGCGGGCTTATATGATCAGGCCTGGGGAAGTACGGCATATCCTGAAAGACGAATATGTTGCGGCGGTTGTCCAGGTTGTCTATTGTGTTCCATCCGAGCTGGAGAGCAGCGGCGAATAAAAAAGGCTTGAAGGTTGATCCCATCAGCCGCCGGGCATCAATGGCCCTGTTGAAATACCTGTTTTCCATGCCGCCTGCCATGGCGCGGATAGCCCCTTCCTCCATCACCAGGGCAGCACCCTGAAGGTCGGGGAAACGCTCGAGACAGAGTACCGGCGATCCGGAAAAATTGATCTCCTGCACGCTGACATACACCCTGTCCCCTGCCCGCAGCTGTTCCAGCAAGGCCGGCAGATCGTTTTTATCAGCCGTGCTCCAGCGCTGTCTTTTGAAACGGACAAATGCTTCGAGTATCCTCTCAATGCCCTGCCTGTAAATAATCCCATCAGGGATGTTCTTGTCGAAGGATACCCGGATCACCGGATTATTTTCCTGGTCACGTTCTATTTTCTCGATTTTGCCGAACAGAAACGCCCCGGGCTGAACAACGGTGTCGCCAGGATAATCAAGCCGATTGTATTCATCCTGAACCTCCTCCCGATTATAGCCACGCAGCCTGACATCAAGTCGGGAAAGTTCTCTGCGCAGGTCGTAGTGAACGTTCTCCTGCAGCTCCTGGTCAATGGTGGTAATGATCCTTATTCCGGATGTCGAAACATTGCTGATCCCGTTCTCATCGAGAATTTCCGTAATTTGCGGGGTGCCCAGACCATCCCGTACCAGATCCATGATGGTATTGAGGGCGAACGACATCCTGCCCCGACGAAAGATGATATTACTGCTGACAGCCCGGCTGTATTCAGTGTCATTGATATAGCCGAGGCGGCGCATCTTGCCGAGAACGTACGCGGCTCTTTGCTCGGCCCGCTGCCGTGCTCTTTCCGCCATTTCCTCAGTCGCTTTGGTGAAGGGATTGTAATAATTGGGCCTTTTTACACTGCCGGCGATAAAAGCGTTTTCCAGAAGAGTCAGTTCCTCGACCTCCTTGTCAAAATAATACCTGGCCGCCACCCCCAGGCCGTGACCGTTGCCGCTGACAAAAAACTGGTTCACATAAAATTCGAGGATTTTTTCTTTGGAATAATGATACTCCAGCCGGAGAGCAAACAGCAGCTCCTTGAGTTTGGCCTGATAAGATCTTGATTCACGTTTGAAAAGATTTTTGGCAGTCTGCTGCGTGATGGTGCTGCCGCCCTGAATAATTCGACCGGCTCTTATATTGGCAACCATGGCCCGGGCAATTCCAAAAAAATCAATGCCATGATGCTGGAAAAAATTATCGTCCTCAGCAGCAACGATGGCGTTGACAAATTGTTTGGGGATAAGATGATAGGGAAGGTATTGACGATGGGCGTCCTGAAAAAGAACGCCGATTTTCGCCATTCCGTCACGATAGAATACCGGACTTTCCCTTCCCAGTATTCCCTCAATATAGCCAATTTCCATTTCCGGGCCTGGATTAATCACGACCAGCCAGTATGTTGCAGCTCCGGCTCCTGCCGTTGCCAGGACAGACAGAATAAAACAGAAAATAATGAGTTTTTTTATAACGCGCATCATATATAAAGGATATTACCTGCCGGTGTTATGCAGGAAAAAAATCAGAAACATAACCATACAATTTTATCAAGAAATTAAATCTTTACGTTTTTTCTTGGAAAAAATCCATATTTAATGGTAAATTTTTTAAAATATATTAATAATTTGTAGATTTATTGCCTCTTGGCAATTTTTTCAATAAAATCAAAAGTATAAGTGAACATTTATCAGTTATGAAATTATATAAATCAATAATTGCGTTTGCGCTGACCTCTCTTTTGCTTGCAGCATTACTCGCAGGTTGTGCTCCATATTCAGATATTTCCTTTTTCCCGCAGGAAGCAGACTACTACGCAAACACGGATTCAGATAACAGGAACACTCCGGTCATTCAATACACGGAAAACGAACCGGAACAAGTGCTCGAAGAAGAGCTTACCGCACTTGACAGGGTCGGCAAATGGGAGGAAAGTGCGCAGACTGTTGAACCAGTTGAACCCGAGGTTATCGCCGAAGATCTCCCCGATGTTGTCACCTATGATTTCCCTGTCGCCATTAACAAACAGGTGGAATTTTACCTGGATATCTTCCAGAATAAACAGCGGCGTTATTTCGAACGCTGGCTGTCCCGCTCAACCAACTATCTCCCTTTCATTTTAGAAGAACTCAGGAGTGCCGGACTGCCTGAGGATCTGGCGTATCTGGCGATGATCGAATCCGGCTTTAATCCTTCTGCCTATTCAAAATCGCACGCTGCCGGCATGTGGCAGTTTATCCGCTCAACCGGAAAAAATTACGGGCTGGAAATCAACTCATGGATCGATGAAAGGCGTGACCCTGAAAAATCAACCAGAGCAGCAATTGCCTATCTTTCTTTCCTGTATAATGAATTCAACTCCTGGCATCTCGCAGTTGCTGCGTATAACGCGGGAGAAGGTAAAATAGGCCGCGGCATCAAAAAGTATAAAACAAACGATTTCTGGAAACTAGCCAGTAAAAAATATCTGACGTTGGAAACGAAACGTTACGTACCAAAGCTTATTGCAGCGATCATCATTGCGAAAGAACCTGAAAAATACGGCTTTGACAGTGTTGATTATCAGAAGCCGCTTCAATATGACATGATAACAGTTCCCCCTCGTACCGATCTGAACGCAGTGGCTCTAGCCAGCAATTTCAGTGTAGAGGATATCAGTAAACTCAACAATGAACTGCTAAAAAACTACACCCCGCCGGGGCAAAAATCCTATGAACTGAAAATTCCCCGTGGAACGTATGATCTTGTTGCCAGGAATCTGTCCAGGCTTCACCCAGTCATCACCACAGACTACAAAACCCATGTTGTCAAGAAAGGAGATACACTCACGGCAATATGCCGTCGGTATAATCTCAGCAAAACAACCCTGCTTAAGGCCAACAATCTTCACAGTGCCAAACTTCTGGCCGGGCAGAGGTTACGCATCCCCTACCAGGCGACAAAATATGTGCTCCTGAAAAAAGGAGAAACACCTGAAAAACGTTTTTCCGCCTCGAAAAAAGACGGACAGCTGTTCCTGCATGAAATCAAAAAAGGCGAAACTCTTTCCAGAATTGCAAAAATCTACAATGTCCCTGTTGAAGTCATCATGCAATGGAACAACCTTGAGAGCATGCATAAGATCACAGCCGGTCAGCACCTTGCCTTGTATCTTGATCAACCAGCCCAGTCAGATGTCACGGTTGCAACTTTGAAGCCCGATGGAAGCAAAGTCAAACACACCGGCAAAAACAGCGCGGTGACATACTACATGGTCAAAAACGGTGACTCGCTCTGGGCTATTGCCAGAAAGTTCCAGGTTTCCGCCGGTGAAATCAAGAAATGGAATAATCTCAAATCAAACCTCATTCACCCGGGAATACGCCTGGTTGTCAAAAAAGCATAATCAACCGGAAATATATCTGTTGCCGGTTTTCTCATGCAAAGCTGTGAATATACCGTGGATTAATTACAGATTCCGTTTAAGGTGAACTGGCCTGTTATTCCTTGCACAGGAAAATCAGAAATGAGAACTGCAGAATAAAGGGTTTCAATTCCGATAATTGAATGATCCCTTCAAATATCACCTTCCTGGACAGTTTTATCGCTTTGCAAAAGTTCAAGCTGTTTTCTCGATAAAACCTGTGTCTGTTAAATCTCCACCATCTCTCTTATTTACGCAGTGTATAACCATGAAATAAATATACCAGGTGGACGAATATAAAACCCATTATTATTATATTACATACCTGGCTTATCGAATTTTTTCATGACAGATGAAGGAAAAATGAAAAAAGTGCTCATTACCGGTGCAACCGGATACATCGGCAGAAGACTGCTGGGAAAATTGTCGGACCGGAAGGATCTCGCCATCAGGCTGCTGGTTCGTAATAAGAAAAAGGTCGGCACTCATGTTGTCGATACAGTCGATATCATCGAGGGAGACACCTTTGACCTGGACGTTTTAGACCGGGCAGTGGAAGGCATTGATGCTGCCTTCTACCTTATCCACTCAATGGGTTCGGGTGAGGACTATAAAAAACTCGACAGGCAGAGTGCGGAAAATTTCCGCGACGCATGTATACGCGGCGGAGTCAAAAGAATCATTTATCTCGGTGGATTGGGAAGCAAGGAAACGGCCAGCAAGCATCTGTTAAGCCGTATTGAGACCGGCGAGGTGCTCAGTGCCCGTAAGGAAATACAAACCATCTGTTTCAGAGCCGGCGTTATTATAGGATCCGGCAGCGCCAGTTTCGAAATAATACAAAATCTGGTGCAAAAACTGCCGGCAATGATAACACCCCTCTGGGTCAAGACCAAAACCCAGCCAATCTCCATAAAGGACGTGCTTTCGTACCTCAATGCCGCCCTGGACTTGGATATTCGGGAAAACATCGTGATTGATATCGGGGCCGACCCCATGGACTTCAGAGGCATGATGCTCGGCACCGCAAAGGTAATGGGGCTCAGACGATACCTTTTTCCTGTGCCGGTTTTGAGCCCGAAACTTTCCTCGTACTGGCTGATTCTTTTTACCCAGGTGCCCTACAAAATTGCCTCTGCCCTGGTTGAAGGTTTGAAATCGGAAACCCTGGTTTTGAATGATAATGCGGAAAAATATTTCCCGGATATCAACCCAATGTCCTTTAGTGAAGCAGTTCAGACTGCTATCGACGAGATGGAACAGGATCAGGTTGTCAGTCGCTGGTGTGACAGCAGTGCCGGCAATACATGTGACGTTTTCTCCCTGGATGAAACGAAAGACGCTATACTTCATGACCGGCGTGTAGTTCCCCTGCAGGGGATATCGCAGGGAGCCGTCTTCCGTGCCGCATGCGCCATCGGAGGAGAGCAGGGTTGGTACAGGTATAATTACCTATGGCGCATCAGAGGTTTTCTGGACAAAATTATTGGAGGGTACGGTTTGTCCCGCGGAAAAAGAAGCACCTGGGATCTGCGCATTGGCGATGCTCTTGATTTCTGGAAAGTAGCTGATATCAGACCCGGAAAAAGACTGCTGCTGCTGGCCCAGATGAAGCTGCCGGGCAGGGCATGGCTGGAGTTTGAAATTCATCCTGATCAGCTCATTCAAACCGCGCATTTCAATCCGAAAGGGATCTGGGGGAGGGTCTACTGGTATGCCGTCTTGCCTCTGCACCATTACGTCTTTGCCGATCTTGCCAAACAGATAGTCGCACATGCTTCTCAATACGACAATACAAATCAATAACCTTTTGCCGGTGCATCTAACGGAATATCAAAATGTTCAATGCAAGCCCCAGTGCTTAAGACGCATACCTGTTGTATGATACTTATGATACCCTGTACTTTTCTTGCATAATCCCTCTTTACTATTCCCGGTTTCATGGCTATTGTCGCATTTACCTATAAAGCAGATAACATCCGACCGTTGCACAGCCTTAAAGTATTTGCATGTCATACTGAAGCAGTTCGCCCGGCAACAGAATCCTGCTTACCGTATAAAAATTAAAACCTAAAAAATT
>Ga0224507_10000701_pt1 | contig 13075 bp, 12 predicted proteins | sample SF_Jan12_sed_USG_3_FD_170159 | JGI IMG/M metagenome (GOLD analysis project Ga0224507, IMG submission 170159) | Sediment microbial communities from San Francisco Bay, California, United States - SF_Jan12_sed_USGS_13 | ecosystem: Environmental > Aquatic > Marine > Sediment | place: USA...
GAAAATATCATTGAATATGCTATCGCCATGACAAACAACGATACTCTGACAGATGATCTTATTCTGCAGACGAAAGATGGTCAGAGCGAATTGCTCTCTCTCAAGGATGCCCGAGCCAGATTTGAAAAAAACTATCTTCAGAATCTTCTTGAAATCACCGGCGGCAATGTCAGCAAAGCAGCAGAATTAGCCGGAAAATACCGGGCCGACCTGTATAATCTCATGAAGAAATATGATATTACCCCCCAGGACTTCAAACCCTGAATTCAACATCACAGCATGCTGGTCCATTCATTATCCCTTCTGACAATTCTTCTCGAAAAAAACCTGATTGCCTTGACTTGACTCCATTTTTTTCTTGTGCGAAAAGATGTTCCCGAGAAATTATCATCCGCTATTTTCTTTCGACTGAACGGTACAGGTATAAAATATTTTCAATATGTATTGTATTTCATACATGATGGGTAACATTATGGTATATTTAGTAATAATAACGATTCACATTTTTTTCTGCTTGTTCGCTGTATTGAATATCATTCATAAAAGAAGCTAGTTCAAGACGCAATTTCCCCTTCCAGGTATTTTTTTCTTCAACATAACAATAAGTTGTCCGTTTTATTAAGGATTGGCATCTTCCTTGCGAATGGTGTCATGGGTCAAGTTTTGCCAAACAAATTAAACAAGGCGTACGAACAAACTTTTTAGTCAATAGTTGTTCGATTTGTTTGAAAAAACTTGCTGAACGTTCAGTAACTTTCTGATCAATCTCAACTATAGGAGGATCGTCATTTTTATGATTTGAAGAACCATTGAAAAAGAGAAGGGGGTTGAGACAAGAAGAAATCAACGTTCAAATGAATCAATTTGAGGAGGATAATCTTCCATGAAACAAAACATGAGTGCTGTAGCTGCTGGTATACTTGCGGCATTATTTTTCTTTTTAACACTTTTGTTCTTGTCGGCCGGAATTAGCAATGCCTGTGCGGATACAGGCTGCGCTGTCAATACCTACTCTGCATTCAATGATCTATCTGAATGAATCTTGAATTCAATAAATTAGAGGAGGATATTTATTCATGAAGAATAAAATATTGTGTTTCATTTTTGCCGCTGCGGGAGCATTACTCATATATGCCACAGAGGGTTATACGATACCCGATTATTGTGGTGTGACCGCTCAGCAATGTGCAAATCGTCCCACTGATTGTAATAGCTGTCATTCTGGTCCAGCCAACACAGCTTGTAATACGGCTGATGTGTGCTATTTTTGCCCGGATGATCCTTCATGCGTTACAACCCCGACATGTACTGATAATGATGGAGATACTTATTTCGCTGAAGGCGGTGACTGTGGTCCGGTTGACTGTGACGACACCAATGCGGCGATCAATCCAGGTGCCGCGGAAAATTGTACTGACACCATTGATAATAACTGTAATGACCTGATTGATGATCAGGATCCCGCAGCTGTGGGTTGTCAGCCTGTGTGTACTGACAACGACGGTGATACATTTGCCGTTGAAGGAGGTGACTGTGGTCAGGTTGACTGTGACGACACTGATGCGGCAATCAATCCGGATGCTGTTGAGGTACCAAACAACGGCATAGACGAGGATTGCTCAGGTGCCGATGCAGTGGATCCCACCATCATGGACAATGACGGTGACGGTTACTCAGTAGCTGATGGTGACTGCGATGACACTGATGCGGCAATCAATCCCGGCGCTGCTGATATTCCGAATAACGGTATCGATGAAAATTGCGACGGTGCTGACAGTGTTGATACTAGTATTATCGATAACGACGGTGACGGTTTCACGCCGGCAGCAGGTGACTGTGACGATACTGATGGAGCAGTAAACCCGAATGCTGTCGAGATCTGCACAGACGGTATAGACAATGACTGTAATGGTTATGTAGATACACAGGATGCCAACGCTGTTGATTGTCCGCAGACCTGCTTCGACAACGATGGCGATACGTTTGCAATCGAAGGCGGCGAATGCGGACCGGTTGATTGCGATGACAACGATGCAACCATTAATCCGGGTGTTGAAGAAATCTGTGACGACGGCATTGATAACGACTGCGACAGCTCAATCGATGAAGGTTGTGACGTTACCTGCCCGGATGCTGACAGTGACGGATATCAGGATGCTGCCTGCGGCGGTACGGATTGCAACGACACTGATGCTGCAATCAATCCGGGTTCTGCAGAGGTGCCTGGAAATGGTATCGATGAAAACTGTAACGGTGCAAGCGACGATGTCGTCCTGACCTGCCCGGACGGAACCCTTCTGGTTATCAGGGAAATGGAATATAACCAGGGTGACGAAAAGCTCCATATTAAGGGGCGGGCAACTGCCGGTACCACCATCAGTATCATCAACTCTGACACTGGTGAAATCCTGGCCGAAGGAATCAGGGTCAGGGAAGGTAAATGGGAAGCCGAGATTAAAAATGTCGGCAGTACACTTGAAAGTATTAGCGTCATCTCCTCCAACGGTTGTGCAGTTGACCAGGAGGTCGGATCAGGAGAGGAAGATCGCGAATATCGCGAAGATGACGATGATAGCCATGAAAAGCGTAACAGGGAGAGTCGTGGAAAGAAAAGGAAATCGTTCTGACGGCTAACTTGCGGCAATTTTAATAATCTCAAACCAACAAGGGGGAAGCCTTTCGGCTTCCCCCTGTTTATTCTCTATCATTACCTATTACTCTTTGGGTTTCTCCTTGCCGATAAACGTGTCATTCTCCCAGTACCCTTCTTTCTTTTTACCGTCAGGAGTGGTCTCGGCACCATAGCCATGCATGGTGCCATCTTTGAAATCACCGGCGTATTTTCTGCCGTCAGGGTAGGTGAACGTCCCCTTGCCGTCCGGGTTGCCCAATTTAAATTCTCCGGCATATACGCCGTGGGGAGAGGTAAAGGTTCCCTGGCCGCTGGGGAAATCATCCTGCCAGTCACCTGAATATTTACCGCCGTCAGGCCAGGTGGAGGTTCCCTGGCCGTTTCTCATTCCGTCCTTCCATAAACCCTCATATTTTCTGCCATCCGGGGTTACCATTGTTCCCTGTCCGTGTTTTTTGTCATCTTTGAACCCGCCGTCATATTGGGCGCCATCCGGCCAGCTGAATGTTCCCTGTCCATGTTTCTTCCTGTCCAGATAGCCGCCGCTATATTTTGCTCCATCCGGCCAGATGCTGGTTCCCTGGCCGGTTCTCGTTCCATCTTTCCAGTCACCGGTATATTTTTTCCCATCCGGCCAGACATACGTTCCTTTGCCGTTTTGACAATCCCCTTCAATACATTTCCCAGGTTCACCAAAGGATTGTAGTGGTGCCATGAGCACACCGAACAGGCAGAAAATGAAAATAATTTTACTCACAATTCGCTCCTCTTGTCATTTTAATACTCTCTGTTTTTTATCTGGAAAACCTGTCAGGTCCCATTAATGCAACAGTATATTTAATAAGGAAACAGGAAAGGCTTTGGTGCACGGAGATCCTGTTATCCTTTTTTCAGAACTTCGCGCAGGGTCCTGGCAAAACTGTTAATAATAATGGGTTTGGTAACAAATTTTTTGATGCCTAACTTTAAAGCATCTTCCTTGTTGATCAGCTCACTGAAGCCCGTACACATGATAACCGGGATATCCGGTCGAATAACCATTAATTCCCTGGCAAGTTTGTCCCCGGTTGTTTTGGGCATGGTCATGTCGGTTATTACGAGGTCATATGCGGCGGGCTGTTCACGGAAATGTTCCAGGGCTTCGCCGGGAGAAGTGTACGTGACCACCTGATAACCAAGGTTTTCCAACATTTCCTTTTCCACCTTTAACACACTTCGTTCATCATCAACGAGCAGGATTTTTTCCGTCCCGGTGGGGAGAGGACCTTCGGTAATAATTTCATCCTCGCTTATTTTCCTCTCCATTACCGGCAGGTAGACATGAACGGTGGTGCCTTTCCCGGGTTCACTGTAGACTGTTATATTGCCCCCGTGACTTTTTATAATCCCGTGAACCACTGAGAGGCCCATTCCAGTCCCTTCCCCCTGGGCCTTGGTAGTAAAATAGGGTTCAAAAATTCTGGCCTGAGTCGCTTTATCCATCCCGGTTCCTGTGTCGCTGACTTCCAGCATCGTGTAAAGTCCGGGGCTGAGATTGATGTTTTTTAATATATCATGAGAAGTGATTTCTTTCTGTGTCAATGATACACCGAGTATCCCTCCTGTCTCCCGCATGGCATGATAGGCGTTGGTGCAGAGATTCATGAGAATCTGGTGGATCTGGGTAGGGTTGGCCAGAACATAGCCGCATTTCGGGTCTATGTTCTGCTTGATTTCAATGGTTGATGGAATTGTCGCCCGGAGCAGTTTTAAAGCTTCTTTGATAATGACATGTATCTCCACCGGGGAAAACTTTTCACTATCCTGTCTGCTGAATGTGAGAATCTGTTTGACGAGATCCCCGGCCCGGCGCGCGGCATTATGCACTTCCTCAAGATAGTTCATGATTTCTGAATCTTTATCGAGTTTCATCCGTGCCAGTTCAACATACCCGTATATGGGGGAAAGAATATTGTTGAAGTCATGGGCAATTCCTGCGGCAAGCGTACCGATGGATTCCATTTTCTGAGCCTGCTGCAGCTGGTTTTCAAGACGGTGCTTTTCTTTTTCCGACTCAAGCCTGTCAGTCATATCACGGGCCAGCGCCAGGATAACTTTTTTGTCGCCCAGCTCCACCAGGCCTTCCCGGATTTCAACATGAAAGGTTGTTCCATCCTTCCTGATCTGGTTGCCTTCAAAAGAAACAGAAGAGTTGGGCTTCATTTTTGCCCAGTATTTTTCTTTATACACCAGGTTGTCAGCTGCCTCGTCAATATCCTGAACCGTCATGGAAAGCAGTTCATCCCTTGTATAACCGAGGGTGTCGCAGGCTCTTTGATTTACATCAATAATATTTCCTTCCAGATCATGCAGGAAAAATGAGTCTACAGCCTGGTTGACGAGAGCCCGAAACCGCTGCTCGGTGTTTTTCAGTTCTTTGCTCCTTTGGGATATCTGGTCGAGCATGTTGTTAAAGGTATCAACCAGGTGACCGACTTCGTCATTTCCGTATTTGACGGCCCTGAGCGAGAAATCCTGTTTGTCCGAAATGTTTTGCGTAATGGATGCCAGGTCGCTGATGGGTTTGGAGATAATTTCTCGCAGCCTGGCTGAGATAAGAAAGGTAATGGCTGAGACAAAAACGAATATCACCGCCAGAGTTGATAAGGCAATATTCCTGAAAATAGTGATAGACCTCATGTCGTCCAGCAGAGTAATACAGCCGATCTTCTGGTCGGCAATAAAAATATCCTGATGAATAAGGAGGGTTCCCTTCGGTCCTTTTTCAATATGATGCATTGCATCAGTATGTTCACCGGATTCCAGATGAAGATCTGTCGGATTCTTTGCCAGTATGGCAGTATCGCCGAAGCTGGCGAAGAGATTGTGATTGTTGTCGTAAATTGTTGCCGCAAGAATTGATGGCCGGTTTTCCAGCGCCAGGAGTGTTTTATAGGCATCCTCGGGTATGTCAAAGGTCAGAGCGGCCTGGCAGTTAAAGCTGATCACATTGGCAAGACTCACGATATCATTTCTATAGGCTTTGCGGTAGTGATCAATAACAAAGCCGTAAAAAGCCACACATGCTGCCAGCACAGCAATCGTAGTGGTCCCCATCAGGGTGAGGGTCAGTTTTTTACGGATGGATAAATCTCGGAAATAAACCATTACACACTAACCTGTATATTACGTTTCATACAGTTAATTAATAACCTCAACAGCGATGTCCAACAGCTTGGCATTTAAACGCAGGCCTGCTTTCTTGACCGGTTTCCTGTTAATCGCCCAGCGGACCTTATTTTTGTGCGTTACAAGGGTGATCATCACTCCTTCGATAATAAAGGCATTCGAATCGGCTACGGTTAAAATCGGTTTATTCTCGAGGCCATTAAGAATCCGCGGCAGGTTTTTCAGTTCCGTACTGCTGATGAATAACAGACAGCAGTCAGAAAGATCCATACCTTCATGATACGGACCGATGTTTGTGCGTCGCAGGGTCAGGTTGACTATATCGTTGTCCTTGATATCGTCACGGATGTCTGCGGGGGCACGCTCCCTTCCAGCTATCCAGTAATACTGGCCATCTAAAAACCATGCAGGAGGGAATTGCCAGTGCAGGTTAGCATATAATACCATTTCAGGGGCAAAAGGGGTAGTTTCGCTGTTATTTTTATTTTTTGGGTGCTGGTAGGAGAAGCTGCCATGGGCATGCAGGGTTTCCGTGATCCGCCAGTCGGCTTCGAGCTCCACAAGACTCATGGACAGAAGGGTGTCCAGGCGGTCATCGTCTGCGGAAGTTTGGGCCGCATAAATTTTCTGAGTAAAGAGGATGAACAGGCCGCAGAATGAAAAGAGTAGAATTTTATTATTGAAACCCATAACTCTCCCCCATAAGTTATAAGGTAATGTATCCGCTGTTTTTGAGTGTGGAGTGCATTTTTTTGGTCTATATATATAAATTTTACCATATATTTTCCCAATCATAAAAGGGAAAGGTATCAGTTGATTTTTTCTCGAGTTGATGACATTTTACAATGACGAAAATCATACACTGAGACATACCAGGCAAAGACAGGATGGGCGGCAATAAAAAGTTTACATTAATCACCGGCGGAGCTGATCATAAGATAGAAGTAAATAGGATTGCAATCGAAGTCGTCTCTGATTCAGTTTTCCCTCTGCCGGTTGATGTCAGAGTTTTTGAAGAAGATACCTACCTGGTACTGACTGTTGATCCGGCTATGCGGTATACGGATGAACATCCAATCAAGCTGATGACGCATATAATGGAGGCAAAAACTAAAAAACCCGGATCAGTGGTGAGAAAGAATTCGAGTTGGTATGCAGTGGTTTATGACCTTGATGCAGATCCCGTTTGCCGGGAAGAATGGATCGATAACGCGTACCGTGAAGCTCTCCAGCTTGCTGAAAAAAGGGGCATAACCCGGTTGGGTCTGCCGCTCCTGGGAACGGTGCATGGTCCCTATCCCGCTCAAGACAGTATGCAGCTGCTGATCAATCAGATAAAGTCGCTGGCTTTCTCAAAAATAAAAAAAATAGTGATTGTTGCTGAACAGGGTTTTGAGGAGGATGTAAGAAAAATACTTGCTGCGGTACACAGATAAGGAAAATTACTGTTCCAGGATGGCACTGATTTTCTCCTTGCGGTAGTCAAAAATTCGATCCAGCGTTTTTCGGATGAAAAAAAAGTGAACAATCCTGCCGAAAACTCCGAACGGAACTTTATAATAAACCCTGTCCGTTATCCTGACTCCCTTCTCTTCCGGTAAAAGTTCGTGATAATGGTACCAGAACGAGTAGGGTCCCAATCGCTGTTCGTCAACAAAAGAACGGAATTGCCGAATATGTTTTATTTCAGCCAGCCATTTTCGGGTGCCAAGCAAAGGGATTTTTATCCTGTATTCGACGAGGAGCCCGTGAAACATCTCTTCAGGCACCTCGGAAATGATCTCAAAACAGAGGTCTTCGGGAGTAATGGTGTTCAGGTTGGCCGGATTCTTCAGCAACTTCCAGGCATTCTCAAGAGAGGTGCGGACCAGTTGGTGTCGCTCAAGTGTATACATCTCCCTCCCGATTTTACCCGCTTATCCTTTGCCGGAATTCCTCAATCCTTTTTCTGTTTACTCCCATGTCCGAATAGCCGGTTCTTGAGGATGATCTGAAATGGATTGTCTTCTCCTCCCTATCCAGCCTGAGTTCCAGGTCATCGACAAACCTGAACAGAGGAGAAACAAAGATTGCATGCAGATAGGTCTCACTTTTCATGACGATTGTACCCCCCATATCCCGAACGGTCTGATCAACCTTTTTCCAAACGACTTCCGGGGGAGTATTTAAAAAGACGGGTTCGGCAAAGGATGGATGGTTCCGGTCCTCACTTGTTATGCAGTTCGGCGTATCTGGGCATTTCCGCAATCGTCCTGAAACAAGCCCTGTCTCGGTTTGCTGGAAACGTGAGAAGATTGAAAGAGCCGCCGGTATAAGCAGCAGCAGAATAAGTACTCCTATAACCCAGTTCAACATAAGAACATGTGCTGTCTGGTACAATTCATAATGAAAGAAATATCAAGTATATTATACATGGTTTCTGAGCATGAGCTCCATTGGGTGAGGGTTGAGATAAACCTGGTCGAGCAGGTATTTGGGTTGATATTTTCGCACATAATGGTTGAGCAGGGTTATGGGGACAATGAGCGGTACAAGTTCGGAATGATATCTTTCGATAATTTCCACAAGTTCGGCTTTTTCATCACCAGCCAGGTTTTTTTTGAAATATCCCATGATATGATGCAGGACATTGGTGTTCTTTTTTACCGTCGCAATCCGCTGCATGGCTGTTATAAACTGATCAAAGTATGATTCGTACAGGGCGTTAAGCTGTTGTTTTTTTCCGGCGGCTAACATTGCCCCGAGCGTTTTGAGTGTTTTTGAACAATGGGCCATGAGCAGGTATTTGTGTTTTTCGTGAAATTTCATCAGGCTGCCCAGGGATTTTTTTTCAGCCGCCATTTCATGCCAGCGCTGCATGACAAAAATACGTTCGATAAAATTATCCCGCAGCTTTGCATCATGCAGCCTGCCATCTTCTTCAACGGGGACCAGGGGGAACGCCTGGGTAAAGCCGTTGGCGAAGACCCCGATGCCGTCATGCCTGACCCCGCCTTTGTCTGTATATATTTTTATCCTTTTCATGCCGGAACTAGGTGATTTGGCTTTGAAAATAAAACCGCAAAGGGGCAAATGGCGAAGCTCTTTGAGGCGGCCGGCCATCCACTTTTCCATCCTGTCGGTCATGTCGATATTCGTTTTCCGGGTCACTAGACGAACAGCACCATCTATATCAACCAGACGCATAGCTTCCCGGGGGATGTTGAGCCCGCATTCAACTTCCGGGCAGACCGCTACAAAATCAACATATTGGCCGAGGGTATCCCGGAGAAACCGGTCCAATTGATGGCCGCCGTCATAGCGGACATTCTCGCCCAGGAGGCATTTACTGATTCCTATGAGTGGTTTGTTCATCATCTTCCCCCGGTTTAAAGTTGCAGGCCAAAAGATTATTCAAATTGACAGGATCACTTCTTACAGTCGAGAATAAAAGGTTATGCCCAGGAATCCTGCAGGATCATGGTTATCTTTGGTTAACAGCCTGCCGTATTTATCTTCAAGGCGAAGCTTGCCTCCCAGTTCTACTCCTGCTATCAGGCTCATCCTGGTATTGCGGTTATAATGATATGTCGCACCGATTATCAGCGGGAAGGAGGTATCTTCACCAATCCCTTCGGGAGCAGGACCATCCTTGTCGAGACGGAAGCGAAGTTTCTCATAGCGTCCGCCAACATGAAGTTCCCATTGATCGGAAGACTCCCAGTTCAGAGTAAGACCCGGTCCCTGGCTGGCTGCCAGTCCGCTGCCGGTATTCAGGCTGAGCCTGTCGATGATCTTCCAGGAAATAAGAAGAATGGGGAAAACACTGGTGCTATCTTCCATCTGGCTGATTATTCCTATTCCCGGCCCGATAGTCAATCGGTCATTGAATCGGTAGGAGAAACCCGCAAAGCCACCGCCGGTTATAGCTTTATTCCAGTCGGTTCCATTCTCCCCTGTAAAGTGCAAGGCGGGAATAGCTATGAATGTCCAATTATTGTCAATCCCCCAGCGTACCGGCAGGCTGAAGCGGAATGAGTGGATGTCATCCCAGGGGCTGTCATTTGACAGTACCCTTTGACTTGAAAAATCATAATCCGCATAACCGTAGCCGACCGCAAAGGATATGCTTCGCCTGCGAGCAGGCGAATAGGTGGGGCCGCCCTGGATAAAGAACCTGTTCACGCTGAAGCTGCCGCCTTCATCTAGATCAACATCAAACTGGTGCACATAACCGCCCCTGAAGGGGAAGGACCAGCTCTTTTCTGCGTTGCCGGGAGTGTTTTCCTTATGTACTTTTGCAATACTTTGAGCGGACAGGCAAAGAAGGGATAACAGTGAGAGGAGCAGAATTGTAATTTTATGCACGACGGATGATATCGGGATGTTCATAGTGTACTCATTTTGAATTCATTCGTTTATCTCTTAAAGAATATAAATTATTCAACAAGTTTCCTTCAGCTCCCCGTAACCAGAAGCAATAGCGCAGAAGCCAGCAAAACCAGAATAAATAGATCACCTTTTTTGAGGTTAAATACTATGATAATTTTTTTCCAGACCTTTCCGGCGGTAAAATGACCAAAGACAAATTCAAACAGCAGTGTCAGGCTAGCGCACAGCAGGCCGATTTCAATTGTTTTTGCAATGACGGGCACCATTTTTCCTGACTGTAGGACTGTATCGGATATTAGGTCATATTATCATGCCGGGCAAGCGGAAGTCCAGCGAGTAATTTAGACAATAAGCTGAGTTTACCTGAACATGTCAGACTGCTTTGTTTTTTTCATTGAATATCAGGGGTGCCCGATAGAGACTGATTACTGAAAGGATAATGGAAAAAGCACGCGCTCCATGACGAATTGGTGATACGTTGCGGGTAAAAAAAAACCGGGCACGGGGATTTCCCCGTGTCCGGCAAAATTGATGCTGCAAAACATGACTTTTGGGTAAGAGTGCAGTTTTGCTAATCAAAGAAAGGAGTCATGCCGTTCACCGCATCAATTTTATGGGTTCGCCAGGTAAACGTTGTGGTTCCCTGAAGCGACTCCATAGCCGCCCGGAATATTCCGGGTATTTAACGTGATCGACCGGTCACGCCATACATGAGGTGTGGGGCATCATGTATGGATTATTGCCGGTATGGGCATACCGGCAATACCCCAAATTTATCAAGTATTTGAAAGGGGGCCAATCTCCGCAAGAATAAGGACAACTACGGAATATCAAATACTTTTCTTGGGGAATATCAAGGCAAGGTCTTCCCTCCAAGCCCTCACCCTGAATTTAATCACATTAAAAAAAACTCTCGGGGGAGCCGATTAATTTCAAGCTCCAGCCCTTTTAACTTCTACTTGGTCGTTTATGCCGTCAATTTCAATGAAATATCGACCTCGAATATCCCTGATTCTAGCGTGCGGCATAAATGCATCGTGACTGTTTTTTCTGTATTCAGCTTGAATCCATCTGTTTCCATCTAAAAATTCAAAAACAGTATTTTTGTTTACAAAACCGGTAACCACTCCTCTGAGATGGCCCTCTTCGATAATCATGGTAAGTCCCTGTTATAATTATGGCACAGTAAGTATAATTAATCAAATTTGGAATTAACTATTTGTAACAATTTTTCTTATATTTACCACCTCGTGGTATAAAATGCAATGAAATAATACTTTCTCCGATGAGGTAATTTGTCGCCTCATTGCAGGAAGGACAATTTGATCCATGGGGGAATTTGACAGCCTGGGCAAATAATACTATCTTTACATATCCTGGATATTATTAATTATATCCTATAATTTCAAGATATTATCCATTTGCGGCAGGCCGGTATCATCATTTACAGGTACCTGTTTGCTCTTATTCGAGCACAGGAAAAAGAGATAAAAAATGTTTGATACAGCTAAATTCAACCCTGATTATATTATTGCCAGGTCTCCTGAAATTATTGCAATTGCCAGGCATGCCGTTTCGGTTGACGATTTCAGGACCTGCCTGGCAAAGCTCGCACACGAAATGATGTTTGAGGCTTTTGACGAATACGATGCATTTAATGCGGGAACGATCATGAGAGTCCGCAATTGTGCGAAGGTGATTGTCCGGATGATGACCCGAAGAAGCGAAGAAAGGGCAAATTTTTCAGTAGCCCGGGCTATCATGGATATTGCTACAGGTAGATCACGTCCAGACCTGACACCGGCATTTTATGCCGACCTGCATTTTCTTTTTCTTGGTCTTCAGGGAAGGGGATCGGGAAAAGCCTTTTCAGATCTTTATCTCACGCCAAGCAGGCTGGAAAAACGGGCAGCAGCAATTGAGCGATCCGGACAGCTGGATGAGTTATATGGTGAGGTGCAGGCAAGACTGGATAAAAGCATGTCCGGTTTGAACGAAGAAGCTGTGCTGAGAAGGAAAAAAAGACGTGAACATATTCTGGAAATTCTGGGGGGGACTGAAAAAGACTGGAATGACTGGCAGTGGCATGTAAACAATATTATGCGGGATGCGCATAATATTTCGCAGTTGGTCAGGTTGTCGAAAAAAGAGCAGGAGGTAATTCATTATGCCAGGAAACATAACCTGCCTTTTGGTATTACCCCGTATTACCTTTCCCTGATGGATGATGATCCTGAAAACGGACGAGATCGGGCCGTCAGAGCCCAGGTAATTCCACCAAAATCATATGTCAGAAAAACGGTTGAAGCGGAAAGAATCGGAATGTGCCGGGATTTTATGCTTGAAGCGGACACTTCGCCGATAGACCTCATCACGCGCCGCTATCCATCGATTTGTATTTTCAAGCCATATAACACCTGCCCGCAGATCTGCATATATTGCCAGAGAAACTGGGAAATCGATGATGCCATGCAACCCGGCGCCATGGCACCTGATGACCAGATCGAGGCGGCTGTCGAGTGGATTCGACAACATCCTGCCATCCATGAAGTGCTGATTACCGGTGGAGATCCGCTTGCGATGAGCGACGGCGAGATTGAGAGGATCATAGGCATGGTGGCCGATATCCCCACGGTCGAGAGGCTCAGGATCGGTTCCAGAACTCCGGTGACTGTTCCCATGCGGCTTAATGACAAGCTTGTCGGCATTCTTGCAAAATTCAGGATTCCAGGTCAACGGCAGGTGTCTTTAGTAACGCATATTCAGCATCCGTACGAGGTAACACCGGATACGGCTGAGGCTGTCGAACGCCTCAGGCAAAAAGGTATTTCCGTGTACAATCAGCTGGTCTACACTTTTTATGTGTCCCGGCGTTTTGAGGCGGTTTATTTACGGCGTCTTCTC
>Ga0224507_10000702_pt1 | contig 13071 bp, 11 predicted proteins | sample SF_Jan12_sed_USG_3_FD_170159 | JGI IMG/M metagenome (GOLD analysis project Ga0224507, IMG submission 170159) | Sediment microbial communities from San Francisco Bay, California, United States - SF_Jan12_sed_USGS_13 | ecosystem: Environmental > Aquatic > Marine > Sediment | place: USA...
CAGCCTGTGCCGGGGGTTCGAGCTACCCGGGCAGAATCACCGGGTTAATGTGAGTGGCGGGGTGCTGGCGGATGAATGCGGGGAGGTGCTGAAACGTTTCTTCCGGGTCAGGCGCGGTTGAACCGGAAATCATTCTGGTGTGGACCAAATGACGCGAAACGCAAACAGCAGTTATATAATGCTCAAATATTCCGGGTTGCAAGGATGCTTCTGCCTGGCTGCCCGGCCGGGATGGCTGGCAATAATTCATTGTAAGGTTCTGATATGTTGGTAAAGCGCACTATTGCTGTTTTGTTATTGATGGCCTGGGTAATAGTTGCGGGTGCCGGCGAACAACAACCGCCGAACGACGTCACCATCTATGCCCCGGCTTCTGTCGATATGAAGGTCAAGCGGGTGACCGAGCATGTCTACTATGTCGAGGGCACGCCCGGGGTGGCGACTGACAATGAGGGCTTCATATCCAATGCCGGGTTTGTCGTAACCGGCGCCGGCGTAGTGGTGTTTGACGCCCTCGGTACCCCCTCGCTTGGACAAATGCTGCTGGAAATGATCCGCGCCATCACCGATGAACCCGTTGTCCGGGTGATTGCCAGCCACTATCACGCCGATCATATCTACGGGCTGCAGGTCTTCGAAGACCTGGATGCCGAGATACTGGCCCCCGCCGGTGCCGAGAAATATCTGGCATCGCAGAACGCCCGGGAGCGTCTCGAGGAGCGCCGCTTTACCCTCGACCCCTGGGTCGATGAGCGCACGCGGCTGGTCTATCCCGACCAGTACCTGGATGAAGGCCTGCAATTCCGGCTCGGGGATGTGGAGTTCATCGTTACCACCGTGGGCGCCGCCCACTCGGATGGCGACCTGACGTTGTACGTGGCACCAGACCGGGTGCTGTTCTCCGGCGATGTCATCTTCGAGGGGCGGGTCCCGTTCCTGGGCGATGCCAATACCCGGCACTGGCTCAAGGTGCTGGAGCGCATGGAGAAGGAACAACTGGTGGCCCTGATCCCCGGTCATGGGGCCGCAGCCGACAATCCCAACGAGGCAATCGGTCTGACTCGTCGTTACCTGGCCTACCTTCGAGATAACATGGCGCAGGCAGTCAGTGAGTTCGTGCCCTTCAGCGAGGCCTACAAGGCCATCGATTGGTCGGCGTTCGAGGGGCTGCCGGCCTTTGCCGAGGCGAACCGCCGCAATGCCTACCAGGTCTATCTGTCACTGGAGGCGGAACTGCTCAGGCGCTAGGCGGCCAGCGCCTCGCCTACAGGGCGGGGGAGTCCAGCAGCAGCGGTTTCGGTACCTCGACCTCGACGACCTCGCGGTCTGTGTACCAGATCAGGATATCGTAGTAGGAACGGATATTCTCCACGTAACGGACCGGTTCGCGTCCGCGCGCATAGCCATAGCGGGTTTGTTGAAACCACTTCTTCTGGCTCAGCAGCGGCAGGTTCTCTTTCACGTCGATCCATTTGTCCGCATCGCCGCCGTTTTTCTGGGTGAGTATCCGCGCATCCTCGAGGTGTCCGTAGCCGATGTTGTAGGCCGCCAGGGCCAGCCAGGTTCGGTCGGGTTCCGGTATCCGCTCCGGGATTTTCGCTCGCATCTGTTCGATATATCTGGTGCCACCGAGGATGCTCTGCACCGGGTCACGCCGGTCTTCGATCCCCAGGTCCTTGGCCGCCGCCTGGGTCAGCATCATCAGGCCACGCACACCCGTTGGAGAAACCGCATCCTTGTCCCAGTGGGATTCCTGGTAGCTGATGGCCGCGACCAGCCGCCAGTCCATGCCCGCTAGTTCGGCGGCACTCTTGAATACATCCAGGTAAAGGGGCAGCCGCTGTTCGATATGGGCCTGGTAGCGGCGTGTACCGACATAGTCGAAGTCGGTGATATGGCCGTAGTAGCGCTCGACCAGCTGGTCCAGTGAGCCGTCTTCCCGGATGCCGGCGAAGAAGTCCAGCGCCGTGTTATACAGGCTGTCATCATCGCTGCGGGTAAAGGCCCAGGCCAGTGGTCGCGGCAGGCTGATATCAAAGGCCGGCTGCAACTCGGGATAGAAACGCTGGTTGATGGACAGTTCGTTGGAGTCGGCGATGGTGTAGTCAATCAGTTGTTGCCATACGAGGTTCAGCAGTTCCTCGCTCTCCATTGTTTCATTTTCCTGCCAGCTGAGGTCGGGATGTTTGTCGCGCAGGGCTTCAAGGCGTTCCACGTGGCTGCTGCCGGCAACCACCTCGAGGCGGCCTTCGAGATCATCGAAGGTCTTTGGCCGGACGGAGTCCCTGCGATAGACCAGCTGGGGTGTGATCTCCTGGTAGACCGGACCGAAGCGGACGCTCTCCTTGCGCTTGTCTGTCACCGTCAGGCCGGCCGCTGCCAGGTGGGCATCGCCACGCGCCACCAGGGGCAGGATGTCATTGAAGTTGGGCGGTACCACGATGCGCAGTTCAACGCCGAGATATTCCGCGAAGCGCTGGGCCAGTTCGTATTCAAACCCGGCCGGACCGTCGCTGCCCTGGTAATAGGTGGTCGGGCTGTTGCGGGTGATCACCACCAGTTCATTCCGGGACTGGATCTGCTCGAGGAGGGAAGGCGGCTTGCCGCAGGAACCGAGCATGAGCGCGAATAACAGCCCGAGGGTGATACAGACCGTGGCGGTATGTACCCTGCATACGCTAGAATACGCAGCCTGAATAACTGGTTGGAATCTTGCCCCGGTAGATTCAAATCCCATGAGAGTTTTTTCAGGCCTGAACCATCTTGGTTTCCATGGTAGCTGGGAGGTTATCATACTGTACCGGCAGATAGATTCAGAAGACCAGTAGATAATTTGGAAAGACTGGAGAGGTACCGAAGCGGTCATAACGGCACCGACTCGAAATCGGTTGAGGGCTTTACCGCCCTACGTGGGTTCGAATCCCACCCTCTCCGCCATCTATAGCAACCGGTATTTGAACAGCCGCGGGTTCTGGTTTACCCTTGCGCGCTTGATCGATCCGGAGAGGTGTCCGAGTGGTTGAAGGAGCACGCCTGGAAAGTGTGTATACGTTAACCCGTATCGAGGGTTCGAATCCCTCCCTCTCCGCCAACAATAGAAAAGGGGCCCTCGCGGCCCCTTTTCTATTGTTTATAACAAGGTGGATTTGAACCCTCGATAATCAATTAGCGGGTTCGACAAGCGTAGCGAGTAATAATCCCAATGCACAAGGATGTGCAGGTGCTGTGAAGCACAGGGATGTGCTGGAGCGGCCTCCCTCTCCGCCATGCGGTCTGGTCTCTGTCCTGCGTCTCTGCAGGAAAGAACCAATCTCACAAGAATTCAGCTGCTTGTGCGGGATACGCGGGCTGATTCAGCCCCCTGAACCGAACAGCTTCCCGCGATATCTCCCGAATATTCCGATTTGTCTCAAACGCCGATTTGGCTGGTTCGGTGTTGGGACCGGCCCGCGTGAGATAATATCCATAAATGGGAAAGAACTATTATGAAACATCCTCTCGCTAGAATTAATGATACGGTCCCCAAAGGACTGATGTGATATCAGTGTTGGCCATTCGGTAAATTATATATCAAATAGTAGGCTGCTTCCGAATACGGTCAATGGATGCCGTTTGAGGTAAACTTCTGCCATGCACAGCGAAATCCTCTTCATCCTGTTCCTCATTACACCATGGGTATTGGTATTAATCGCCGTACTCTTTTATCGCCGACGACGGATAAACAGGACGTTAAACGGTTCCGGATACGGCCGGAATGGTGACGATGGAGGGGACTGAAATTCTCGTAATTATTTGCCTGCAACAGCCAGTATCGCCACTCAAACAGCAGGTTTTTCAACACTATCGGCCGGAATAGGAAGTTCCAGGGGGAATACCTTAGTAATTTAGTCAGATGACCGGCTCCGACCCTGAACGGACGGTTAGGGAGGATGTATCGAACGACCGAATTCGAGTTCTGGCCGATGGTCGCCGACCAATAATCCCGGATCATCAGCATCTTCTGTGTCGTTGGAACTGTAATGTCCGACCGTTCTCTAGCGTAACTGGACCAAGCTGCGCAGGTTCGGCTCCCGACGCCTGCTGCGCCCCGGCGCGTGTGAACCCTTCTGTGTGAAATTCCAACATAATATATCTTGCAGTTGACCGGGATCAGTACCTGTCCATCAGGGATAGCATATGCTGCTCTCAAGGTATCACAGGCCTGATATTAGAGGTTACAAATGAACAGCATCGACACGTCAGGTTGTATCAGTGGTGGCGTGCACTATGCAAGCCGCCTTGAGAACGATATTTTTCGTCTGATATTACGTCAACTCACTGTAGGGATTGCCGGGGTGCTCATCGTAGGCTGCGGCGGCGGTGGTGGTGGTGACGTGATACCGGCATTCACCCTGTTTACCGGCATCGCGATTGCCGACCTGAACGGCGACACAAAGCCAGACCTGGTCACATCGAATATCTTCATCGACGACAGACCGCCTCACCCGGGTCACGTCACCGTTTCCTTGCAACAAGCCGTGACACCGGGCATGTTCGAAAACGGTGTGGATTACCAGGTCGGCGCGGACCCCCAGTTCGTCGCAGCAGCAGACCTGAACAGTGACGGACGCATCGATCTCCTGACCACAAACTACAACGATAACAGCCTCTCGTTGCTTGAACAGTCGCCGGCCGTCACCGGTGCTTATTTACCGGTCACTAACCTCGCTATTGCGACGCATCCGGATGGAATCGTGCTTGCGGACATCAATGGCGACAGCGTTGACGATATTGTCACGACAGGATGGTATCTGGCGTTGCTATTGAATACTCCTGGCAACCCGGGCAGCTTCACTGACGGGGGCACTATTAACACCAACAGTTACATACCGTCAGTCGCCGCTGGCGACATTGACGGTGATGGGCGGATCGACCTTGTCGCAGCGGATACGACAAACGGAGCAGTTCTGGTCTTTTTTCAGGATAATGCGCCGGCTCAGCCAGGTACCTATTCCGGGATGACCACCTACCCCGCGGGTAACCAGCCGTTTGACGTCGAACTCACCGACCTGGACGGCGATGCGAAACTCGACATTGTCATAGCCAATCTGGGAACGCCGTCCGATCCGGATACTGCCAGCGTTGCAGTCCTTATCCAGGACCACAATGCAGCGGCGCGGGGACAGTTTTTGGCTGCTGTATTCTATACGACTGGAGCACGCTCCCAGGATGTGGCGGTCGGTGATCTTAATGACGACGGGCTGCCGGACCTGGCGGTTGCCAATGCCGGGCATCTGAACGATACAGGCAGTCTGTCGATCCTGTTTCAGGGCGCCGTCCCTGGTGCATTCATTGGCGCAGTAAATATCGCTGGCATCACTCAGCCACTGGCACTGGCGATCGGAGATCTGAATGCCGACGGGTTGAACGATATCGCAATGGCGGACGATGGTGCTGCTGTTCTATTCCAGAATATGCAGGCGCCAGGGACATTCCGCCCCGCAGTGCTCATCGATCGATAAAGCGATCCACCATTGCGGTCACGCTGGCCCGGCGTTTTGGCAGCGCTGAATATTGCATACAGTTCACCACTGCTTCTGAATGTCCTGTATCTATAAGCAGCCCTCCGCTGATCTCTGGCGAATGACTGGGTCTGGCCGGGTGTGATCGTTTAACAAGTGCGAATATTAGTGATCGCTGTAATTCCTGGAACGACCATTCCGGTCGTTTAGTCATTTCTTATTCAACTGGGCGGAAACAGGCTGGATGCCGCTCTGGCTGATCAACTAACAATCTCTTGGTTGTAGGTTTGCCTTTGTTGACATATGTCAACATTGCAAGGCCATTATTATATTAGTATTCAATGGCTAATTTAGCATGCCATGTTTTGCCGTTAAGGCAATGATTCTTACGTGACTAAGAGCATGCAAACAATATAACGGGGGCAAATCATGAATCAGAGAATATTAATTCCAACTGTGCCAGTAGCACTCACAGCGTTCGTCTTTATGTTTACATTTTCGAGCAGCGCCACAGCGAGCGTATGTCCGAGTACCAACGTCATCGAGGATCCTCCGAAGTTCCAGTGGAGCAGCAGGAATCAGGGCTACTTCGAAGGTACCCTCGAAATCGGTGAGGCAACCGTTGACATTGGCGGCGAGACCCTGACCACCCGCGCCTTCCGCCAGGATGGGGAAGGGGGGGAATTCAGTATTCCTGGACCGACCATGTACATGTCACCGGGAGAGACCTACGTACTGACCTTTAAGAACTCCCTTCCTTTTGAGGAACCGAGTCCGGAGCACAATACACTTAAAGACCCGAACATCTCCAATATTCATACCCATGGCCTGCATATTTCCGGTGAGACACCGGGCGATGATGTGACACGTATCATCCAGGGTGGTTACTGCGGCGACTATGTCTATGAACTCGGCCCGGATCACATGGGCGGCACCAACTGGTATCACCCCCATCACCACGGCTCGACCTGGCTGCAGGTCGCCGGCGGTGCCCTGGGCATGCTGATTGTCGACGACGCCGGGGATGGAATACCGGAGGGTGTTGCAGACATGAACGAGCGTCTGCTGGCTATCGGGTTCCTTGAGCCGGGTGTGGTTGCCGGCAATGGCGGCGATACGCTGATCTCGGGTACCTTCTCATCAGGCTGGACCGTCAACGGCAAGGTGCAGGGAAACTTCTGTACCCCGGTCAATGAATGGCAGCACTGGCGCGTGCTGCTTGCCGACCCGGATGCCAAGATGAAGAACCTGGTCATCGGTCCCGAGTGCGAGGCCGTGCTCATGGCCCGTGATGGTGTCTGGAGAACCACGGCGCCGATGCCCCTCGTGAATAACACCATCAGCCTCACCGGCGCCTCCCGTGCGGACCTGGCGGTGCGCTGCAGCGCGGACTCGACCATTAAAGTCGGTAACACGGTCGTGGCCAATATTTATGCCGATACCAATCTGCCTGCCGATCTGGAAGCGGGACCCTTTTCTGATGGAGCGAGAGGCATCACGTGGCAGGCACAGCGGCCGAGTTACCTGCGGGACCTGCGCGGACAGCCAGTGGATTTCACGGACTCCATCCAGGTGGGCGCCCGCAGCCTCTACAATCAGTCCTATGATGAAGATGTCCCCATCTTCGATCTGTTGCCGGGGATACAGGAATGGGCTGTCAGTGCGAACAATCATCCCTTCCACCTCCACGTCTATCACCAGCAGGTGCAGGGCATCTGCAATGGCGGCGATTTCGAGGATGGTGAATACTACGACACCATCTCGGGAAGCTGCGATGTGCGATTTGACACGAATCCCCAGACCACGACCGCCTATGACGGCCGGACCATCATGCACTGCCACATCCTGCAGCATGAGGACAACGGGGCCATGGGATGGGCAGATGCAGCACTTGGCGGATTCCAGGCGCCGACCCTGCCCCCGGGCAAGCAGATCCTCTACGCATGCGGTGGCACGGGCTGCACACCCACACCAGGGGAAGAGACCATGGAGATGACCTGCAATGACGGCCTGGATAATGACTGTGACGGCCTGACCGATGGCGACGATCCGGATTGCCAGCAAACAGGCACCTGCTCGGACATCATGAACAGAAACACCTGCAGAAATACCACCGGCTGTGAATGGCAGGGCGGCAAGAACAACGGCATGTGCGTTGATGTGGTTGCCTGCACGCCGACATCGCCGGATGAGGTCGATCTGTGCGGCGACGGTATCGATAATGATTGTGACGGTGTTATCGACTGCGCTGATAATGATTGTAGCGCCGATCCGGTGTGCGATGTAACTTGTACTGATTTCACGGATCAACTAGCTTGCGAGACTGCAGGCTGCAACTGGCAAGCCAGAAAAATGCGCTGTCGTTAAAAACTGCAGTGAATTACATTTTCCGTCAGGAATAGGTGTAACAGGAACCCCGCAATCGCGGGGTTTTTGTTTAATGGAAATGTCGCTTTCTGGCCGATAGTACGCGTTTAGCCTGCAGCCTCCTGTGCTTTCCAGAGAAGGGCCGGAACCGACATTAAGTTGCCGATTGTCTATGAGATTTCTAAGCAAGCAATTATTTCTACTTATATATCACCGTTAGTATTGGCTACATATGTATACCGGGTGTACGCTTCCGAGAACCAGTCAAACAAATATAGAACGAGGAGTCACTGATGATAAAAATACCAGCAAAATCTGCCAGCCCTGCTTGTCTTTCCCTGTTCGCTGCAGCTGCGTTAGCCTGCTTTTCGCTACCGGGCCATGCCTCCAAACTCACGGCCACAGCCAACATCAAGGGCTGTACAGACGCCAGTATTTCAGGAAGGGCGACACTCAGGGAAGCGGTAATGGAAGAAGGTATCAAGGAAGTCACCATCCATCTCATGGTGGAGGGATTATCCGATGGCAAGCATGCTGTGCACATTCACGAAACGGCAGCCTGCGAGCCCTGCGGCGCAGCCAAGGGCCACCACGATCCAGGACCCTTCGGACAGACGCGTCCGGACAGCGCGGGTGACACTGTTCCTGCCACAGACATCAATCACCCCTATCATATGGGCGATCTCATCAACATCGAGGTGAAGAACGGCAGGGGCTCCATGAAGCATACGAGCAACCGGGTGACCTTGTCAGCGGGCCGTCTCAGCCTGTTTGATGATGACGGCAGCAGTTTCATCATTCATACCAATGAAGATACCTACTGTGACGAGGAAAGCGACCTCAAGAAAGGTTGCGCAGGTGGTTCGCGCGACGCCTGCGGAATCATAATAGCTGATTGATATTAGCTGGTGGCGGAGGGATTTAAACTTAATCCCTCCGCCCCTCTTGCAGTTTTTGACGTTGACCAACAACAACCTTGATCGCGTGCCGAAACAGTTGCGGAATTGGAATGTCATCAGGCTTATCTCGCCGTTGAACAGTTCTATCCCATCTTTGTAGGCGCGATTATGGTTTCTTCGATCGCCGTCATTTTATGGTGCTGTATGTCCGGAGTTGGCCGGAAGTGTGAGTACATCTTGCTGTGCGTGAATGACCGGAGTTGCGGCATTGCTGTCCTCCAGACCGCCCAGGGGAACGGCAAGTCTAGGTCGCATTCCTGACCTTCATGGGAAATACATGAGTACATTACTTGGACGCTCACTTCTGACCCAACCTGGAAGTACAGTATTTCAGCCTGGATGACCGGAACTGTTTGCAGACATTTAGGGGGTCGGAGTCTGGTCGGCAATCTTCGATTCAAATGTGACCTTCACTGATTTCTAAAGCGAAGTATAAATAAACCGCTAGGCAATATAACATGACACTATCTTGTTGAAAGTTATGGAGGCGAAAGTGCATATTTTGCCTAAAAGGCATAAACTTATTTTTACTTTTAGGCAAACTAATTGTAGTTAACCGTAATAAGTACTGGAAATTCAATTTATGAAAGCCATTAGCAGAATTGGACATAAAGCGATTACTTGGGTCGAGGACGTTGGCCTAATAATTATTGCTTTTTCGACTATAATCGCGGTAGGAATTGAAATTTCATCAATGTTCGAAGCAAGGACTGTCACTTTAGCGGATCTGCTGCTCCTCTTTATATATCTCGAAGTACTCGCCATGGTGGCGATATATCTTGATTCTGGTAAGTTGCCAGTTCGAATGCCTCTGTATATAGCGATAGTGGCACTGGCGCGCTATATGATTTTGGATATGAAAAGCCTGGATACCTGGAGAATGCTAGGTGTTGCTGGTGCGGTGTTGCTTATCTCGTTAGCTATCTTTGTGATCAGATATGGCCATACTCGATTCCCTTACAGCAAAGAGGATAACAGCTAACAAGGCGCCCAAGCCGTACGGCTTCGCCGCCGCTTGGCTTGATCGTTACGAATGACCAGATTTGCTGCTGCCATCTAGCCAAGATGTATACACAGGCACACTTACATGAACGATATGTTTCGGCATATTGCAGTCAATTGACACAATAGGCCGCGTCGGTACTATTACCAATAGTGCGGATTCCGCCTATTACACTGTTAGAACGGTGAAGGAATCTCTATGTCGCATCCCGAACTGGTCGAGCATGAGGACCGTATAGAGATTCGGTCCCGGATGCGCGTCGGAATGCGCATCCTTCTAGCCGCGCTCGGCCTCTTCCCGCTTCTCGCTCCCTACGAGCTGCTAGTCAAAATCGACTGGGAGCGCTTTATGAGTCCCTTTTTCTTCCTGGCCGCGTTCGTTTCGGCGGGTGCGACTGCCCTAAGCGCGTTTTTCTTCTTCGCTGCGGTCGCCGGTTTGAGCTCGAAAATTGTCTTTGATAGACACACTGCGACATTCAGCTACTCCCGGGAGGCGCCTGTCCTCCGTCGTACCAGACAGATACAACCATTGTCGGATGTCCGCAATATTGAGGTCGGCGTTCGCGACTGGAGTGACGGTGTACCGACATACCATCTAAGTGTTTCCATGGAAGACGGCACCGTCTTCGAAAGCGGTTCATCTTGGTCGCGCGACGAGATCGAGTGGATCAGGGGCCGTGTTGGCCAATTCCTTGCAGCCGTCGATGAATAGCCGTTCTAACCAGCGGTTCCAGCGGACGGTCTTCGCGCTGCGCGCTCGGCCCGCCGCTGAACCGCAGCGTTACGTATGACCGGAGTTGCCGCATCTGAGACCTTTACGGAAATCCTGGGAATTTCGCTTTCTGGCCGGTTGTCCCCCTTGCCGATATCAACAAGATTCGAAATTCAGAGCGCGACGAAGGGCAAGTAACTGCCAGAAACAGGACATTCCTGGGATAACCTTCTGAATTTTATGCTAAACGGCAAAGAACGACCCAATGAGGAAATTTAGCGTTTCAGATTAAATGTCTTGAAAGACTGCATCAGCAGACCTTTGTTTTCAGCCAACGAACTGGCGCTATTGCCCATAAGGACACCTGGATCTGCTAAATGACGTGTTCTGGCCGTAATAGACTGAATTTATTGTGGTAATTTACTCAACCTCCTGGATCTGTCATGGCTAACGCTATGACATTATGTCGCACGTATTTGGCAACTTTTCAATAATAAATATTGTATAATATAAGGAGATACTTAATTAGATTCGGGCAAGAAGGATCAGCAATGTCAAATATGATTGCGAATTTATTTATCCGTGCCAATCAATGCCGTTTCGCGTGTTCTTTGAAGCTGATATTAGCTGTCAGCTTTTATTACGCGATTCATATTGCCCTCTCTCACCAAGCCGACGTGTCACCCTATCCATTTATATTGCTGGTGGCTTTGGTTGGGGTGATTGCGATCCTGGCTGTGGCGTCTCACATGAACTGCCAGCTCCGCAAAGTTGAGAAAGAAGGAGGAATTGACTAACAAAGGGGGATTGATCATGAATTACATGACCGGCTTCAATCGCCGTTTTCTGTGTGTGCGGGAATGACCGTTTCTCGCTCTATGGGTTCCGCGTGTACTCGAAGATCATGCCGTGGTTGTCCATTACGAAAATATCCCCCTCGACTGTGCCCTCGGTGATTCCGGCACCTTCCCACGTCATAATCAACCGGAAATCTCTCACCACATACTGCGCATGGACCTCGCGGGTCACATCCTCGCCGCCAGGCGCGGTAAAACTCATACTGCTGAAGCATGTGCCGTCGGCGCTTATAATGAAGGTACCAGAACGGACCTCTAGCGCCACGCCATCGTGAGACACGGTGCCCGGCATAGCGGCTCTTTCGGGAGCCGTTCTGTTTGGGTAGGGAACTTCCGGATTTTGGCCGATATCGGACCAAGACTGTTTCTAAGCAAGAATCCCCTTACGCGCAGCAGTGTCTTCGGGATCAACCCATCAGCTGCACGCCTGACAGAAAGTAATGGAAACGGCCTATAATTAATGAAAGTACCAAGCCAATTACCACGATGATAGCTTCACGACCCCATTTACCCTGTACTTCTGGCTTCACCCAGGCTCCATCACGTCGATTTATGGTCAATATGGATACCACACACCAGGCACCCAGTGCAGAAAAGACTATCACCGAGCGGCTGTCTCCATTGAGTAGAAGATGTGCTACAGCCCACAACAACACACCCGTCAATTGCGGATGACGGATGACCTGTTTGATTCGCGTAGGGAAGTTAGCCGCAACCATTAGTATGAAGCCGATGACCACAAGCAGCATGGCCGGAAGATGCAGTTCATCCGGCGGTGTATAGAGATGGCTCGGGACAGTATTGCGCCAGCCGAACACGATCAACAACAGACTGGCTACAAGTAAAAGGGAAAAGATACTTTGGTAGATGATATTGCCCAGGCGTTCCACAAGCTGCTGCCGACTAGACGATGCAATTGATGGAAAAAGATGCACAGCGATCCAGACAAGCAAACCAAAAGTAAGCATACGCATTTGGAAACTCCCTGTTGATTATCACATTAACAGGCCGACAACATAGGCAATTGTATTCCGACTGTATCCTGCCTGGTCAAGCAGTGGATATTGCTGGATTACACGGGGCCTCCTGCAGTCGGGTCGGAAACCGGCCAGGCCGGAATATGCCGACCGTTGTCGTGTGGGCAGCATTTCCTTGAGGCCGTGTATTCGCCGAAAGTACGCATTTAGCTGGCCAGATTGACCTGGCTTGCTCAGACGCGTCCTAACGACCCAACCCTAATCTTCGCAGACTTCCCAAATATTAGACCCAGCATGACCACATTGAGTGCCTCCTTGCTGGCGCGGTAGGCATAACGGCCCCCGGCTATGTGACTGGTGATGGCAACCACCGGCGGCCTTTTGTTGTTCCACGCCACCAGGACGGCCAGTGCCTACAAATCATGCGCCAGTTTGGGATGGCCGCGGTTGGTGTACAACCGCCTACGTGCATTGCTGAGCCCACTTGAGTCCCAGACTGCGATTTGCGCCGGAATTGCCGCCACTGCTTCACTTTAGTTCAGTGTAGTCAAAGACAAATAAAGCTATCCTGTCTTCTGGTATTACATGGGAAGAGTGCTGTTTATGCGTAGCGTTGCGCGGGTAAGACTTCATATAATGGCTGCCTGAGAACATCAGCGGACCACTTGGAGCGACAACGACCATGGAACTTCTCAA
>Ga0224507_10000703_pt1 | contig 13071 bp, 17 predicted proteins | sample SF_Jan12_sed_USG_3_FD_170159 | JGI IMG/M metagenome (GOLD analysis project Ga0224507, IMG submission 170159) | Sediment microbial communities from San Francisco Bay, California, United States - SF_Jan12_sed_USGS_13 | ecosystem: Environmental > Aquatic > Marine > Sediment | place: USA...
CCTCAATGTCTTTTTCGTTAAGTTCTTTTTCACCAAGACTTTTCGCTGCATTAGAAAATGCACGACGAAGTTTATCAAACATGTTTTATCCCGATTGTGGTTGTTGCATTGCCTGCATCATTTGATTCATTTGTGCTTTTCCTTGTTCTAATCGATTTGCCGCATCCTGTTTTTTTACGGAGGTATCTTGTAAAGCAATCTCAATTTCTTTAATTCGTGCTTCAAGATAATTAATTGCTGAAGGAAAATCTTTTTCAACTGCTACTCCTGCACCAATATTCAAAATGATTTTGCTATTTGATGAAATTTTTGTTGGGACATAAGTTCCCATTCCAATTGGAACTAGAGTTTCTGTTTCAGGCTTTTTACCAAGTGATTGGATGGACTCAATTGCAGCGGTTGCTTCTCTCAAAATACTATAGAATGTGGATTCTCTTTGAGATAAATCAGAAAAATATGTTTCAAGCATTTGCATTTGCTGCATTAATTGCTCGGCCTGTTCTTCACTCATTTACAACCAACCTTTCTCAGATGGTTATAAATTCATTCATGGACAGATACGGAAAAATCAAAGATATTGAATGAATAAAAAAAATAAAGATTAGAACTTTATTTTGCTTTAGAAAATCTATTTTCTACTTCATCCCAGTTAACTACATTCCACCATGCGGCGATATAATCTGGTCTTTTGTTTTGGTAGTTAAGATAGTATGCATGTTCCCAAACATCACAGCCCAACAATGGTACTAGTCCTTCGGTTCTTGGACTTGTTTGGTTTGGCATTGATTTGTATTCAACCTTTCCTGAAGAAGGATTGTAAACTAACCATCCCCAACCGCTACCTTGTATTACTGCTGTAGTAGATGAAAATTTTTCTTTAAAGTCAGAGAAGCTTCCAAAAGAACTGTTAATTGCATCAGCAATTGATCCTCCGGGTTCTCCGCCTCCGTTTGCTTTCATGTTGTTCCAAAATAGCCTGTGGTTATCATAGCCACCACCATTGAAATTAACTGCACTTCTTTGGGCATCTGGTACTGATTTAATATCAGACAAAATGTCAATGATATCTTTTGCTTGGATATCAGCAGGACATGCTTCAAGAGCTGCATTTAGTTTGTCAGTGTATGCTTGATGATGCTTTGTGTGATGAATCTCCATTGTTCTTGCATCAATGTGAGGTTCTAGTGCATCATATGCATAGGGCATTTCAGGAAGAGTGTATTTTCCCATATATTCAAAGAAAGTCTAATTCAATTTATTGCTTTATGAAGCAATTCATTTTTACTTGTAAAAACTGTTAAAAAATTTGTGAAATTCCTAGTTTTTTCCTTAATCATAGTAACTGCTGGTGGAGGTATTTTGTTTCAGTCATTCCAAAGCGAAAATGAAATAGGAGCATATCTGAATAGAAGTACACCATACATTGGAACCGAAATTCCCAGAATGGATGGAATTGATGGAACTGGTATTAAAGTAGCAGTTATAGATACAGGCGTGGACTTTAATCATCCCGATTTGTTTGGATGGGGGCCTGATGGTAAAGTCATAGGAGGATACAATTTCATAAACGAGGGTCAGCCGCCAATGGATACTAATGGTCATGGCACTCAAGTTGCAGGAGTTATTGCAGCTGATGGACAAATAAAAGGAGTTGCACCTAAAGCAAAAATCCTCGCTTACAAAGTTTCAGAAAATGGTGAAGGTGTATCATCAGACTTGATAATAAGAGCGATTGAAAAAGCAATTGAGGATGATGCAAACATCATCAACATTAGTTTAGGAGTAAACAAAACAAATGCAAAAATTGAACGTGCAGTGAATCACGCATTAGAAAAAGAAATTTTTGTAGTAACAGCAGCTGGAAATGACGGTCCTGTATTAGGGACAATTGGAAGTCCTGGAAGAAATCACGGTTCAGTTACAGTTGGCGCAACATACAACAATCTTACTTCAAGCTTAGTTGCAACACTAGAAGTTAATGACAAACCATTCACAGCAATTCCGATGGTTGGCTCTACTAAATTGAAAAATCCAATTACTGGAGAAATAATTTTTGCAGGATATGGAAAAATAAAAGACTTTGAGGATCTCAACGTAAAAGACGCAATTGTAATTGTTGAGAGAGGAAGTGACGTTGAAGGAGAATTGTTGTATTTTTCAATCAAGGAAAGCAATGCAGCAAATGCAGGTGCAAAAGCATTGATAGTATACAATAATTCTCCAGGAATTTTTCTTGGAGAATTGATCCATGAATTTATAGATCCAGAGTATAGTCCACAGATTCCAGTTGTATCGATTGATAGAGAAGAAGGACTAGAAATTATAGAATCAATAAAAACAGAGAACTATGCCTCAATGCATTTGTTTTACAATCCAGATTTTGTAGTGCATTTTAGTTCAAGAGGTCCGGTTTCACCATTTTACATAAAACCAGAAATAGTAGCACCTGGCGCATACATCAATAGCACCCAGAACAATGCAGGGTATAATTTCACAAGCGGGACAAGTTATGCTGCACCTCATGTTAGTGGGGCTGCTGCACTATTACTCCAAAAAAACCCACTTTTTCATCATCATGAGATAAAATCACTACTATTAACAACAGTTGAGCCTGTTTCTGATGCCTACGGCCAGCATTTCTCCGTAAACGATGCAGGTGCAGGAAGACTAGACATTGAAAATGCCTACGGTGCCAAGATAATCATAATGCCACCAAATTTTGTGATCAGTGTTTCATCAGATAATCGAATTGCAGAAAAACAGCTAGAGTTGAAATTGATTGAAGGTACATTAGATAATTTTGATGTAGAATTTGAAGGGCCAGAATTCATAAAATTTGCATACATTCTTGAAGGAAACAATTTACAAATCAAAATGAGTATGACTAATGAAAACTTTGGAGATCATGAAGGAAAGATAATTATTCATCATGATGGCACACGTTATACCATTCCATTTTTGGTACACTATACACAAGGTTCAGTTTCAGTAATTCAACAAAATCAAAAACTTTCATTTGAGATCCATCATCCAGATGAATGGAATTTTGCAAAAATATCAGTTACAAATAGCAAAGATGGAAAAGTCGATACAGTGACTATGTTGCCAAACAAAAAAGCAACAGTAGAAATTTATGAGAATTCAGAATATTGGATAGATGCAAAAATAAGAACAAATCAAAACACAACAAGTGCATACAACACAATTAAGATAACTACAATTCCAGAAAACATTCAGAGATGGGACATTGACATTCCAGAAAAACAGATCGGAATAATTGCAATCATGGTTATTGCCATAGGAATTTTTGGGATAATTAAAAGATAATCTAAACAGATTTTGGGCCTGCGTTAATTATTTCAGATGAGACGCCATCAAATTTCTTAAAGTTCTCAACAAACATCTGAGATAATTTTTTTGCAGATAATTCATACGAGTCTTTGTCTTCCCAAGTATTTTTTGGGTCTAAGATTTCTGAAGGAACACCTTCTACTTCAGTTGGAATATCTAAATTGAACAAATCATCATGACGATACTTTACAATATCTAGTGCGCCTGAAAGGGCAGCTGTTACCATAGCACGGCTATACTTTATCTTGATTCTTTCTCCAACTCCGTATGGGCCACTGGACCATCCAGTATTTACAAGATAAACCACGGTGTTGTGCTGGTTTATTTTTTCTCCAAGTAATTTGGCGTAAACTGATGCAGGTCTAGGCATAAATGGTGCACCAAAACACTCTGAAAATACAGATTTTGGCTCTTTAATACCACGTTCGGTTCCTGCCAACTTACTGGTGTAGCCAGACATGAAATGGAACATTGCAGCTTCCTTTGTTAATCTAGAAACTGGCGGTAAAACTCCTAATGCATCAGCTGTCAAAAATACAATCACTTTAGGATTTCCTCCGACACTTGGAATCACAGCACCTGGAATGAAATCTAGAGGGTATGCAACCCTAGTGTTTTCAGTTAATGTGTTGTCATCATAATCAGGGACATTGTCTTTGAGTACTACATTTTCTAAAACTGCACCAGGTCTGATTGCATTCCAGATTTCAGGTTCTGCTTCTTGACTAAGATTGATACACTTTGCATAGCATCCACCTTCAAAGTTGAATGTTCCATTATCAGACCAACCATGTTCATCATCACCAATTAGTCTTCTATTTGGATCTGCAGAAAGAGTTGTCTTACCAGTACCAGATAACCCAAAGAATAATGCAGTGTCTCCTTTTTCTCCGATGTTTGCAGAGCAGTGCATTGGGAAAATACCACGTTCTGGTAGAAGGAAATTCATTACGCCAAACATTGACTTCTTCATTTCACCAGCATATTCAGTTCCTCCAATCAAAACAATTTTTCTTGTCAAATCAATTAAGATGAATATATCAGTTCTAGTTCCATCAACTTCTGGAACTGCTTTAAAGTCATTAATACACAATATTGTAAATTCAGGTTCATGGTTTTCGAGTTCATCGTTTGTTGGCCTGATAAACAAATTCCTTGAGAACATATTTTGCCAGACATGATCATTAATCACTCTAATCGGTAAGCGGGTATCAGGATCTGCTCCTACAAAACCATCAAAGACAAAAAGTTCCTTGTTATCAACAAAGTTTTTCATTTTCTCTAAAAGTTTCTCAAATTTGCCAGTTGGGAATTGGTGATTGATTTTTCCCCAATCAATGGTGTCATGGGTTTTATCATCAAACACAATAAATCGATCATCAGGAGATCTGCCTGTATATTTTCCAGTATTGACTGAAAGAGAACCGGTGGAATTTACTACGCCCTCTTTTCTTTCAACAGATATACGAACCATCTCATCAACATCTAGATTTCTGTGGACTTTGGAGGGATTGATTCCAAATTCTTTAAGCTGTGAGGAAAATTTGTCAGTTACTGCAGTACCTACTACTTGAGTCAGAGGGTTTGACCTCCAAAAATATTTCTATCAATCCCAGATCTGTTCATGAGATAAAGTTCCGCGTAAAGTTTCCTTATTATATTTTTCCTATTAAAAATTATTTTTTGTCTAGGAACGTATTTATTCCAAAATTCAAGACTCAGAATGATGCCTATCAATAAGGATAAAATTGCAAAGAGACAAGAAGTAAAAGAACACAATCCAGACTTTGTAAGACCAGAAAGTTGGCGTTACGTTAGACTACAGACTAATTGGAGAAAGCCAAAAGGTATTGATCATCATCAGAGAAAGCAAAAGAGCAGAGGTCGTCCAGGACTCGTAAAAGTTGGATATGGAGGACCAAAAATTGCAAGAGGATTACACCCATCAGGGTATACAGATAATTTAGTATTCAATTTATCAGATTTAGAAAAACTAGATCCAAAAAAAGATGGTGTCAGATTCGGGCACAGTGTTGGAACTAGAAAAAGAAAGGAAATCATCGTAAAAGCAATTGAAAACAAATTCAAAATTTTTAATGCGAGAGTGAGTGCAAGTGGTAGTAAATCTTAATGCAAAAAAAAGACTCGCATCTAGAGTCACAGGTGTTGGAATTCATAGAATTAAGTTTGACACTGATCACCTAGATGATATTGCCGATGCAATTACTAGAGAAAATATTAGAAGTCTAATTACTGCAAATACAATCAAAATTAAACCATTTGTAGGAACATCTAGAGGAAGAGCACAATTCAAGAAAGATCAAAAAAACAAGAGAGGTACAACTCAAGGCTCAAAACAAGGTAGAAAAGGTGCAAGAGTTGGTAAGAAAGAAGTTTATGTTGCCAAAGTGCGTTCATTGAGAAGACTGCTAAAGATTGCAAAAGACAGGAAAGATTTAACCAATCCAGAATTTTGGACACTCTACAAAAAAGTCGGAGGGAATACTGTTAGAAACAAGGCGCACCTCAGACTGCTAATGGACGAAATTAGAGAAAAGAGAAAAGATTAGAACCGATGAACAGTATTTTCTAAATTCATAATTTTTCCGTTTTTAATCTTGATGCCTTCATCACTAAGCATCTTTGTTTTTATGTGCTCCCCGTAGGCATAACCGCCTATTTTGCCTGTAGACATTACAACTCTATGGCAGGGAATAATCACAGGATATGGATTTTTGTTCATAATTTTTCCGATGAATCTTTGACCGTTTTTTAATCCAACAGCTTTTGCCAATTCCCCATAAGTGGTGATTTTGCCTTTTGGGACTTCAAGTAATTTCTTGTAAATCTTTTGTTCAATATTCAAATTTTAATTACCTCAAGATCTGTTGATTCAAGCAAGTCAAGTACTTTTTGTTTCTCAGAACCTAATCCTCTCCAATCTAAAAGGGCAGCTGTTGCCATTTTGTTTTTTGAGATAATGTGAGAAAATAGTTCTTCATCGAGATTCTCTAAATTATGTTTTGGAATTACTGTGCCGAGTGCATATTTTCCATTAAGCAATTCATTGGTAAACTTTGAAGGGTAATGTGTTCCACCAAAACAAATTGCCACAGAGTTTTCTTTGATAGGTTGTGATAGAACCTGATGGATAAGAGTTGCAACAGAATTGCATAAAGATTCATCAGTCCACTGTTTTTCAGTAGTGCCTATCTCTATGAATATCGAGGGTTTTTTCAATGCAGTTGGACCATGGTGTGTTGCCTCTATAGTTATTTGAAAATCGGAAAACTTTGACTGGTTTTTCTTCAATGTTTGAAGATACGCTTTCTGAAGATCAGGATGGGGAATTGCAATTTGTCGGTCATTTCCTCCAAACTTTGCTTCAGAGAAATTTCCAGTGCTGTGACACGTCAAAGCCAATTGACCAGACTCTGCAGCATGTTTTGACAAAAAAACAAATCCATCATAATCATATTTTTCTTCTAACCAATCTGCTGAAATGGCAGGAGTTGGGATAATAACCAAGTCATAGTATTTTCCACGAAAAACATCATCTTCTTTGGTCATTTCCTTTGAAAGAAATTTTGCCATATTGTGACCTGCGGGGTCATCTCGATACGCAACTAGCAGTTCCATGAGATAAGGAATATAAGGACACCTTATTAATTTCCAGCAATGAACCCTAGGCAGACTTTGAAAAATATGTTAAATACCATGAAAATGGCAAAAAAGCCAGACAAAGACGAATACCAACAACACCTCAGACTAGTTTTGATGGGAATTGCAGGAGTAGGAGCTATTGGATTTACCATACAGTTTGTCTTTTCAGTAATTACATTTGGAAGGTAAAATTGTCCGAAGAAATAAAATCACATCTGTTTGCAATCAGAACCACTGGAGGGCAAGAAAAAGTAGTAATGCGATTATTAGAGGCAAAAGCTAATGCTAATCAAATTAACATTCAATCAGTATTATTAGTAGATAATCTAAAGGGATATGTCGTAATTGAAGCAATCAATCCAAGCGATGCATACATGGCAGTTGAAGGAGTAAGACACATTCGAGGTCAATTAAGGGGAGAATTAGAATTCAAAGACATCGAAGGATATCTAATCAAGAAATCAACAGTTTCACAATTAACAGTAGACAATATCGTAGAAATTACAGGAGGTCCATTCAAGGGAATGAAAGCAACGATAACCAGAATTGATGTTGACAAAGAAGAGGCAACCGTAGTTTTGCTAGATGCATCATACCAATTACCAGTAACAGTAGATGCAAACTACCTAAAACTCTCAAGCAAGGCTTAGGAAGGATTAAATTTTCAATTCGAGTGTGAATTAACATGGGAGAACAAAAAGTATCATCACTTGTAACAGGCGGAGGAGCATCAGCAGGTCCACCATTAGGTCCAGCATTAGGACCGCTAGGTGTAAACATTATGGAAGTTATTCAAGCAATTAATGATAAAACAAAAGACTTTGAGGGAATGAAAGTTCCAGTTACAGTAATTGTTGATACGGATACAAAAAAATACGAAATCGAAATCGGCATCCCATCAGCTGCTGCATTAATCATGAAAGAAGCAGGAATTCAAAAAGGTTCAGGCACATCTGGTACTGAATGGGCAGGGGATGTAACAATAGATGCAGTAATCAAAGTAGCAAATACAAAACTAGAGAAATCTTATGCTTCATCATTAAAATCAGTTGCAAAAACAATCATTGGTACGTGTCTTGCATTGGGAGTCAAAGTAGAAGGAAAAACTCCAAAAGAGATAACAGTTGAAATCAATGAAGGTAAATGGGATTCAAAATTCCAATAAAATTTATTCCCAAACATACCATCTTTTAATATAGAATAATGTGGAACGAAAATCTCAAAACCTTTAACATAATGATAGCACATACAAATCTTCTAGGACAAAGTACGACTCAAGTATTGGGACGACTCGAACAGAAAAATGTAATGGCATATCACGTTAGTAAAGTTTGAAAGCAGAAAACAGGATTACATTATAGTGGGTTAAGAATTTCAGGTTCCAATAATTTTTGTGATGTATTTCATTTTGATGCTGTAAGAGCAACAATGAACAAAGCAATTGTATTCAAAATTGATTCTAAAATTCTCAAAAAATTATCAATTGCTACTAAAAGATATGCTATTGTACTAGGCATATTGAAAAAGTTAGATGGGTTCTGGGGGAAAAGAGATTTTCACAATATTGAGAATAACAAGTTTTACATCGCTTAAATTATATCACATACAAGTTTAGTTTATTCTGATTCTATAGAATGGGAACATTAGCTGAATCTAATTAGTTCAATCTAATTTTCACACGGTTTAAATAAAAAAATAATACATAAAGTACAATGAGAATGGATTCATGCAGAAAATGTGGAATTGAATTAGAAGAAAACAAAAAATGTGATATTTGTGGAAAAGTAAATCAGTTTTACTGTCACAACTGTGGTAAAATATCAGAAGAGCAAATTCATTCAGAGTGTTATCTCATAAGTTCTAACTACAGTTTGGTGAATCCAACTGCTGTGTAATTCTAATAATTCATAACCATGATTCAAAGAATTTAGTTTTTTTATTCAAACATTGAAAATATTTTCTTAGTTAATGAACTTGTCATAAGACGGTTGTTTTTAGCATAAAATTCTAAAATTGATTGTTCTAAAAATTTCATTAACTTCAGAATCTTTCTTTCTGAAAATAAAAAACCAGATATTAAACTGTTTGAGTAAGATACACAGGATCCTTATCGGTTTTTTGTAGTTCAACAAAAGTTTCAGAATTTTGAATGCCTGGAATTTTACCAATCTTCTTAATGACTATAATATGAAGAGATTCAAGATCTTTTGCATAAACCTGGATGATTATATCAAATCTACCGGTGACTTCTGAGATTGATACAACTTCCGGAATGCCCATGAGTGTTTTATGAATTTCATCCTTGTATTTTGGATCCCTGTTGATTCCAACTGAGGCCTTGACGCCAATTCCCAAAAGAGAGTCATCTATCTCTACTGTGAATTTTTTGATTAGTTTTTTCTTCATCAATCTCTTGATTCGGCTATACAATACTGATGCATTAATCCCAAGTTTTTTAGATAGTGTAGGAACAGATATTGAACCATCTTTGGTCAATTCAAAAAGTAATTTCATATCTAGTTCGTCAAAACGATGCAACGTATTCGAAAAAAGATTTTATGATTTAATATATGTAGGTTTTTACAAATAATTCATCCAGATTTACAAGATTTTATTGAAAATCTGTAATTTTTCCAAAAATATCGATTACTAAAAACTGCAATCCCTAAACGATTTTAGACGGATATGTTTTATTCCTATTTCATTAAGTAAAACTACAATTTTAGGTTAAATTAGTAACAAAGGGTCGTAAGAAACTGTTTTAGATATTAGTCAGTTAGTGTAAACCCAAGTTCCTTGTATTTTGTGTCAAATTTGATCCTAGTTGTTTTACTGTAAAAGAGGATATTTTTACTAGTCGTGACAGGTAAGGGTACTAGTCCATACTGCATTATACTCACAAGATAGTCATAAAATCTTTCATCATCAAGCGCGATTGAATAACACCATTTCCTCTTTTTCATGCAGTTTCTGACACTCCTTGTGTTACTGATTCTACTCTTACCTCAATCATATCATCATCTATTTTTTCAAATCTTGTGATCCTGTATCTTTTGTGATTCATCTTGATTATCCCGCCAACTGGATGAATTGGATTATCACCTTCAAAGATTTCAACAAATGAACGATTTGTCAATAGAACATTCAAGAGTTTGTCTTTGTCTTTCTCACGATTGTTATTGTACCATATGAGATACTTCATAGCTCATCAAATCCTTGATAGACTTTTTCCAATCTTATCCAGATATTGCCATAGTTTGACTTGACATATTCTTGCGGGTCTTTGACATATTGTACATCTCCTATCTGCTTGCTGCACTTTGGACATACTCCTTTCTTAAATGGGATTTCATTTTGCCCACAATGTGGACATGCTCTGTAGTCCTGAAACATTGCAGTTTTTGAAAAAATTCTATATCTTGGAACATCAGTTTCTTGCTTTGTCTTTATTAGATTATGACTCATGATTCTGAAAATTCCAAAATAACATAAAACTACCATGCTAGCAAGAGTAGGAAGTCATAGCAACGCTATCAAATCATAGCAATTCTATCATCATTGTAAATAATATTGAAGATATTTTTTTCACAAAATGGTATTTTGATTTGCTTAAAAGGGAATATATCTACAATACATCAAATCTTATTTTTTAGACGAACAGTAACAACAATGCATGATTTCAAAAAAATTATTTCTGGTTTATTTTAATTACTTATTTACTCTTCACCTAAAATCACGAATTTCTAATCTCATACTTGTTTTTCCTTGTCAATCTATAATAATTTTTTACTCAACATGGATCTGAAATTCATTAGATTTTTATGAAATCAGAGTATCTTAATGTAAAATAAAGATGATAATTTTCACGATGTTTTTTATCATTTATGTATGTTCAACCAAATAAATTAAATGATTTTAGGAAATCTGATCTAAGAGATTATGCACATCCTTATTTTCTGGATCGAATTCATTAGCTTTATCAAGAAGGATTCTTGCACCGTCGTAATTGTTAGCACGAATAAGCATTTCTGCACTAGATAATAATTTTTTTGCATTATCTCTTTCAATATCCTTTAGAGACATATCTAAATCCTCAATTTTGTCTCTATCTTTTGCAGATCCATATTCATCATATGTTTGAATTAACATGTAAATCGTTTCAAAATTATTTTTATCAATAAGAAGCGATCTTTCTAGAAGGTATATTCTAACTGATAAATGGTCTAGATTTTTATTTTTATCATCTTTAGTTTTGAGTAATTCAGCCTTATAATTAAGAGTGGACGGTTTTTCTTTAATTGCCAAAGCCTCATCTAAAATGATTAATGCCTCATTGATTTCTCCTTTGCTTTCTTGGATTTTAGCCTTTAAATTCAACATGTTAGTATTCTTGGGGTCAATTGCTTCTGCTTTGACAATATATTCCTCTGCTTTCTCCAAGTAAAACGGAATTCCACCCGTATTGATGTATTTGTCAAAGTAGTATCCTATCAGCCCAATGATCCCATTAATGTGATCGTCATCTAAAGATAAAGCATGGTCATATAAAATTTCAGCATGACCAATACCAGGACACAAACTGGTCTGTAAATAACCTAGGCCTACCCATGGGTCTGGTTCTAGAGGTTCAAGTATTGCTGCCATATAGTACATAGGAAATGCCACTTCAAATAGTGGAGGGCCTTGTCCCACGTAATTATCAGCTTCCTTCATGAATTCATTATAGTAAAGTTCTTTGTTTTTAACAATCTGTATTTTGGGTACTGATAAAAGGCTATTAGAATTGCACATGTTAGAAGTAATTAATTCAGAAATATCAAACATGATCCGAATAATTTTGTCATTATCTGAAATGTAGAGTGCATTGTTTTTTTCATCAAACTCTACGTGAGTAACTTCCTCAAGATCCAAGTCTTCAAGAGATAACGTTTTTTTATGTTCTATGTCAAAATTAAAGATAAGTATGTTCTTAGCTTTTTCATCCGTAATGTAAAGTTGATTACTATTATGATCAATTGATAAATGTTTTAACTTATGATCTTGAACATAGTTGCTTATCTTAATGTTTTTTACAGGATTGCCTTTTTCATCAAATTTGTATACTGTATTTGTTTCTGAATCTAAGAGGAAAGCAGTTCCATCTTGTTTATTCACAACAAAGTCTGAAAAAGAAATATTTTCTATGTTATCATAATTAATTCTGAATGAAGAAACTAGTTCTTTGGTAACTGGATTTATTTTGATGATAGAATTAGTTGACTTTTCTAGAGTAAAAACTAATTCTTTGTCATCAAATTTACTGGATTTGACTAAAACTGGATTATCAAAAACATCCTGCTCTGGTAGAAAAGATTGAAAAGCACCATCAACGGCATTGAAAACTAGAATACTTTTCCAATGCTGATCTGAAATGTATAGATGTTCCCCATTTTCATCGATGTCAATCGAAGTTGGATTTACTAGTGAAAAAGGAAATGGCTCGCCAGTTTGAATGGAATTACCAGTTTGCGATTCAGCAAAGGCTAATTGAAATATTGAAAAAAAGAAAGAATTAGACTTTAAGAAATTATTTGAATTAAGATCATCATTATCTGATCCAGTAAATGGATATGAGTTGATAGAAGGATTAAATTCAGAATTTAGAATACTAGAAGGATTGTTTATTGTTTTTACACTGCTAGATTGAGGAATGATGTCAATTTTCCACTCTTCATGATTGTCTGGAGTTATCTTTACAAGATTGGTAGGGTGTAAGAGGTACAGATTTTCATTTTTATCGACGGTAAATGATATTAATTCTTCATCTAATTTTTGAACAATTCCAACATGGATGAAATCCAAGGGGTCAGGTTGATTGTTAACGGTTGTTGGTGTAGATGTGTGGTGTATCACAGATGATGAAGGGGAGTTATCAGGTGATTTTGATGATGAAGGGGAGTTATCAGGTGATTTTGATGATGAAGGGGAGTTATCAGGTGATTTTGATGATGAAGGGGAGTTATCAGGTGATTTTGATGATGAAGGGGAGTTATCAGGTGATTTTGATGATGAAGGGGA
>Ga0224507_10000704_pt1 | contig 13069 bp, 13 predicted proteins | sample SF_Jan12_sed_USG_3_FD_170159 | JGI IMG/M metagenome (GOLD analysis project Ga0224507, IMG submission 170159) | Sediment microbial communities from San Francisco Bay, California, United States - SF_Jan12_sed_USGS_13 | ecosystem: Environmental > Aquatic > Marine > Sediment | place: USA...
GCCGGTCTTACGCTTGTGATCGTGCGCAACGACTTGTTGGAGAAAGCGCGGCCGAATAATGCCCACCTCATGACCTGGAAGTCATACGCAGATTCGGACTCGATGAGCAACACTCCGCCCACCTTTGCATGGTACGTGGCTGACCTGGTATTCCAGTATCTGAAGAATCGAGGCGGGCTTGGAGCCGTGGCCGAAGTCAATCGGCGCAAGGCGAGCAAACTCTATGCCGCGATCGATGGCTCCGGCTTTTATTCCAACCCCGTCAGCAAGGATTGTCGTTCCTGGATGAATATCCCGTTTATCCTCGCGGACGATTCGCTGGACGCCAAATTCCTGGAGGAATCCCATGCCGCGGGGCTGACAAACTTGAAAGGGCATCGCTCCGTCGGCGGCATGCGGGCTTCGATCTACAACGCGGTCAGTGAAGAGGCTGTTGACGCGTTGATTGAGTTCATGGCGGAGTTCGAGAAAGCCAACGGCTGATGATCCGGCGCGCTACGACGCCCCATTAATTAAGAAACGGAATCATGTTTAAAGTACTTACATTGAACAACATTGCGGTCGAGGGACTGCGCCACCTACCTCGCGAACGCTACGAAGTGGCTTCCGAAATCGCGCACCCGGACGCGATATTGCTGCGTTCCTTCAATATGCACAATATGGATATTCCGGACACAGTTGCGGCAATTGGCCGGGCCGGTGCGGGTACCAACAACATTCCGGTTGACGCCATGAGCGCACGCGGCGTGCCTGTGTTTAACGCGCCCGGTGCGAACGCCAATGCCGTCAAAGAACTCGCTATTGCCGGCATGCTGATCGGAGCACGCAGTTTATGCAACGCCCGGGAGTATGTGAGTGCGTTGACCGAAACCGGGGCCGCACTCGAAAAGGCGGTCGAGGCGGGCAAGAAGCAGTTTGTCGGTTTCGAATTGCCCGGCAAGACGCTGGGGGTCATCGGCCTCGGTGCGATCGGCGTGGAGGTTGCCAATGCAGCGCTCGACCTGGGAATGAAAGTCGCCGGTTTCGATCCGAAAATCACGGTTCGCAATGCGTGGCAGCTTTCAGCCGGCGTCGAGCAAGAAGAAACCCTGGATCAGCTTTTTCAGCATGCGGACTTTGTCACGGTACATGTGCCGCTGCTGGATACGACCCGGAATCTCGTGAATTCGGACCGCCTGGCGCTCATGAACGACAATTCGGTGCTGATCAATTTTGCGCGCGGAGGCATTGTCGACGACGCCGCGGCCATTGCTGCTCTGGACAGCGGCAAGTTGCGGTCTTTTGTCACCGACTTTCCGACATCTGAGTTGATTGCACATCCAAAGGTCGTGGCGCTGCCGCATCTGGGAGCGTCAACAAGTGAAGCCGAAGAGAACTGCGCCATCATGGTCGCGGAAAACATCAAGGACTATCTCGAAAACGGCAATATCCGCCACTCCGTGAACTTCCCGGAGTCTCGCCTGCCGCGCCTCGACGCCTGGCGCATCACGATCGCCAACGCCAATGTGCCGAACATGGTCGGCCAGATCTCGACTGACCTGGCGAACGCGGGTCTGAACATCGAAGACCTGTTGAACAAGTCGATCGGGCATCTTGCCTACACGATCATTGACGTAAATGAGGAGCCGACGTCCGAGCTTCTGGCGGAGATCCGGGCGATCGACGGCGTCCTGACGTTGCGAAATCTCGGCAAGCCTGTAACCTGAGGATTCCGTTGCGGTTTTCGAGCAGGATTTGCATGGCAGCGTCGAACGACAAATCGGATAAGGCGAAACTCGCAGAGATTCGGGAGCGCATCAATAGTATTGATGAGCGAATTCAGTCACTCATCAATGAGCGCGCCAAGATCGCGCAGCAGGTTGGTGTCGCGAAGGGCGACCTGGCCTCGGCCGTAGACTACTACCGACCCGAGCGCGAGGCTGAAGTACTTCGCAGCGTTCTGGAGCGCAACAAGGGTCCGATGCGCAACGAGGAGATGCTGCGTTTGTTTCGCGAGATCATGTCCGCCTGTCTTGCGCAGCAGGAGCCGCTGAAAATTGGATTCCTCGGTCCGGAGGGCACGTTTACACAAACCGCCGTCTATAAACACTTCGGTCATTCGGTGCGGGCCCTGCCGTTTCACACCATCGATGAGGTATTTCAGGAGGTGGAGAGCGGTGCTGCGGACTTCGGTGTCGTACCGATCGAGAATTCGACCGAAGGATCGGTGAACAATACGCTCGATATGTTCCTGACATCTCCGCTCAAAATCTCCGGTGAAATAGAACTCAAAATCGAGCAGCACCTGATGAGCAAGTTCAAGGGGCTGGAGAGAATCGAGCGCATTTGCGCGCATGAGCAGTCACTGGCTCAGTGCCGTGGCTGGATACGCGAGCATCTGCCGCACGCTGAGCTGATTGGCATGTCGAGCAACGCCGCCGGCGCGAGACGCGCCCGGGACGAGGACGGCACAGCGGCCATCGGCCCCGAGGTCGCGGCGGATGTCTATGAACTCGGGATCATGGTCAATAACATCGAGGATCGACCCGATAATGCTACGCGCTTCCTCGTCGTTGGTCGGCAGCTGCTGGCGTCGAGCGGTGATGACAAGACGACAATCCTTGTATCGACGAGCGATACGGCGGGCGGTGCCGGCGTCCTGCATCATTTGCTGCAACCGCTCGCCGATTACGGCGTCAGCATGACGCGGATCGAGTCGCGGCCGTCGCGGCGACGTAAATGGGACTATGTTTTCTTTATCGACATCGACGGGCATGCTGCCGATTCGCCAATTGCCGATGCGTTGGCGGAACTCGAAAAAACGAGTTCACTGTTCAAGGTACTCGGAGCTTATCCAAAGGCAATTGGCTGATACGCGGGCCGCATGCATTTCAAGGTATCCCCATCCAGAGTCGAGGACGCCAAGGTCACTGTGCCGGGCGACAAGTCTGTGTCCCATCGTGCGCTCATACTCGGCAGCATCGCGAACGGCCGGACCGATGTCAGCGGATTCCTGGCCGGAGACGACTGTCTGCAAACGCTGGCTGCCATGCGCGCACTGGGTGTCTCCGTCGCGCAGCCAGGACCGACCGATATATCCATTGATGGCGTAGGATTGCGCGGTCTCAGGGGGTCCGCGGCGGCGCTTGATCTCGGCAATTCGGGTACGGCCATGCGCCTGATGGCGGGGTTATTGAGTGGCCAGGATTTTGACAGCGTGTTGACCGGCGATGCGTCGCTGACGCGCCGGCCAATGGACCGGATCATTACTCCACTGAGTCAGATGGGTGCCGACATTACAAGCGAAGGCGGCAAGCCGCCGCTGAGCATTCGCGGCAGGGGCGAGCTGCGCGCGATCGACTATGAACTACCCATCGCCAGCGCACAGGTTAAGTCGGCCATACTGTTGGCCGGCCTGTATGCGAACGGCACGACTCGCGTCGTGGAACCGGCCGTAACGCGTGATCACACAGAACGCATGTTACGTTCCATGGGAGTCCACGTGACAAGCAAAGGACATCACATATCGCTGGAAGGCGGGCAGGCGCCGGAGGGCTGTCGTGTTCATGTTCCTGCCGACCTGTCGTCGGCCGCGTTCGTGATGCTCGCGGCGCTTCTGGCTGAGAAAGCAGACATCGTGATCGTCAATGTGGGCGTAAATCCAACGCGAACAGGTGTCATCGATATACTTCAGAGCATGGGCGCTGATATCAGACTGGAAGCCGACCGGACGCTGGGCGAGGAGCCCGTTGCCGACATCCGTGTTCGCTCCTCGAAGCTGCGCGGGGTGCCGGTGGACCCCGCCCTGGTATCACTGGCGATCGATGAGTTTCCCGTGCTGTTCGTGGCCGCGGCGGCCGCGGCGGGAAAAACGGTTTTTTCAGGCCTCGCTGAACTTCGGGTGAAGGAAAGTGATCGGATCGCCGCCATGGCGGACGGCATGCGCAAACTGGGAATCAAGGTTGACGAGACGCCGGACGGCGCGGTCGTACATGGAGGCAGATTTGCCGGTGGCACCGTAGAGAGTTTCGGGGACCATCGCGTGGCAATGTCCCTGGCCGTGGCCGGTACGGTCGCCGGCGGCGAGGTGACCGTTCGAAATGTCGATGCAGTCGACACATCTTTTCCCGGTTTCTGCTCGTGCATGGATTCCATAGGTGCCGATATCCGGGCGATCGAGGAGGGGCCTGCATGAAGCAGCCGGTCCCTGTCATCGCCATCGATGGCCCCAGCGGCTCGGGCAAGGGCACCATTGCTCACCGCGTTGCGAAAGCGCTGGGCTGGCACCTGCTCGATAGCGGGGCGCTGTACCGCCTGGTTGCGCTGTCGGCCGGCAAGGCCGGTATTCCTCTCGAGGATGCCGAGGGGCTTGCGGGAATTGCGCGGGCGCTGGACGTCAAATTTGACAGCTACGACGACGGATCCGAGCGGATCTGGCTGGGTAGCGAGGATGTCACGGACCAGGTCCGGACCGAAGCAACCGGGGCCGGCGCCTCCGCCGTGGCCGCCATTCCGGCCGTCCGCGAGGCACTTCTGGCGCGCCAGCGCGCTTTCCAGCAGCCGCCGGGGCTGGTGGCCGACGGTCGAGATATGGGAACGAACGTATTTGTCGACGCGCAGCTCAAAATCTACCTGACGGCGAGCGCCGAAGAACGCGCGAGAAGACGCCATAAGCAGTTGAAAGACAAGGGTATGGATGTTAGCCTTGCCGCCCTTTCGCGGGACATAGAGCACCGTGACCGGCGGGATTCCGAGCGATCGGTTGCTCCGCTGCGACCGGCAGAGGATGCCAGAATTCTGGATTCCTCCGGCCAGTCCATCGAAGCTGTCACGCAGACAGTTCTTGACTGGGCCTCGGAACTCTGGTTTTAGCCGAAAGAGCTATGGATGGGATCGGACAGGACGTTCGTTCCTTTTTTTGTAATGACCGTCGGTGGCAGGAAGCGACTGGACGTTTGGGTGGGAACAGCGGTTCCCTTGGTTAATTAAACATGTCAGAAAGTTTTGCGGAATTATTTGAAGAAAGTTTTGCCAGTCAGCAAATCAAACCGGGTTCGATTATCAAAGGTGTGGTCGTCGCGGTAAATGACGAGGTTGTCCTCGTCAGTGCAGGTCTCAAGTCAGAGGCCGTAATCCCTTTAGAACAGTTTAAGAACGACAAGTTTGACGGCGGCATCTCCGTAGGGGATGAGGTCGAAGTCGCGCTTGATGCCGTTGAAGACGGCTTCGGCGAGACCAAGCTGTCTCGTGAAAAAGCGATTCGGGCACGTACCTGGATCGATCTCGAAAAGGCCTACGAAGACGGCGACGTTGTTGAGGGCGTCATCAACGGACGCGTCAAGGGCGGTTTTACGGTCGAAATCGACAACGTTCGGGCGTTCCTGCCGGGTTCATTGGTTGATGTTCGCCCGGTTCGTGATCCGGCGTACCTCGAAGGCAAGAGCCTCGAATTCAAGGTCATCAAGCTGGACCAAAAGCGTAACAACGTGGTTGTGTCACGCCGCGCTGTCGTCGAAAAAGAATACTCTGCCGAGCGCGAGGCGCTTCTGGAAGACCTACAGGAAGGCAATTCGGTCAAGGGCGTCGTCAAGAATCTGACCGACTACGGTGCTTTTGTCGATCTGGGTGGGATCGATGGCCTGCTGCACATCACGGACATGGCCTGGAAACGCGTCAAGCACCCTTCCGAGGTCGTTGAGGTGGGCCAGGAAATCGACGTCAAGATTCTCAAGTTCGACCGCGAACGCCAGCGTGTGTCGCTCGGCATGAAGCAGTTGGGCGACGATCCGTGGCAGGATCTGGCGCGACGCTATCCGCCGCAGACGCGTATCTTCGGCAAGGTCACCAACATTGCCGACTATGGTTGCTTCGTCGAGATCGAGGACGGAGTTGAAGGCCTGGTGCACGTCTCTGAGATGGACTGGACCAACAAGAACGTCAATCCGGCACGCGTCGTATCAATCGGCGAAGAAGTTGAAGTCATGGTTATAGAGATTGACGAAGAGCGTCGTCGCATTTCGCTTGGCATCAAACAGTGCAAGCCGAATCCGTGGGCCGAATTCGCATCGACCTTCAACCGTGGCGACAAGGTATCGGGCCAAATTAAATCAATTACTGATTTCGGCATCTTCATCGGCCTCGACGGTGGTATCGATGGCCTCGTTCACCTCTCCGACATCTCCTGGGATGACGTCGGCGAGGAAGCGGTGCGGAACTACAGGAAGGGCCAGGAGATCGAGGCATCGGTACTGGCGATCGATGCAGAGCGCGAGCGTATTTCGCTGGGCATCAAGCAACTCGAGAAAGATCCCTTCTCAAATTGGCTTGCTGCGCATCCAAAGAACTCGATTGTCAAAGGTACGGTCACAGAGGTCGATGCGCGCGGCGCGACGGTCGATCTCGGCGACGGTGTTTTTGGTTCCTTGCGCGCCTCCGAACTGGCCCGTGGCCGGGTAGAGGATGCGCGGACCATGATCAAGGTTGGCGAAGAGGTCGAAGCCAAGTTCATCAACGTCGATCGCAAGAACCGCGCGATCGCGCTGTCGATCAAGGCCAAGGAGGTCCACGAGGAAGCTGAGGCGGTCAGTACCTACAAGTCCGACTCGTCCGCAGCCCCCGTCGGGACCACTCTTGGTGAGCTTCTGAAGGAAAAGATGGGCGGCGAAAGTAAATAATAAGTAAAAAGGCTAGCCCGGACGACCTCGTCCGGGCTATTATTGTCTTTACTATCCGTGGGTTACGCTGCCAAGGCGGTACGACGACAAGTATAATGACAAAATCTGAACTCATAGAATCAATTTCCCGTAAGCAAAAGCACCTGCCAGCGAAAGATGTTGAGCTGGCAGTCAAGCACTTGCTCGATCTCATGAGCGACTCATTGGCAAAGGGGAAGCGAATTGAGATTCGCGGCTTTGGCAGTTTCTCTTTGCACTATCGCCCGCCGCGCATAGGCCGCAATCCGAAGACGGGCGAGGCAGTAGCGCTATCCGGAAAATACGTTCCCCATTTCAAACCCGGTAAAGACCTGCGCGAGCGCGTCAACGAGAGTCGCCACCTGCCGATCAAGAATTGATCGCGCGCCATAAGTCGCGACGATGGTTCTGTTTCTTCAACCGTCTGACAATCTTGGAGTGCACGCATGCTGAAACGTATCGGCCTGCTGATTCTCATCTTGGTGATAGCCGCTTTGATGGCAACCTTTACCGCTATTAATACCGGTATGGTCGAAATCGACCTGGCATTCGCCAAGTTCACCAAGCCATTGCCGCTGGTGCTAACCATAACCTTTGCCCTGGGCTGGCTGTTCGGCATCCTTTGCATGGGTGTCTTCGCGCTGAAATTAATCAATGAACGACGCATCTTGCGGCGCTCCCTGCGTATGTCGGAAAGTGAAGTGACGAGCTTGCGAGGTTTGCCTCTAAGCGATGCCGACTGAGTCCACCTTTCTTCTGGCGGGCCTGTTTCTGTTGCTCGCCGCAGCGGGTTGGGCGATGGGTCGATTTGGCGAGCGCGATGAGGAAGATGCGCCGCCACCGCTCAATATCGACTACCTGAAAGGACTCAATTTCCTGCTCAATGAGCAGACCGACCAGGCTCTTGAGCACTTCCTGCGGATGGTTCGGGTCGACGACAAAACCATCGAAACTCACTTTGCGCTGGGTAGCCTCTTTCGCCGTCGTGGCGAGGTCGATCGTGCAATTCGAATTCACCAGAACATCATCGCGCGCCCGGACCTGGCTTCCGAGCAGCGCGATCAGGCCCTTTATTCACTGGCAAAAGACTATCTGGCGGCAGGATTGCTGGATCGGGCGGAAAGTCTGTTCGCGCGATTATCACAGGGGTCCCGCTACCAGGTGCAGGCGCTGGAGAGCCTTTGTCGCATCTTTGAGCAGGAACGAGAGTGGGAGAAAGCCGTAGATGCGGGGCAGCGCCTCGAGATTCTCAGCGGCCGCTCGCTGGCGCTGCAAATCGCACATTACTACTGTGAACGCGCGGAAGTGGCAGCGGCGCAGAACGACTTCGCATCGGCTCGGGAATTCGTCAAGAAAGCTCAGTCGGGACGGCCGCGAACCATGCGCGGTGCTTTGACGCGGGCGCATATAGCTCGCGACACGGGTGATAACAAGACGGCGCTGAAACTCTATCATCGAATTATCGATGAGAACACCTACCTTATTGCCGAAGCTTTGCCGGAGATCGTTTCGATTTACAAACGCGAGAACGCGACCCAAGAGCTGGAGAGCGCACTTAAAGCACTGTTGGCGAAGAACCCGGAAACGAGTTCGCTGATCGCCTACACGGCGATAGTGAACAATCTGGGTGGTATTTCGGTGATTGACGAATGCGTCAAGCAATACATGCTGAACGAACCGACCCTGGGTGAGTTTGTTGAGCTGCAGCAACTATCCCTGGGCGATCAAGGCTCCGGCGATGAGGCTCTGGCAAAAGTACGGGGCGCGTTGTGCAAGCTCGCTGCTGCGACGCCTCGTTATCAGTGCCAGGAATGCGGTTTCTCGAGCCAGCGACTGTTGTGGCAGTGTCCAAGCTGCCGCAACTGGGAAACACAGCGTCCGGCGACCCGAGTGCAGTTCGATACACTGCTGCAGCACAGCATCACCAACCCGTAGTCCCTGTTTTCGCTCGAATTGCGTAATTTTGTCGGCGGCGATCTGGCCGCGCTACGTCTACGCTCCTTAATGCCGCACACCTGCGGCTCAATCATCACGATAAGGAGCTTATGATGAAGATCTCAAAATTCACCCTTGCGGTGGCGTCGCTGGTCTTACCCTGGATCGCGCTGGCTGGCCCGGTAAATGTCAATACGGCGGATGCCGAAACAATTTCGGCAGAACTGAAGGGAGTTGGACTCTCCAAGGCGCGGGCCATCGTTGAATATCGCAAGAAACACGGGCCATTCAAGACGGCCGACGATCTTTCGTTGGTGAAGGGCATCGGCGAGCGTACGGTAGAGCTGAATCGGAGCGATATCCAGGTCTCGAGCGCGAAGAAAAAGTAGTCTTTCAGGATGTTGGCGAACCCAGTGTCGCGCCGGCTTCTGGTTGGCGCGACCTGGTTCGCATGGCTGTGCGTGATGTTCGTCGTGACGCAGTTGCCAGCTTTTGGCTATGATTCGCTCTCAGTCAAGTTCACTGGAGTGTCGACTTGGGACAAAAAGTCAGAGCAGCCGTTTTTCCCGTCGCGGGGCGAGGCACCCGTTTCCTGCCTGCGACCAAGGCCAGCCCGAAAGAGATGCTGCCCATTGTCGACAAGCCGTTGATCCAATATGCAGTCGAAGAAGCAATTGAGGCGGGTGCAACCAAGCTGATTTTCGTGACGGGTAGTTCCAAACGTGCGATCGAGGATCATTTCGATACAGACGCGGAGCTCGAGCGGGCCCTCACAGAGACCGGCAAGGAAGATCTGCTGCATTCTATCCGCGGCATAGTACCGGCCGGCGTTTCCTGTATCTATATTCGGCAGGGCGAGCCGCTTGGCCTCGGTCATGCGGTGCTTTGTGCACGGCCGGCCGTCGGCAACGAGCCGTTCTTCGTCCATCTCGCTGACGACCTGATCGCCGGCAGCCCGGGCTGCCTGGCACAGATGGCGGAGCAGCATGCGCGCCATGGCGGCAGTGTAATCGCAGTCGAAACGGTCCCACTGGAAAATACGTCGAGCTACGGCATCGTTGCTGTCGATGAGGCTGGCCAGAACCGCATCACTGAGATCGTCGAAAAACCGGCACCTGCGGACGCACCATCCAATTCAGCGGTAGTGGGACGCTATCTGCTGGTGCCCGAAATTTTCGACAAACTCGATACTATTGGTCAAGGGGCCGGCGGCGAGATTCAATTGACCGACGGCATCGCCGCGCTGCTGAACGAGGATGCTGTTTATGCGTATTCGTTCGCCGGCGTGCGCTATGACTGCGGCAACAAGCTCGGTTACCTGCAGGCGACGGTTGCCTACGGACTGGATCACGCCGACACGGGCGAAGCATTTCGCGCGTACCTGCGGGACCTTGTCGGCAATTAGCCTCGGGAGCGGCGAACGTCCTTTTAGCTCGCTGTTTCCGTCGACCGGTTGAGAAACGCGGCGACGGCGCCGAGTATCAGAACAAGGATGCCGTCACCGATAATCTGTCGAATCGCCAGGTTGCCGGGCATCGGTTGCACAACGTAATAAATAATGTACGTAGGCACGACGGCAAGCAGCGCAATTGCGATGCCGAAGCGAACACCCTGCGCTAGCCATGGCTTGTTTTCGGCACCGCGCTGGTAGATCCAGACAAAAGCGCCGGCCATGATGACGTGAGCGATCAGCATCAGATAGAATAATTGCTGAGTGTCACTTTCAGTGCGGTACAGGTTCGGCAATTGCGCGTACTGGTCACTCAGCCACCCGCCGTGTACGGCAAAACTGCCGGCCATCCACACGACAAATACGACGGCCCACGAAATCAGGAATTTCTTGTTCATGACAACCCCCCTGTGAATCGACTCGACTTATTGTGTTATTCGGTTACATTAAGAGTCGGATCAGCATTTTACTACATGCAGACGACACTTATGCGCCGAATTCTGATAGTTGTCCTTTTGCTGGGCGCGCCGCCCGCCCTGGCGCAGGATCGCTACCTCATCGACTGGGAGCAGGTAGGCGAAGAGTCGATAGAGCACCTGGTCGAGCTTATAAAGATCGATACATCCAACCCGCCCGGGAAGGAGACCCTCGTCGTCAGGTATCTCGAAACGGTGCTCGACGCAGAGGGAATCGAATCGAAGACTTACTGGATCGACCCGGAGCGCGCCAACCTCGTCGCGCGCTTGAACGGCAACGGCTCAAAACGACCGTTGCTGATAATGGGTCACACGGACGTTGTCGGTGTACAGGCGGACAAGTGGTACGCGGACCCGTTCAGCGGACTGCGCAAAGATGGCTTCATCTACGGTCGCGGGACCCTGGACGACAAAGACAATGTCGCTGCGGGCTTGATGGTCATGATGTTGCTCAAGCGATATGGCGTCGAATTGGATCGCGATATTATTTTCCTGGCGGAGTCGGGCGAGGAGGGTACGCCTGAAGTCGGGATCAATTACATGGTCGAACATCACTATGACGAAATTGATGCCGAGTATTGCCTCGCCGAGGGCGGGCAGAATGTCATTGAGGACGACCTAGTCAAGACAGTCGGTATCGAAACGACGGAGAAGATGCCGCGGCGCGTTAAACTGGTAGCGAGAGGCACACCGGGACACGGCTCCAGACCGACACTCGAAAATGCCGTGGTCATCCTCGCAAATGCCGTTGCGAAAGCCGGTGCCTGGCAGACGGAAGTCCGGTTGAACGAAACGACGCGGACATATTTTCAGCGAATGGCGGAGATTTCCGGGCCGGAAGATGCCTACCGCTACAACAACGTCGAAAACCCGGACGAAAGCGATGCGATCCAGAAATATTTTCTCGAGACCTTTCCCTATCATTACTCGATTTCCCGCTCTTCGGTCGCGCCAACTGTCATTGACGCCGGTTTTCGGCGCAACGTGATCCCGTCCGAAGCGTCTGCAATGCTCGACATCCGGATGTTGCCGGACGAAGACGTTGAGGGCTTCTACGAGCAGCTTGCTGCCGTCATTGACGATCCTCGCGTCGAGATCGTGCCCGAACACATTTACCGGCCGGCAGCACCACCGTCAGAAATCGACAACGAGATGTTCCAGACTCTGGAACGCGTCGCCAAACGCATGTTTTCGCACGCGACGGTGCTGCCGATCATGCAAACCGGTGCCACGGACATGGCGCAGGTCAGAGCCAGGGGGATGCAGGCGTACGGTATCGGGCCTGCAAGATCGGTCGAGGAAATCAACAGTGGTTTCGGCGCTCACGGCGATAACGAGCGTATATCCGAAGACGCGTTTATCGATTTGCTCAGGTACCTGTGGAACGTGGTAATCGAGATCGCCGCCACGCCCTGAAAGAGCCATACAGAGCGATGGTTGGAAGATCTAGCGGCAGGCTTCGGGAAGATGTCTGTTCTGGATGACCCCCGCGCTCGCGCAAATCCAGCTTATGCTTCCGGCATTATCGGCGGCGGTCAGGGTAACGATCTGTCCCGAAATATCCGAATGAGCGTCGTTGCCGTACTGAATTTCGATGATATTGTCTTTGATTTCGACCTGTGCCGTATAGTTGCCGAAAATATCGGTCGGGTCCGAGAGTCCGGCGGTGGCATTGTTCGACGGCCACATTCCGGTGCCCATGTAGAAGTCGCCGACGGCGTTTTTGGCAGTGCCGGAAAGATTCAATCCTTCCGAGACCTGGGTTCGGATGACGTACCGTTGGTACATGGGAATGGCAATCGCTGCAAGAACGCCGATGATCGTCACGACGATCATGAGCTCGATCAACGTGAAACCTCGCTGGATTCCGTTCGCCGGGTCTTCGGCCTGCGCCGATTCGGTTTTATTAATAGCTGGTCGCATCGTCACCGGCTTTCCCCGGTTCTCCTTTGGTCCCACGGGACTGATTATCGCTTTTCTTCGTGCGGAATTGAATTGTCGCTTTTTGGACACAGTATGTCCCTCGTTACGATCACATACAAAAGTGTGAACTGCGTCTCAGTTTCTGGCAGGTGGCCGTTCGGGCAAAAAAAGGGCCTTCACGCGAAGGCCCTTTTCCTGAATCTGGCTCCCCGACCCGGACTCGAACCAGGGACCAATTGACTAACAGATGCCTCGGGCGGTGCTTCGGTGCCTCCCGATTCATCCCAAAACCCTTATTCCAAGCTATTCCTTGGGAACGGCGTGTCGTGTGTGGTGCATACAGTTTTGGCGTGAAATGTGGCGCGATTTGGTAGCGGGGGCGCGTTATGAACTTAATAGGCAAGTGCCAAGCGAGCCATCCCCGTTGGTCGCCTGACGTCACCTCCCACCGATAACGGTCATTCAGATAGCTACATACCAGCGATTTTGACCGGCAGCTTTCGGCCAGTTTCGGTCGCTCAGATCATTTTCGATCGATGAACTGGCCTTGAAGCGCCATCCGCAGAATCGTTACTCGAGAATCTCGTAGACTACGCCGGCGCCGACCCTCCTGC
>Ga0224507_10000705_pt1 | contig 13063 bp, 13 predicted proteins | sample SF_Jan12_sed_USG_3_FD_170159 | JGI IMG/M metagenome (GOLD analysis project Ga0224507, IMG submission 170159) | Sediment microbial communities from San Francisco Bay, California, United States - SF_Jan12_sed_USGS_13 | ecosystem: Environmental > Aquatic > Marine > Sediment | place: USA...
ATCATAATGAATGCTACTGATACAGCTTTTCAACAATTAAATGCAGGAAATCCTATCAGTCAATTTGTAACACCATTATTTTCAAATTTTTCAGCCGATTCCCTTCATTTTATTGAAAGAACCGCTTGGTGGATTCATGTAATAGGAATATTTATATTTTTAAACTACTTATATTATTCAAAGCATTTACACATTCTATTGGCTTTTCCAAATACCTATTTTGCTAATTTAAATCCAAAAGGTCAGTTAGATAATTTAGAATCTGTTACCAATGAAGTAAAGTTGATGATGGATCCAAATGCTGATCCATACGCAGCACCTGCAGAAGATACAGTTCCATCTAAGTTTGGAGCGAGTGATGTTACAGATTTAACTTGGGTTCAACTAATGAATGCTTATACATGCACTGAATGTGGAAGATGTACCTCAGTTTGTCCGGCAAATATTACTGGGAAAGAATTATCACCACGCGCCATCATGATGAAAACCCGCGATCGATTGGAAGAAGTAGGGAAAATAATCGATCAAAAAGGAAGTTTTGAAAACGATAATAAGCAACTTCTAAATGATTATATAACACCGGAAGAATTATGGGCTTGTACCAGTTGTAATGCGTGTGTAGAGGCTTGTCCTGTTAATATCAATCCGTTATCTATTATTATGGATATGCGAAGATTTTTAGTGATGGAACAATCGGCAGCTCCACAAGAGCTAAATGTTATGATGACTAATATCGAAAATAATGGAGCGCCTTGGCAATACAGTCAGATGGATCGCTTAAATTGGAAAGACGAATAAAATAAATTTAAAAATATATACAATCATGAATGTACCAACAATGGCAGAAATGATGGCCCAAGGAAAACAACCTGAAGTGTTGTTTTGGGTAGGCTGCGCAGGAAGTTATGATGATAGAGCCAAAAAAATTACCAAAGCATTTGTAAAAATACTGAATAATGCAAAAGTAGAATTTGCAGTTTTAGGAACCGAAGAAAGCTGTTCTGGAGATCCTGCAAAGCGTTCAGGAAATGAGTTTTTGTTTCAAATGCAGGCAATGACTAATATCGAAATTCTGAATGCATATGAAATTAAGAAAATAGTTACCGCTTGTCCGCATTGCTATAATACTTTAAAAAATGAATATCCTGAATTAGGTGGAAAATATGAAGTTATACACCATACAGAGTTGCTTCAATCATTAATAAATGATGGAAGACTTAAAATTGAAGGCGGTTCATTTAAAGGGCAGCGAATAACTTTTCATGATCCTTGCTATTTGGGTCGTGCTAATGATGTTTATGAAGCGCCTAGAGAATTATTAGAAAAAATGGAAGTGGAGCTCGTAGAAATGAACAGATGTAAATCTAACGGATTGTGTTGTGGAGCCGGAGGTGCGCAAATGTTTAAAGAAGCAGAAAAAGGTAACAATGAAATTTTTATTGAAAGAACAGATGAAGCGTTAGCCACAAAATCTTCTATTATAGCAACTGGATGTCCGTTTTGTAACACCATGATAACTGATGGGGTTAAAAATGCTAACAAAGAAAATGAAGTTCAAGTGTTAGATATTGCAGAAATAATTGTTTCTGCAAATAAATTATAAAATATAAATCCCGTTAATACGGGATTTTTTTAAAAAGTATTATGAAATCGCCACTCACAAAGAGTTTGTTGTAAACAAACACCGATAAGAGAAAGGCGATACCCTATATGACTACTTACAAATAAAATTTACATATATGAAATAGCCATGTTTGCAATAACACAAATTTTGATGAAAATATTTTAATCAAACTGGCGTATTCCGTATGACAAATGAAAAATAAATAAATATTCACATATGAAACATTGGATTGAAGCTGCACGATTGAGAACCTTACCATTATCCTTATCAGGTATAATAGTCGGTACTTTTTTAGCAGTAGCTGATGGGTACGTCGATTTAAGAATTACCCTATTAGCGTTACTTACCACAGTCGGATTTCAGGTGCTCTCCAATTTTGCAAATGATTATGGCGATGGTGTTAAAGGAACAGATAATGAAGATCGTATTGGACCTAAAAGAACAATTCAAAGTGGAAAAATAACGCCAAAACAAATGTTGAATGCGATGAAGATAACGGCATTAGTTACACTGTTAGTAGCTGTTTTATTAATTTATATAGCATTTGGCAAAGAAAATTTTGTATTATCAACTATTTTTTTTCTATTAGGAATAGCAAGTATAGTTGCAGCAATTAAATATACGGTAGGAAGCAAAGCTTATGGTTATAGTGGTTTGGGCGATTTATTTGTATTGCTTTTTTTTGGTTGGTTAAGTGTTGTAGGAAGTTATTTCTTGTACACTAAAGAACTGAATTGGTTTGTTTTTTTACCAGCGACTTCCATTGGTTTTTTAAGTGTTGGAGTTTTAAACTTAAATAATTTACGTGATTTTGAATCAGATAAAAAGGCTGGAAAAAATACTTTAGTAGTTAAAATGGGTTATAAGTTTGGTAAAATATATCATTCAGTATTATTGTTGTCAGCAGTTTTTTTAAGTGTTTTATATACATTAATATATTTCAAAACTTCCTTTCAATTAGTATTTCTGATTGCTTTAGTTCCATTAGGGAAGCATTTTATAACTGTGGTCAAAAATAATAATCCGAAGGAATTAGATGGAGAACTTAAAAAATTAGCTTTGAGCACTTTTTTGTTTGCAATTTTATTTGGGTTAGGATTGCTTCTTTAATTTTTTTTGTAAAGTATTTTCAGTAAATTTAAAATCCAAAAAATAAAAATAGATTAAGATGAAATAGCCAAGTTTGCAAAAACACAAATACGAATGAAAATATTCATCAAACTGGCGAAACGTTAGTTCGTGAATACCAAAAAGAAAATAAATAAGGAATGAACAATTCCATATGACTAATGAAAAAAATAAAATAAAACACATATGAAAATTACCTTTTTAGGCCATGCATGTTTATCAATTGAAACAGGAGGGAAACATATTGTTGTTGATCCCTTTATTTCTGGGAATGACTTGGCATCGCATATTGATTTAAGTAAAATTAAAGCTGATTATATTTTAATTACCCACGCTCACCAAGATCATGTACTTGATGTAGAAACGATAGCTAAGATTACAGGTGCAAAGATTATATCTAACTTTGAGATTATTAATTATTATGGAAAAAAAGGATTTAGCGGACATCCGATGAATCACGGAGGAAGTTGGAATTTTGAATTTGGAAAAGTGACATTTACAAATGCCGTTCATTCAAGTTCTTTTCCTGATGGTACTTATGGGGGGCAACCAGGAGGTTTTGTAATCGAGGCTAAAGAAGCAAATATTTATATTGCCGGAGATACTTCTTTAACGATGGATATGCAGTTAATCCCAATCCATACGCAACTAGATTTAGCCGTTTTGCCAATTGGAGATAATTTTACTATGGGAATTGAAAGTGCTATTTATGCATCTGATTTTGTTCAATGTGATCGAATTTTGGGTTATCATTATGACACTTTTGATTATATTAAAATTGACCATCACGAAGCTAAAAAGAAATTTTTAGATGTTGATAAAGAATTAATATTGCTTCCTATTGGGGAAAGTATAACTTTGTAAGAATTCATAACTAAATTTATTATGACAACATTTTTAATAATTATTGGTACTGCTTTAATCGTTTTTGTAATGTTATATTTAATGGCACCTACAAAATATGAAATCTTTAGAAGTGTAGTTGTAGAAAAACCCTTGCCTGAAGTTTTTTCGTATGTGTCAATGGTGAAAAATCAGGATATGTGGTCTCCTTGGTGTGTTGATGAACAATCTAAAATGACATATATAGGTGAGGATGGAGAAGTAGGATTTATTTCTGCTTGGAAAGGAAGAAGAAGTGAAGGAGAACAAGAAATTATGAATATAGTCCAGGATAGAAGTATTGATACACAACTTCGGTTCAAAAAACCAATTAAAGTAAATTCAGACTCATACATTAAACTATATGAATCAGGTTTACACACTGAAGTTTTATGGGGATTTAGAGGTATTTATAAGCGCCCTTTAAATGTGTATGTATTTTTCATGGGATTAGACAGTAGAATTGGACGTGATTTTGAAATTGGCTTAAGTAAATTAAAACATTTTATTGAAGCATAGTGCTACACCTAAATATAAATCCCATCTTCAATGGGATTTTTTATTAAAAATGATTTACTTGTAAAAAAATGAAAAGTAATGAAAGCAAGATATATTAAATATACATTAAAATTTAAATCGCCCGCAGGAACTTCCAGAGGTGCCTTAAAAACTAAAGACACTTATTTTTTAATTATTGAAAATAAAGCAAAAATTGGTATTGGAGAGTGCGCTTTGTTTAAGGGCTTAAGTATTGATGACAGACCCGATTATGAAGAAAAACTACAGTGGGTTTGCGATTCTTTATCAAATAATGACTTTATGGTACTGCATAAACTAACCGAATTTCCTTCCATTCAATTCGGTATTGAGCAAGCCATTATTTCATTAGGATCTGAGAATAGGTTTGATTTGTATCCATCAGAATTTACAAGAGGAAATTCATCAATTTTGATTAATGGACTCATTTGGATGGGAGATGAAGATTTTATGATAAATCAAGTTGAAGAAAAAATTGCAGCCGGATTTAAAACCATAAAACTCAAAATAGGTGCGCTAGATTTTGAAAAGGAAATTAAAATTCTTCAATCCATTAGAGATAGGTACACTTCAGAAGAAATTGAAATAAGATTGGACGCCAACGGCGCTTTTTCTCCCGATAATGCTTTAGATAAATTAAATCAATTAGCTAAATTTCAAATTCACTCTATAGAACAACCTATTAAACCAAAGCAATGGGAAGCGATGGCGCAATTATGTGAAAAATCACCCATACCGATTGCTTTAGATGAGGAATTAATTGGTGTTTTTAATCAAGATAAAATCAACTTATTAGAAACAATAAAACCTCAATTTTTAATTTTAAAACCGAGTTTATTAGGTGGAGTTTCTGGTTGTAACCAATGGATTCAATTGTGTGCTAAACAACAAATTGGATGGTGGATCACATCCGCATTAGAGAGTAATATCGGACTCAACGCCATAGCACAATACACTTTTAATTTGGGAAATAATTTACCACAAGGACTCGGTACAGGAGGTTTGTTTACTAATAATTTTGATTCACCATTAACTGTTGAAAATGGATATTTAAAGTATAATCCTTCAATTTCATGGAACGTAAATTTATAATTTTATGCATCAATTTATAAAACAAGCACTCACTGGAGATAATCAATGGTGGAAGTATATAGTAACAATTTTTACCGTTTTCTTTTTTATTCAAGTAGGTACAATACCGTTAATTTATGTAGCATATACTCATGCTGCTGATATAAACGAATTTATGCTTTCTGCTCAATCTAATTTTATGAATCTAGGAATAAATTCCAATCTCTTTTTGTTTTGGATGATTTTTTCATTTGTTGTCGGATTAATTACTTTGTTTGTTTGTGTAAAGTGGATTCATAATCGTTTTATAAAAACCATCATTACCTCAAGAAATTCTGTAGATTGGAGACGGATACTCTTCGGATTTATGGTTTGGGGTTTTGTGGCAGTTGGAACAATTTTGGTGCAAATAAATACATTTCCAGAAAATTACGAATGGAATTTTAAATTAGTTCCCTTTTTGATTTTAGTAGGTATTTCACTTTTATTTATTCCTTTCCAAACTACATTAGAAGAACTTTTATTTAGAGGTTATTTAATGCAAGGATTAGGGCTGTTATTTCGTTCCTCATGGATGCCACTTTTAATTACCTCTGTTGGATTTGGTTTACTGCACGGTGCTAATCCCGAAGTTGAAAAACTGGGGAGTATCGTTATGATTTATTATATTGGTACAGGTTTTATGTTCGGAATTACCACTTTAATGGATGAAGGTGCAGAGTTAGCAATAGGGATGCATGCTGCAAACAATATTATTGCCGCAGTTTTGGTAACATCAGATTGGATGGTTTTTCAAACAGAAGCACTTTATAAAGACATTTCAGAACCCATTGTTAATATGGAAGCACTTTTTCCGGTATTGGTAGTTTATCCAATTTTGTTGTTGATTTTTGCAAAAAAATATAAATGGAATCAGTGGAGTGAAAGATTGTTCGGGATGTTTTCTGTTGAAAATTAAAATCGATACCAATGAAATTTCATCCACAATTTAAGTTAAATAGTCATCAGTTTAAAACGGCAGATGAACTTATTGCTTTCACTAAATTGATGGATGATGAGGTTTTTCATTTTCTGAATGATTGGTTTAATAAGCTGCCTTTTATAAATCTTACCACTTCTGGTTCTACCGGATATCCAAAAGAGATAAGGTTAAAAAAGGAGCACATGATTAATAGTGCAAAAGCAACAGGTGAATATTTTAAGCTATTTGAAAATACAACTGCTTTATTGTGCATGTCACCAAAATATATTGCAGGCAAGATGATGTTGGTCAGAGCTATGGTTTTAGGTTGGGATTTGGATGTGGTTGAACCTACATCAACTCCGCTAAAAAAACTCAATAAAAACTATGATTTCTGCGCTATGGTGCCTATGCAGGTAACTTCATCGTTAAATGAACTTCATAAAATAAAAACACTAATAGTTGGTGGTGGAGCTGTTTCCAATTCGATAAAAAGGTCAGTTCAAAATATGAAGACGGCTATTTTTGCTACTTATGGTATGACCGAAACCGTTACCCATATTGCTGTTCAAAAACTAAATAACATACCAACGACCTATTTTAGTTGTTTGCCAAATGTTAAGGTGTCAAAAGATACACGTAATTGTTTGGTTATAGATGCTCCACAAATTTCGGATGATAGAATTATAACCAATGATATAGTAGAGATTATTAATGAAACTTCTTTTATATGGTTGGGGCGATTTGATAATGTTATCAATAGTGGAGGAGTCAAATTATTTCCAGAACAAATAGAATTTTGTTTAACCGAAATTATTGAAAACAGATTTTTTCTTGCTTCAGAACCCGATGAGTTGTTAGGAAATAAACTGATTTTAGTTATTGAATCTTTACCTTATTCAGAAGATAATATTAAAATATTGAAGAAAAAGTTAAAGTCTTCATTATCAACTTATGAAATTCCAAAATCAATTTATTTTACCACACCTTTTGTTGAAACAGAAACAAAAAAAATCCAACGTCAAAAAACATTGGATTTGATATTAAATCAATCTGAAAATTAGTTATTGATAAAGATAATTTTATAAATCACTAAGATCTTTATAGTAATTAATCCGGCAAAAAACCAAATAGGAATTTTTGCATTTTCTTTCAGTTCAAAGTAAGCCAATTTTAAATCATTACTCATTTCCTGATGAGGTAAAACTTGTTTGCAATGATTACATTCAGATTCTCCTCTTTTCCCTTTAGAGATAAAAGGAATTTGAAATAAATGACCATAATCACCTAATATACGAAGCGTAATGGTATTGCTTTTTTTACAATTTACACAGACTATTGCTGGGTTATCCATTTTTAATACACTTGATTTCTTTCCAACTATCATATTCATTATCTTAATTATTTGTTTATGCCATTGTGTGATATACATTCTGTACATCATCATCTTCTTCAATTTTTTCTAATAATTTTTCTACATCAGCAATTTGTTCTTCGGTGAGTTCAGTAGTATTTTGAGGGATTCTCTCAAATCCTGATGATAAAATTTCTATATTTTTTTCTTCCAAATACTTTTGAATGGCGCCATAACTTTCAAAAGGAGCATAGATTAAAATTCCATCTTCATCTTCAAAAATTTCATCGATATTAGAGTCTATTAATTCTAATTCTAATTCTTCCAAATCCATAGGTAATCCTTCTTTTGGAATTCTAAAATTGCAAGTATGATCAAACATAAAAGATACAGACCCTGATGTTCCTAATGCACCATTACATTTGTTAAAATAACTGCGAATATTGGCAACAGTTCTGTTGTTATTATCAGTAGCTGTTTCGACTAAAATAGCAATTCCGTGTGGCGCATATCCTTCAAATAAAACTTCTTTAAAAGTTCCGGTATCTTTGTCAGTTGCTTTTTTAATAGCACGTTCTACGGTGTCTTTCGGCATATTGGCAGCCTTAGCATTTTGAATAACGGCTCTTAATCGAGCGTTAGATTCCGGACTAGGACCCCCTTCTTTTACAGCCATCACTATATCTTTTCCGATACGAGTAAATGTTTTGGACATAGCTGCCCAACGTTTAAACTTGCGTGCTTTTCTAAATTCAAATGCTCTTCCCATAAGTCACTTTATTATAAATAAATATTCCTTTTTAATGTTAAACTTGAATGATTCCTAAATTAAATTGCTTTTCAATGGGTGCATGATTAGCCGCTTCAATTCCCATACTAACCCATTTTCTAGTATCTAAAGGATTGATAATGGCATCTGTCCATAAGTGCGCAGCAGCGTAATAAGGAGAAGTTTGCTTATCATATCTCGATTCAATGGTATGTAAAATTTCCGCTTCTTTTTCTGGAGTTATTTTTTCGCCTTTTTTCTTAAGAGATGCTACTTCTATTTGCAGTAATACTTTGGCAGCTTGTGCTCCGCCCATAACAGCTATTCTGGCTGATGGCCAAGAAACAATAAAACGAGGATCATAGGCTTTTCCGCACATGGCATAATTTCCTGCTCCGTATGAATTTCCAATAATAATAGTGAATTTAGGTACAATAGAATTACTTACAGCATTTACCATTTTTGCACCATCTTTAATGATCCCGCCATGTTCACTTTTGCTTCCAACCATAAATCCAGTAACATCTTGTAAAAAAACTAATGGTATTTTTTTCTGATTACAATTTGCTATAAAACGAGTGGCTTTATCGGCACTATCTGAATAAATTACTCCTCCAAACTGCATTTCACCTTTAGCGTTTTTAACCACTTTTCTTTGATTAGCTACAATACCAACAGCCCAACCATCAATTCTGGCATAGGCGCAAATAAGTGTTTTTCCATAATCAGCTTTATATTCATCAAACTCAGAATAATCAACCAATCGTTTGATAATTTCATACATATCATATTGATCGGTTCTTAACTTAGGTAAAATTCCAAATATATCTTCTTGATTTTCTTTTGGATTTATAGATTTCACTCTGTTAAATCCTGCTTTATCATAATCACCAATTTTAGAAATGGTATTCCTGATTTTTGTTAAAGCATCTTGATCATCTTTAGCTTTATAATCGGTAACACCAGATATTTCACAGTGTGTTGTTGCTCCGCCTAAAGTTTCATTATCGATACTTTCTCCAATGGCAGCTTTAACTAAATAACTTCCTGCTAAAAAAATACTGCCAGTTTTATCAACAATCATGGCTTCATCACTCATAATTGGAAGATAAGCACCACCTGCAACACAACTTCCCATCACAGCAGAAATCTGAGTTATTCCCATGCTGCTCATAATGGCATTATTTCTAAAAATACGCCCGAAATGTTCTTTATCTGGAAAAATCTCATCTTGCATTGGTAAATAAACACCAGCACTATCAACTAAATAAATGATAGGTAGTTTGTTTTCTATTGAAATTTCTTGAGCTCTCAAATTCTTTTTAGCAGTGATTGGAAACCAAGCTCCTGCTTTAACGGTAGCGTCATTTGCTACTACCACGCATTGTTTTCCATGAATATATCCTACAACAACTACAACTCCACCAGACGGACAGCCGCCGTGATCCTGATACATTTCATTACCAACTAAAGCTCCAATTTCAATGGTTTCACTGTTTTTGTCGAGTAAGAATTCGATGCGTTCACGTGCAGTCATTTTTCCTTTTTCGTGGTGCTTCTCAATGTTTTTTGTACCTCCGCCTTTGTAGACTTTTAGTAACTTATTTTTTAAGTCGGTTACTTGAAGTTTGTTATAATCTTCGTTTTTATTAAAGGTTAAATCCATGTTGATAATTTTGCGATGCTAAAGTACAAAATTGTGGTGTAATAGCTAAAATATAATTTGTACTTATCCAATTGAAATCACCATAAATTTTTGTAATTTTAATAAAATCAAAAGATAAATTTAATATGAAATAGCCATGTTTGATCAAAACACAAATACGAATGAAAATATTTTTCAAACTGGCTTATTCCATATGACAAATGAAAAACAAATAAATATTCACATATGAAAAAAGTAATGGTTTTTGGTGGAAGTAATAGTAAAACATCTATCAATAAAAAATTAGCCATTTATGCAGCCTCTTTTTTAAAAAATACGGCAATTGAAGTCGTTGATCTCAATAATTTTCCGCTCCCTTTATTTGGGGTTGATATAGAAGAAGAACAAGGTATACCAATGGAAGCTTACAATTTTAATGAAAAATTAAAAGAAGTAGATGGATTTATTATTTCACTTGCAGAACATAATGGTTCTTATACAGTTGCGTTTAAAAATTTATTAGACTGGGTTTCAAGAATTAATGTAAAAGTTTGGAAAGATAAACCAATGTTATTGCTCAGTACTTCACCTGGAGTTAGAGGTGGTAAGAGTGTTTTAGAGAATGCAAAAAATAGATTTCCTTATTTGGGAGCTCAGATAATCAGTACTTTTTCTTTGCCATCATTTTCTGATAATTTTAATAATGATAAAATTACTGATGAATTTTTAAATGATGATTTAATTGAATTGGTTATAATGTTTGAAACTGTTCTTTAAATAGCAACGGAAATTTATTTTATTCTAAACCTAAAGTATAAAAATAAAAACTATAATATTTGGCACCAGTAATTTATGAAAACTATTTTATACAGATCGATTGAAAGAGGTAACGTGAATCATGGTTGGCTAAATGCAACTCATTATTTTAGTTTTGCTAGTTATTTTAACCCAGAAAGAATTCAGTTTGGGGCTTTAAGAGTATTAAATGATGATTGTATACAAGGAGGTGCTGGATTTGGTGAGCACCCTCACGAAAATATGGAAATTATAACTATTCCGTTAAAAGGCGCTTTACATCATAAAGATTCCATGAATAATAAATGGATAAAACTGGAAGTAGGCGAAGTGCAGGTAATGTCTGCCGGAACCGGATTAATTCATGCTGAAAAAAATGCGAACTTAGAAGAAGATTTGATGTTGTTTCAAATATGGATTCTTCCAAATCAACAAGAAGTTACTCCGAGATATGATCAAAAAAAGTTTTTTGAAAAAGAAAGAGATCATAAACTTCAAACGCTTGTTACCTCTTTCGATGATGAAAATGAAGAAACCTTAAAAATACATCAAAATGCCATCATTTCAAGAATTGATTTATCCGAAAATCAAGAGTTTACTTATGAAATTAAAGATAGTAAAAGAGGCGTTTTTGTGCTTTTAGTAGAAGGTTTAATGTTGATTAATAATGAACTTCTCTCATCTAGAGATGCAATGGGAATATCAAAAACCCAGAAATTTACCATCTTCACTAGAGAAAAATCTGATATTTTGTTTATTGAAGTACCCATGTTGGTGTACTAAATTCATCAAATATTTTTACGATATTTGCACCCAAATTTAAAATGATATGTCAGACGATAAAAAAGTAATATTCTCCATGTCGGGTGTGAGTAAAACCTACCCAACTAATAAACAAGTTTTAAAAGATATTTATCTAAGTTTTTTTTACGGAGCTAAAATCGGAATTTTAGGATTAAATGGTTCTGGTAAATCTACTTTACTTAAGATTATTGCCGGAATCGAAAAAAATTACCAAGGCAATGTGGTTTTTGCACCAGGATATACCGTTGGTTATTTATCTCAAGAACCAGAATTAGATGAAACTAAAACAGTCATTGATATTGTGCGTGAAGGAGTTGCAGAAACCATGGGAATATTAGAAGAGTACAATAAAATCAACGATATGTTTGGTTTGGAAGAAGTGTATTCTGATGCTGATAAAATGGATAAATTAATGGCACGTCAAGCTGAATTGCAAGATAAAATTGATGCTTCTAATGCATGGGAAATCGATACTAAATTAGAAATTGCCATGGACGCTTTACGAACTCCTGAAGGCGATACTCCAATTAAAGTTTTGTCAGGTGGAGAAAGAAGACGTGTGGCTTTATGTAGATTATTACTTCAACAACCAGATGTTTTACTGTTAGATGAGCCAACAAACCACTTAGATGCTGAGTCAGTTCATTGGTTAGAACATCACTTGGCTCAATATGCTGGAACCGTAATTGCTGTAACGCACGACCGTTATTTCTTAGATAATGTTGCGGGTTGGATTTTAGAGTTAGATAGAGGTGAAGGTATTCCTTGGAAAGGAAACTATTCTTCTTGGTTAGATCAGAAATCAAAAAGATTAGAACAAGAAGAAAAAATAGCATCTAAAAGAAGAAAAACTCTTGAACGAGAATTAGATTGGGTAAGAATGGCGCCAAAAGGTCGTCAGGCAAAACAAAAAGCACGTTTGAGCAACTACGATAAATTGTTGAGTCAAGATCAAAAACAATTAGAAGAAAATTTAGAATTGTATATTCCTAACGGACCACGGTTAGGAACCAATGTGATTGATGCCAATGGCGTTTCAAAAGCATATGGTGATAAATTGTTATATGAAGATTTGAATTTTAAATTACCACAAAACGGAATTGTTGGAGTGATTGGCCCCAATGGAGCTGGTAAAACAACTATTTTCAGAATGATAATGGGTGAAGAAATACCTGATAAAGGCACATTCTCTGTTGGTGATACCGTAAAAATTGCCTATGTAGATCAAGCTCACTCAAAAATTGATCCTGAAAAATCAATTTGGCAAAATTTCTGTGATGAACAAGAACTGATGATGATGGGAGGGAAGATGGTCAATTCAAGAGCCTATTTAAGTAGATTTAATTTTAGTGGAGGTGATCAAAATAAAAAAGTAAATACGCTTTCCGGTGGTGAGCGTAATCGTTTGCATTTGGCCATGACTTTAAAAGAAGAAGGAAATGTGCTATTGCTCGATGAGCCAACCAATGATTTAGATATCAATACACTTAGAG
>Ga0224507_10000706_pt1 | contig 13058 bp, 10 predicted proteins | sample SF_Jan12_sed_USG_3_FD_170159 | JGI IMG/M metagenome (GOLD analysis project Ga0224507, IMG submission 170159) | Sediment microbial communities from San Francisco Bay, California, United States - SF_Jan12_sed_USGS_13 | ecosystem: Environmental > Aquatic > Marine > Sediment | place: USA...
TCCTTAGGAGCGTGGTGGATATAGTCGCAAGAGATACCGTTACAGGTAATGACAGCGTTGTCAATTATACAGGGATTATGATCGAGCACATCGCAGAAGCGCTGGTCTTGGCAATTTTTACTCATGAAGGGGTAGGCAGCTGGCAAAGCCTGGCGGTTTAAGCGTGTTTGCCTGAATATTTACCCCGCCGACCCACAGCCTTACCAGAAAAACCAGTTTGAACCATGGTACGCAACATGCCGCTGCAACGTAGTTGGCTCACGGCGTTTCGCTGTCTATAGCCAAATTGCGGCTTGCGAGGGATGCCGCTATATTTCCGTATTGTGACTTGCCGGGAAAATGATGACCATCAGCGCAGTGTCTGAAGAAATCTCCCATTTGACCCAGGCATCTTTTCGGGCGCTCAGGCACCCGAAAAGTCGGGTCTGACAACAGATTGTCGATTGCAACACGTCAGGTAAGGATTACGTGGACTGGGATGCACTGGATTTTGTCGTCTTCGGCGCCCTCATAGCTGGTGTTGGCATCGCCTATACGCTGGCCCTGCGGTGGACGGGCAATACCGCCTACCGATTAGCCGTGGCCGTTGTCCTCGCCGCAACATTCTTGCTGGTCTGGGTGAACGGTGCGGTAGGTGTCATTGGGGCTGCCGGCAATGATGCCAACATGATGTTTATCGGTGTGGTAGGCATCGCATTCATTGGTGCCTTCATCGGGCGCTTCCAGGCCCATGGCATGGCGCGGGCAATGCACGCCGCGGCGGCCGCCCAGATATTGGTTGGCGTAATTGCACTGGCAGGAGGCCTGGGTGCGGAAGGGGCGGCCTGGCCCGGGGATGTCCTCTTTGCGACGGTTTTCTTCGTTTTTTTGTGGCTTTTCTCGGCCTGGCTATTCCAGAAGGCAGGGAAGGTGGGTTAACGGTTGAGTGTTGATCCCGGATATTGGCGATGGATAATGTCGATGTTGACGATCGATTAATTCAATCGATAGTTGGGCTTTTGTTCTAAAAATTCTGTTTATACTTGGATTGTATTCTCTAACTCTCAAGGAAAGGGGTGAGTCTAATGATCAAGCAAACAACTTCATTACTCGGTGGGATGGCTATCGCCATGTCGCTGGTAATGCCGATTAGTCCTGCCGTCGCGCAGGGCAATACTGCGTCGAATCAGTTCTGGTGGCCAGAACAGCTGGATTTGCAGCCACTGCGGCAACACGCTGTGGAGTCCAATCCCTTGGGCGACGATTTTAATTACGCCGAACAGTTCCAGACCCTGGACCTGGATGCGGTAAAGAAGGATATCGAGGCGTTGATGACCACCTCCCAGGATTGGTGGCCTTCAGATTACGGCCACTATGGGCCGTTTTTTATCCGGATGGCCTGGCACAGCGCCGGTACCTACCGCGTCACTGACGGCCGTGGCGGCGCCGGTGGCGGTCAGCAGCGATTCGAGCCACTGAACAGCTGGCCTGATAATGTCAACCTGGACAAGGCTCGCCGCTTGCTCTGGCCGATCAAGCAGAAATACGGTCACAAGCTTTCCTGGGCCGACTTGATGGTGTTGACCGGCAACGTGGCGCTGGAGTCTATGGGCTTCAAGACCTTCGGTTTTGCCGGTGGCCGCGAGGACGACTGGGAGCCGGATACGGTTTACTGGGGACCCGAGAAGAAGTTTCTCGAGGACGAACGCTACAGCGGCGACAGGAAACTGGAGAAGCCCCTGGCTGCAGTCCAAATGGGGCTGATTTACGTGAATCCGGAAGGGCCTAACGGCAACCCGGATCCACTGCTGGCGGCAAAGGACATTCGCGAGACCTTTGGCCGTATGGCGATGAATGACGAGGAAACCGTCGCCCTGATTGCCGGCGGACACACATTCGCCAAGGCCCACGGCGCCCGCAAGCCCAGTGACTGCGTCGGGCCAGAGCCGGCAGCCGCAGGTCTTGAAGAGCAGGGTTTCGGATGGACGAACAAGTGTGGCAAGGGTAAAGCCGAAGATACGATAACCAGCGGCCTGGAAGGCGCCTGGTCCGTAAACCCGATTGCCTGGACAACCCAGTACCTGGACAACCTGTTTGCCTATGAGTGGGTGCAGACCCGCAGCCCTGCCGGTGCTATCCAGTGGATACCCAGCGATGGCCAGGCGGCAAATCTCGTTCCCGATGCCCATGACCCGTCAAAGAGGCATGCACCGATCATGTTCACGACGGACCTGTCTTTGAAATTTGATCCCAGCTACCGGGCCATTTCCAAGCGCTTCCAGGAGAATCCAGAGGAATTTGAACTGGCCTTTGCCAAGGCGTGGTTCAAGCTGACCCACCGGGACATGGGACCCCGTACCCGCTACCTGGGCTCCATGGCTCCTTCCGAAGTGCTGATCTGGCAAGACCCGGTTCCTGCGGTGGATCACGCGTTGATCGACGCACAGGACATCGCCGGTTTGAAATCAAAGGTGCTCGAATCCGGACTGGGTATCTCTGAGCTTGTCAGCACCGCGTGGGCCTCGGCCGCGAGTTTCCGTGCCACCGACATGCGCGGTGGGGCCAACGGGGCGCGTATCCGCCTGGCGCCGCAGAAGGACTGGGAGGTTAACAATCCCGCCCAGCTGGCCAAGGTGCTCAAGACCCTTGAGGGTATCCAAAGCGACTTCAACGCAGCCCAGAAAGGCGGCAAGAAAGTCTCCCTGGCCGACCTGATCGTGCTCGGTGGTGCTGCGGCCATAGAAAAGGCTGCCAGCAATGCCGGCCAAGAGATCAAGGTTCCCTTTACACCGGGCCGTACCGATGCCTCCCAGGACAAGACCGACGTGGCTTCCTTTGCCGTGCTGGAACCGGCCGCTGACGGCTTCCGTAACTACTACGGCGAGCGCTCCCGCCTGTCGCCGGCGGAAATGCTGGTGGACCGGGCAAGCCTGCTGACCCTGAACGTGCCTGAGATGACCGCCCTGGTGGGTGGCCTGCGCGCGCTCAACGTCAATGCCGGCGGTTCCTCCCATGGCGTGTTCACCGACAGGCCCGGAACCCTTAGCAATGACTTTTTCGTCAACCTGCTGGACATGTCCACCAAGTGGAGCAAGTCCGCTGATGCGGAGGGCCTCTACGAGGGACGTGATCGCGACACGGGCGCGCTCAAGTGGACCGCCACCCCGGTGGACCTTGTTTTCGGTTCGAACTCCGAGCTTCGGGCTATCGCGGAAGTCTATGCGGCTGACGATGCAAAGGAAAAGTTTGTCAGTGACTTCGTCGATGCCTGGACCAAGGTAATGACCCTGGATCGCTTCGACCTGTGATCCTGAAGAGGACGGTGCCGAAAAGAAGATGAACTCTTTTCGTGACCTGCAAAAACTGAACGGCGGCGCATGTGCGTCGCCGTTCTTTTTTATGGCGTGGATCAGACGTTGTTTTAGAAACGTTTATTAACCGGCTGACTGGATCACCTGGCCGAACATGTCCATGGAAATGAAGCGAGCGATGATGCTTGCGAAGGTGGACCCCACGGCGAACAGTATCCAGCGATGGCGCTGCCAGGTTTTCCGAAATTCAGATAACTGGGCGACCATGTCCACGATATAGGCGGCGCAGTAGAAGACATTGGCAACCACGGCCAGGAGAAACAGGCCCTGTATCATCTCCGCTGACAGGGCCGATCCGGAATCGGGCCAATGGGCCGCGAACACCGCCAATACAATCGCCAGCAGGATCGCGTTATAGCCGATTCGCATTTTTTCCCAATACCGAATTCCATCAGTAATTACAGCACGAATATTGATTTCGATCATTGCAGCCTGGCCTCAATTCGAGTGTGGACGGTTGCTGGAAATCTATCAGGTCGTGGGCGTGACAGGAGGGAGAAATGAAGGCGAAATGTGGCGAAAAAAGCAGATGCGCAGAGAGCCTGCTTCGGGTTATCTCGATCGGTTGTCCAGGTAGTGGCGCACTGCGTCCTGGACGTGACGGAAACGGTCTCCGCCCAGGTGCTTGCCGCCGTACCAGCGGGTGACCACGACTATGTGATTTTGCAGGCCCTCCCGTTCCAGCATTCGAATAATCACCATGCCCGCGCCGGATTCACCGTCATCATTTTTCACCGGCAAACCATCCAGCAGGAATGCCCAGCTGTTGTGGGTGGCCTTGGCGAATCTCTTTGTGCGGCAGAGCTCCTTGATAAACGCCTGGGCGTCTTCCGGGGAACTGCAGGGTCCGCCCGAGACGGCGTACTTGGAGCCGCGGTCGGAAATGATCTTGTCGAATATCTGCATGCAATCTGTTCGGTGGTTCTCGGCGGCAAAGGATGATGACCAGCAGGGACTGCATCATAAGTTAAGCGCGTTCTTCAAACAAAAAAGTGTGCGTAGAGCGATTGCTAAATTCTTCGGTACGGTCATGAGCAAACAGGGCATCAACAATCAGGGCTGATCCCGGTCTTAATCAAGTTGTAGAATCTGTTTTAAGTCACTGAAATCAATAGTGAATTTCCATAATTTACAAAACCGACTCTGAAGGGAAGAATCAAGCTTGGCAAATCTGGCGAAAGCCAGTGACGCAAAGCCACGGGTCCTCGTCGCCTACCTTCCGAATGAGTAGACCCCAAGATAGCCGGGCTGCAGGCGTTCTCAGCGGTCGCTCTGAACGCAATTCACGTTAGCAAATTGAGGAGGCAGAATCATGAACGTTCGCGCGAAGATCATGCTATTCGCTTGCGGGCTCCTCGTTAGCCTGGGAGTGATGGCCAAAGAGATCGACGTTAGCTCATCGTTTGCCGGGACCATTACCACGCCGATTACTGCCGGTATGGATATTTCCGGTACGCCCTGGGGACCGGAGCCGATGATCATTTCCGAGGCGGAGATGCGAGGCAGTCTCGGTCCGGCCAACATGTCGGTGATATCCAGGTTTGATACTGATGGCGTGCCGGTAGCGGATTGCAATGGGACGGGAGAGGCCGGGGTTCCCTTTGTTATGGAATACGCTTTCTCCGTCAGCACCTATAAAGACCACAGCCAGTTGTATGTGAAATTCGACACGGGCTGGATTTGTGGGCTGCCGGGCACGTCGGGTCAGTCTTTCTATCGTGGGTATGTGGAAGGCACTATCGTCGGCGGCACAGGGCGTTTCGCGGGAGCCACTGGAACGGTTACGTCAGACTTTTACGGTCATGACTTGTCCGGACCCCTGGTGGCCGGTGAAGATCACCGCCCGTCCTACGGTTCATTCTACGGAACCATGGAAGGCAACCTGATTCTTGCGGAGTGATGTGTGTATAAACGGGGTCGAACCGCAGTTTTCGAACAGCGCGGTTTGACCCCGCTCGTTGTGGTTCCACCTGATTTGTCTGCGCCGGGATCTGCGCTACAAGTTGGATTCAGGGGCGCTGGCGGCCGATAGAAATAAAACACTCGACTTAGCGAAAGAATGGGTTAAATTGACCCAGGGTTATTGATGCAGTAGCCAACTCAAAAAGGAATTGATATGCAAACTTCGATTTTCCAACACGTAGTGACTAGGCTGATGGCCGTCGCGATTATCAGCATGGGTTTTGTGCAAGTCTCCGCTGCAGGGGTCATCGGAACCCAGCAGATGGTCAACAGTGAGGCGCGACAGGATCAGCTGGCGCGCATGGAATCGCTTCTTGCAAGACAGGATGTAGCCGGTCAGCTGGCCCTCTACGGTGTCGCACCTGAGATGGTAATGGAAAGGGTACAGAACCTGACCAGCGCTGAACTTATGGAGCTCGAGGGCAAGATCAACCAGCAGGTCGCGGGCGGCGATATAGTCGGTCTGGTTGGCGCGGTCTTCATCGTTCTTATTATCCTGGAACTCGTGGGCGTAATCGATATTTTCAAGGCGAGATGAGCCTTACCGCTAGTAGTACGCTGGCGGAGATGAATAAAAGGGCCGGTCTGGTACCGGCCCTTTTCGCAGTCGCACTGGGCGGCTGTGTGTTGATACCGGGTGGCGCCCCGCCTCCGGGCATCGGGACAAGTGCGATCGAGCTGGTCGACACCCCGTTTTTCCCCCAGGAACGATACCAGTGCGGTCCGGCGGCGCTGATGACCGTGCTAACGGACAGTGGTGCCCAGGTATCCCTGGACTCGCTGGTGGACCAGGTATACCTGCCGGGTCGCCAAGGTAGCTTGCAGGCGGAATTGGTGGCGGCAACCCGCGCGGCGGGAAGGATTCCCTATCCGCTCAATGGCTCCATGCAGGCAATTCGCGCCGAGCTTGAGGCTGGCCGCCCGGTGTTGGTGCTACAAAATCTTGGCGTCAGTTGGTATGAGCGATGGCATTACGCGGTTGTTGTTGGTCTGGACCCACAAAAGAGCCAGGTCATACTCCGATCTGGCACCGACAGTCGTCGGATCACCGACGCCCAGACTTTCATGCATACCTGGCGCAGGAGCGACAATTGGGCGCTGGTGGTGCTGCAGCCCGGTGAACTGCCGGAGAATCCCGATCAACAACGGTATTTCCAGGCATTGTCTGCACTGGAAGAGACCGGGTATTTCGGTGCGGCGCGTGATGCCTGGCAGGCTGCGCTGGCCCGCTGGCCGGATGATCCCACTGCATTGTTTGGCTTGGCAAACGCTGAACTGGCGCTGGGGGACTTCTCTGCGGCGGAACTGATTTACCTGAAGCTTCTGGGACAGAATCCAGCATCCGCCTCCGCGGTGCGCAACAATCTTGCCTATGCACTTGCGCGACAAGGGCTAAAGTCAAAGGCCATTGAACAGCTTAATATTGCGCTGGATGCTGCGGCTGATGATGATTTCATGCGACAGGAGTTGCTGGACTCGCTGGATGAAATTAAGAAGGCTCCCGATATTCAGTCTCCGGTGCATAACTAGGTAGAAACCAGTCGGGTATTCCCACTTCGGGGGGTGTCATCCTGGCTGGCTGAAAACTGTCGCGGGTTTTTGTTGCACGGATCGCTTTCGTTCTTCGGTTCCACCTAATGTGTCTACGGTTTTATCCATGCTACCGTTTACGCTTCTTAGTTTGTGCCCGGACCGGTTTCAATAATTCCAATGCCAAATACATTTATCCCGGAACATGAGGTCTACGGATCCCTGAGCGCCGTGGGCATCAAGACGCCCCGGCATATCTTTGTCGATGATCAGGGCAAGCTGGCGGATGCGCCGTTTGCGGCCGGTGATCCGGTGGTGGTCAAGGGCATCGCCCGGGACCTTTGGCACAAGTCGGATGCCGGGGCGCTTGCGTTCTGTGATTTCGATGCCGATGCCCTGGCCGCCGAGTACAGTCGCATGCGTGAGCGGGTGAGCCAGGGCCACGAGTGGCTGGGCGCCCTGGTGGCGGAGCGGGTGGTGTTCGGGCGTGCAGGGAACGCCCCGAGTGAAATCTTTGTCAGCCTGCAGCGAGACCGTTGTTGCGGGGCCATCGTCAGTTTTGGTTTCGGCGGGCTGTTGACCGAGGACTGGGCACGGGAGATGAAGCAGTCGCTGCTCGTGTGGCCGGTGTCGGCGTATACCCCGTCAGAGGCCTTCGAAGAGCTCAGCGGTCACTGGCTGGGTAAAATTCTCCTGGGCAAGCTGCGACAGGGAAAACCGCTGGTCACCGCCGAAGTCCTGCGGGGCTTTCTTGAGAAGCTCTGGCGACTGGATGAGTTGATGGCCCGGGAAAACATCGGCCTGCTGGAGATAAATCCACTGGTGGTCGATGGGGCCGGTGAACTTGTGGCGCTGGATGGTGTGGGCTTGCGCGCTGCAGAAACTCCCCTGGAGCCCTGCCCGGTGTCTTTCCACGACGACAGCTTTCTCAATCCTCGCCGGATTGCCGTTGCCGGGGTTTCAGCCAAGGCGGGAAACGTCGGCGGGATGATACTGGAAAACCTTCGCCAGTCTTTGCTGGGGGAGCAGGGCCTGGTGGTCGTAAAGCCGGGGCTGGAGGAATTCGCCGGGATACGCTGTGTGCCGGATGTGGCCGCGCTGGTCGACGATCCGGTGGACATACTGATCCTGGCACTGCCCGCCAGTGCCTGCGTATCTATGATCGAGCAATTGTGCGCACTCGATGGCGGGGCCGAAGTGGTCTACATCGTCGCAGGCGGCATCGGTGATGGGGCCGACAAGGAGGGATTAGGTGAGCGCTTGTCGGGGCTGATCGACTCACGCCGGCGAGCCGGCCAGTGGTGCCCGGCCATCGTCGGCCCCAACGGCCTGGGTATGCTGTTGTCCCCCTTGAAGTTGAACAGCCTGTTCATTCCCCAAAGCAAGCTTAACGTGCAGTTCGCACCGGACTCGGACGTGGCGCTTATCAGCCAGAGCGGCGCATTCCTCATTACCCGGCTGTCGCGCCATTCGAACCTGAATCTTAAGTACGGCTTCTCCATCGGCAACCAGCTGGATATGAAACTGTCAGATTTCATGGCCCTGATCGAACGTGACAAGTCGGTGCGCGTACTGGGCATCTATGTGGAGGGCTTCGTCGGTGGCGATGCCTGCGCAGTGGCCAAACTGGTGGAGCAGTTCCGTTCTGAGGGTCGCCACGTGATCATCTACAAGGGCGGCCGTTCCCGGCTGGGCGAGGCGGCCGCAGCGAGTCATACCGGCGCTATGACCGGCGACTACCATGTGCAGAAAAGACTGTTGCATAAGGCCGGGGCGATCCTTACCGAGTCGTTCAACCAGTTTAATGCGGTGCTTAAATGGATGGCCGCTTACCCGGACCTGAAGAAACTTGGCAAGCTGGCCATCGTCACCAACGCCGGTTACGAAACTGTCGGCAGTGTGGATACCCTGGGGGACAACGACCCGGGTCGTCTGTACGAATTGAGCCAGGATGACCGTGAGGCCCTTGGTCAGGTGCTCCAGCGTCACGGCATGCAGGGCCTGGTGGCGCCGGCGAACCCGTTAGATTTAACTCCCATGGCCGACGAGGATGTTTACCTCGATTGCGTCAAGGCCATGCTCGAATTTGGTGCCGGGGTCGTTATGCTGGGGTTGGTCCCCTTGTCGGAACAACTTGATACACAGACATTGACCCAGGCCGAGGCTTTCGCCGCCAGGCTCAAGGCGTTGGCCCAGTCCCATGACCGACTCATCGGCATTGTTGTCGACGCAGGCGTGCCGTATCAGAAATACAAGGCGGTGTTCGAGCGCCAGGGATTCCCCGTCTTCGATGGCATGGACATGGGCGTACTGGGCATCAATGTGCTGAAGAACAGCCGCTAACCCATAAATGGGGCCGGATACATTTATTGCCGGATTTGCGTGCTTGCCTCGGCGGTACGGAAATTCGCGTCCAACCGCAATACATGCAAACGGGTACTATCCCAGCTATCCCAACCCGGAGTTGAACCGAAAGACATGCTGAGCCTGCGCGACGCCCTTGATGAACTGCTTTATCCGGTGAAAGACCCTGCAATGTTGTTGGCATTGCTGTTCTTTTCAGTGCTGTTTAGCCTGGCAATTTTTTCAGGCTTGTTTGGCCTGTGGTTGATGGCAGCGATAGTCCCCGGATTCTTTCAGTACTTGCTGGTGGTCATGCAAGCCCGTGCCGACAACAAGGAAGTCCCCGCGGTTGACGTGAATTTGTTCAGCTTTGCACAAAGGCTTTGGAGCCTGTTCCCGATGGTCCTGTTGACGGTGGCCGGCTTGTCCGTTTATTACCTGGCCAGCTCCGGGCGTGAAACCTTGGCCGTCGTCGCGCTTGGCCTGGCATTTATGTTGCTGCCCTTATCACTGGCGGTGCTGACGATCACCCACAGCGCCATCGAGTGTTTGCGTCCGTCCCGCCTGTGGCTGGTCGCCAGGAATTGGGGGCGACATTACCTGCTGGTCCTGGGCGTATCGCTGGCGGGTGCCTTGCTGGTTTACCTGGCTCTTCACTACGACTTGTTCGTGTTTTTTACGATCCTGTTTACCCTCTATGCTTTTCTGCTCATTGCCAGTGTCGGTGGCCATGCCCTGGCAATCCAGGAGGCGGAGATTGAAATCTCGATACCGGACCCGGTGTTGCCGGGGCCACTGGAAGTGGAGAAGAAGGAAAACCAGGTGCGCACCCATGCCCTGAACCATGCCTACGGGATGGTCAGCCGCGGTAACTGCGCCGGCGGTGTCCGCCACCTGCTGGAATACATCCAGGACAGTCCTGACCCGCTGGATTGCTCTCGCTGGTTATTTGCGCAAATGCTGAACTGGGAGTCCCCCCAGGCCGCCTTGCAGTTAGGGCAACATCTTGTTTCACGCTTGCTGGCGGAGCAGCAGGACCAGGAGGCGCTCAAGACCATCGTCCGGTGTCGTCACGCGAACCCGGACTTCACTCTGCTGGAGCCTGACCGTGCGCCGGCGGCGCGATTGGCAAAGCAGGTCTACGATCCCGAGTTAAGGCAATGGCTAGTCGAGGGCGGTTCAGGCACGGAGAAAACTGCTTGAGTCGAATCATCGTTTTTTTAGCATGCCGCATAATTCCGGTTACAAAGCGAGCGGAGTCTTCATTGTTTTAAGCATAGGGGTTCTGATAGTGTGATTTTCTGGCACCCTAAAAATATAACGATAAAGATCACACGAAAACATGATGGCACTAGTTAACGGATTAACTCCCAGCAGGATCGAGTCATGCCTGATCACGCTGTTTCTCCTAAATCTGCTGTTCGTACCTGTGCAGATTGCTGCCGCACAGGAAACCGCTGAGAACCCGGATGAGTACATCGAAGAAATTACCTCCTATGGACGCAAGTCACTGCTTTCTTTCAAGGTTGAGATGGTGGCTGCCGAGGAAACGTATTATGACTTGTATAACCGGTTAAATGACGACGATGCCTTCGATGTCATTTGCAAAAAGGCAAGTCCTAATGGCGCGAAAAGCCGGTTTGCAAGACGAATCTGCAAAGCAAGGTTCGAGTGGGAGGCTATATCAGACAATGATCGGGACAGGTTGCAAGCTGGCTTCTTTCCCCAGGCAAACCAGGCATCCGTTCTTCGCAAGAAATTAATGGTCCTGGACAAGATGGAAAAGCTTGCCAACGAAAATCCTGAACTCAGGGAGGCGCTATTTTCCCTGACGCGAATTAGTCAAGAATTCGCGGAAGAAAAAAAGAGTCGGTGTGAAGGCCATATTTTCTGCAATGGGGATGACGCACAGTAAGAACGGCTCGCGCTGAATCAGGATGCTCAACTCCTGCAAGATATTGGAAGTTCGGGTTCTGGATCCTGGGAAGATGAGTGACCGATCTCAGCGTTGCGTGGCGCTCCTCCTGTCTGCCTGGAGTTTTCGAGCCCCAGGATACAGGGTATAGAAGCTATCTTCCCGGGCCCGGAGATGCATTGGCATTTGGCCCGCACCACACAGCCTTTCTCGACCGTTCGGGCCCGGTCCGTTATCATCGCTAGCTTGTCCCGGCCGTAATATTCGCGCTGCTGTTGGTGAACGCGCACTCCGCCGGTCGGGCTGCAGGCAGGATAAAGTGACCCGTCGATGGTGAAGCCATCGACCGGGTAGCGCCGATCTGCTGCAAGCGCCAGTTTTCGCCCGAACGGGTCAGCTCTATCCAGCCCCCGGCGGTCTCCAAGGATTCGAACTGTATGGTTTATTACTTATGAATACGGCCTACCGCAAACCGCTTCCCGGCACGACACTGAATTACTTCGATACCCGCGCCGCGGTGGAAGCCATCCAGCCCGGTGCCTATGACCGACTCCCCTATGTCTCCAAGGTGCTGGCCGAGCAGTTGGTCCGCCGCTGTGATCCGGGCATGCTGACCGAGTCCCTGGGACAGATCGTCGAGTCCAAAAGCGACCTGGACTTCCCCTGGTACCCGGCCCGGGTGGTCTGCCACGACATCCTGGGCCAGACCGCCCTGGTTGACCTGGCCGGCCTGCGCGATGCCATTGCGGAGAAGGGCGGTGATCCGGCACTGGTCAACCCGGTGGTGCCCACCCAGTTGATCGTCGATCACTCCCTGGCGGTTGAGGCCCCCGGTTTCGACCCGGAGGCATTCGAGAAGAATCGCGCCATCGAAGATCGCCGTAACGAGGACCGGTTCCACTTCATCGAGTGGTGCAAGACAGCCTTCGACAATGTGGACGTGATCCCCGCCGGCAACGGCATCATGCACCAGATCAACCTGGAGAAGATGTCGCCGGTAATCCAGGCACGAGACGGCACGGCGTTCCCGGATACCTGCGTGGGCACCGACAGCCACACACCCCACGTTGACTCCCTGGGTGTAATCGCCCTGGGTGTGGGTGGACTGGAGGCCGAGACGGTAATGCTGGGTCGACCCTCAATGATGCGCCTGCCCGAGATCGTCGGCGTCCGGCTGTCCGGTCGGCGTCAGCCCGGTATCACCGCCACCGACATCGCCCTGGCGATGGCCGAGTTCCTGCGCGCCCAGCGGGTTGTCTCGGCCTGGCTGGAGTTCTTCGGCGAGGGGGCTGCGGATCTGACCATCGGCGACCGGGCCACCATCTCAAACATGACGCCGGAGTATGGCGCCTCGGCGGGCATGTTCTACATCGACCAGCAGACCATTGATTACCTGAAGCTCACCGGCCGCACTCCGGAGCAGGTCGCCCTGGTGGAGACCTACGCCAGGACCACGGGGCTGTGGGCCGAGGGGATGGCCGGCGCCCAGTACGAACGCGTGCTTGAGTTTGACCTGTCCAGCGTGGTGCGCAACATGGCCGGACCCTCCAACCCCCATCGGCGCCTGCCCACCAGTGCGCTGGCCGAGCGGGGTATCGCCGTGGGCCTGGACAAGGCGCGAGCGGAAGAGGCCGAGGGCAAGCTGCCTGACGGCGCAGTGATCATCGCCGCCATCACCAGTTGCACCAATACCTCGAACCCGCGCAACGTGGTTGCCGCAGGCCTGATCGCGAAGAAGGCCAACGAGTTGGGGCTGACCCGCAAGCCCTGGGTGAAGAGTTCCTTCGCGCCGGGCTCCAAGGTCGCCAAGCTGTACCTGGAGGAATCGGGCTTGCTGCCCGAGATGGAGAAACTGGGCTTTGGCATCGTCGGCTTCGCCTGCACCACCTGCAACGGCATGAGCGGCGCCCTGGATCCTGTGATCCAGCAAGAGATCATCGAGCGCAACCTGTACGCCA
>Ga0224507_10000708_pt1 | contig 13058 bp, 14 predicted proteins | sample SF_Jan12_sed_USG_3_FD_170159 | JGI IMG/M metagenome (GOLD analysis project Ga0224507, IMG submission 170159) | Sediment microbial communities from San Francisco Bay, California, United States - SF_Jan12_sed_USGS_13 | ecosystem: Environmental > Aquatic > Marine > Sediment | place: USA...
CGAGGGGCAGCAGCAGGCCGAGTATGACGAAAATGAGGGGACGTGAAGCCATAAAGGATTGAACAGCCAGATTCCGGGATTATGTCCGGTGAGTATACGAATCTGACGGCAAAAACCAAGACTTTTTGTTTGAATATTATGCAGATACCGGAACTAGTTCACACTTTGATTCAGGATGACTCGAAGCCTTTGACGAGTGCTTCGCCGCGCTCGCTCAGTGCCCTGAGTTCGACACGACGCCCCGTATTTTCGTAAGTGAGCGTCAACACGATGTCGGCCTGCGTCATGAGGCCGGGCGCACGATCCGGCCATTCCACCAGGCGCAGACCATCCTCTAGCTCCTCCCAACCCAGATAGCTGAGCTCTTCCTCGCTTGAAACTCTATATAAATCAATATGATAGATATTGCCGTGCGCCATTTGGTAGGGTTCCACGAGCGTGTAGGTCGGGCTCGGTACCGGCCCGGAGTGCCCCGCCGCATTGATCAAGGCGCGCGCGAACGTGGACTTTCCGGCGCCGAGTTCGCCCCGCAGCAGTATCGTCCAGCCCGACAAATCCGGCGGCAACTTGCCGTACAGGCGCCGAGCGAAATCAGCCGTAGCGGCAGCGTCGGCGAGCAGTCGATTCACGGCAACAGGATCACGAGTCGGCATTCACGGATTGATCACGGCACGCAGTTCCAGAAGCAGATCTGACGCGATCAGGCCACGCTGACCTCGTAAGGCCGCCATATCGCCGGCGCGCGCATGGGCTTCGACGCCCACGAGTGCCGCCTGCTCCGGCGACCGGCCGCCTGCAAGTAGTGCCGCAATGACCCCGGTCAGAACGTCACCCATCCCTGCCGACGCCATCCCGGGATTGCCCGACGTACAAATCGAGGGAATGCCCCCAGCCGACGAAATCAGCGAACCAGACCCTTTGAGCACGGCAATACCGCCGAATTGCTGCTGCAATGCCCGCACGGCCGAGAGCCGATCAGACTGGATATCGGCCGTGGACAGCTTGAGCAGAGCGCCCGCTTCGCCCGGATGCGGTGTTATGACGCGCGCATCGGCCCTGTTGGGTTGCCGCGCCAGCCAATAAAGTGCGTCGGCGTCCCAGACTGCCGGACGCGCGTCGGCCACGACCGCCTCGAATAGCGATCTTGCCCATTTGGACCGTCCCAGTCCCGGACCGAAAGCAATGACATCGGCTTTTTGCAGCAGCGGCTCGAGATCGGCCGCCTCTCTGACGCCGTGGGGCATGAGTTCGGGTCGCGATGCAGCGATAAATGCCGCGTGCGCTGGCGCTGTTGCAATACTGACCAGTCCCGCCCCGGCGCGAAGAGCGGCCTCGCCACACAGGCAGACGGCGCCCGGCATGCCCTCACCGCCGCCAATGACCAGGACGTGACCGAAGTCCCCCTTGTGTGCGGTTCTTCGCCTGGGCGGCAGCGCATCTCGCATCAGTGCGTCGTCAATGCGGCGCAGTTCCGGCTTCACTCCGGCCCTGCATTCGTCCGGGACATCGAGACCGTCATAACGTAATTCGCCGCAGTAATCCGGGGCGCAGTCGAGAAACAAGCCTGCTTTCAGCCCGACGAAGGTCACGGTCAGATCGGCTTTTACCGCGCACCCGAGTGTTGCGCCAGTGTCGGCGTTGATTCCCGTGGGTACGTCCAGGGACAGAACGCCGGCTGAATGTTCATTGATTGCCGCAACGGCCTTCGCGAACTCTCCGCCGACCTCACGCTCCAGGCCGCTGCCGAGTATGGCATCCACCAGCAATTCGGCTTCATCGTCGCATTCGCCGTCCCACGGCATGACGACGCCTCCCTCCGCGACAAAATCTTCGCAAGCCGTCGCCGCATCACCGGCGAGAGACCGCGGATCCACCATCGACACAACCGAGACAAGCATGCCGTCGTTCGCCGCAAGTCGTGCGACGACATAACCGTCGCCGCCATTATTGCCGGCCCCGCAAATGACCTGCCAGCGCTTCGCATCGGGAAATCGCCGGCGAGCTGCCCGCAAGGCGGCCTCCCCGGCGCGCGTCATTAACGTATAACCCGGGATGCCATAATCTTCGATCGCGGTCCGATCGATCTCACGCACGGAGGCGACGGAGTAGATGTTGATGGGCATGGTCTGCATCGGGGCGATTATACTGTCACGTGACACGGTACCGACATTGACGATATCCACGCAACAATACGGCAATACCGAGATGGCGGCTCTCAAGGCCGAGGTCATTGACTGGTGTATTGAACTCGGCTTTCAACAGGCCGGAGTCAGCGATGTCGATCTTGCTGAAGCCGAGGGCCGTCTGGCGGCGTGGTTGCGCAAAAAGTTTCACGGCACGATGGACTACATGCAACGTCACGGCGGGAAGCGCAGCCGGCCGGAACAACTAGTGCCGGGCACGGTACGCGTCATCTCGGTGCGCATGGACTACTTGCCCGAAGCACAGGACACGTCCAGGCAGCTGCTCGATGACGACACGCGCGCCTATATATCGCGTTATGCACTGGGTCGCGACTACCACAAGGTCCTCCGCGGCCGCCTGCAGACCCTTGCTCGCCGCATCGAGGAGAGAATCGGACCATTCGGACATCGCGTTTTTGTCGACAGTGCCCCGGTGCTGGAGAAAGCGCTCGCCGAGAAAGCCGGCATCGGCTGGATCGGCAAACACACAAACCTGATAAACCGCGACAACGGCTCCTGGTTTTTTCTGGGCGAACTGTATACGGATCTGCCTCTGCCGGTCGATCGACGCGAAGATACGCACTGCGGGACGTGCGCTGCCTGTCTTGAGGTCTGCCCCACTCGAGCCATCGTCGCTCCTTACCTACTCGATGCACGGCGCTGCATATCCTATCTGACGATCGAGCTCAAAGACGCAATACCGGTCGAATTTCGCAAAGCGATCGGCAACCGCGTATACGGTTGCGACGACTGTCAGCTGTTTTGTCCCTGGAACAAATTTGCCAGGCCGAGCGGCGAAGCAGATTTCTCGCCACGACACGGTCTGGATGCAGCCGAACTTGCCGAATTGTTTGCCTGGAATGAAGAAACCTGGTTACAAAAGACGGAAGGAAGCGCTATTCGGCGCATTGGTTTTGAACGCTGGTTGCGCAATTTGGCCGTTGCCCTCGGCAATGCCAAAAGTACGCCCGAAGTAGTCGCTGCGCTGCGCGCGCGGCAGCATGACAATTCTGAACTGGTTGCCGAGCACGTTTCGTGGGCGCTCGAGCAACACGACGTAGCAGCAAAAATGGAGAGCAATGATGTTTGAGGCACCCGATTCGCCGTACCTCGTGCCGTTTGACGGTAGTTTCGACGTAGCGGCAGCCAGTACCGTACCGCAGACCGACGATCTCCCTCACAAAGGCAAGCATCGGACCCGACGAACCGAGGACCTGAACAAGCTACAGCGGGTGCTCGCGGCCGGCGATCGTCACGCCGTGTTGCTCGTGTTCCAGGCCATGGATGCCGCCGGCAAAGACAGCACGATCCGATCTGTCATGCAGGGCGTCGACCCGTCCGGCTGCCAGGTATTCAGTTTCAAAAAGCCGTCGAGCCTTGAACTGGATCATGATTTTCTCTGGCGCACGACGTGTCGCTTACCCGAACGGGGTCGTATCGGCATTTTCAACCGCAGCCAGTACGAAGAGGTACTCGTTGTGCGCGTGCATCCGGAGATTCTTGACTATCAGCAGCTGCCCGGCGAAGTGAATCTCGAGACAATCTGGGATGAGCGACTAACCTCGATCCGTCAGCAGGAAGAACATCTGGCGCGCAACGGCACGGTCATCCTGAAATTCTGGCTGAACGTTTCCCGAGATGAGCAAAAACGCCGTTTCCTGGCGCGCCTCGACGATCCGGACAAGAACTGGAAATTCGAACCGCGCGATGTGGTCGAGCGACGTTCCTGGGATGACTACATGAAAGCCTACGAGCACGCATTGAACGCGACCTCGCGACCCTGGGCTCCGTGGTACGCAATACCGGCGGACAACAAGTCCTACATGCGCGCAAGAGTCGCGGACATCATCATAGGCGCTTTGCAGAGTATTGGTCTCAAATATCCGGACCCATCGGCCAAGGATCGTGAGGAATTCGCGCAAGCCCGGGCCGAGCTTGTTGACGGCGAATCCTGAGTCGCCAGAACCGCAATTTGCGTGGCTTTCTCCCCGAAAATGTGGCCTGGTCGGTACTATTCCCGGGTTGATTGACGCGAAAATCATTTCTTTTTGGACGAGAAAACGCATTGCACGGATCTCCGGCCACAAATTCAGACTACCGGCGCTCGCTGCTCGAGGGACTCGAGTTGTTCAGGCATGTGGTTCCCAACGATATCCACGATTTGCTGCAACGCTGCGATCGGCGCGATATCGAAGCCAACGAGTTATTGCTGTCGCCCGATCTGGAGAACGAGAACGTATACGTCGTTTTGTCGGGCAGCCTGAACGTATACGTCGGTTCTCCCAAAGCACCGGTACTCGCAACAATGGAAACCGGTGCTTGCGTCGGTGAAATGTCGATCATCGAAGATCGCGATCCCTCTGCCTACGTCATTGCCGCCGAAGACACGCACATGCTGGTCATACATCGATCTATATTGTGGGAAATGGTCGAGGCCTCGCATGAATTCGCCAAGAACCTGCTTGTCGTGTTGTCCGAGCGCGTGCGCAGCCACAATCGCGTCATCGCCCACAACTATGGCGAGATACGGAAGTTCGAACGCCACGCGACAACCGATGCGCTGACCGGTCTGGGGAATCGGCACGCCATGATGGAGTCGTTTCCCGAAGAGGTCTTAGCCTGTGTCAAAGACGAAAGACCGGTAGCTTTGATCATGATCGATGTCGACCGGTTCAAACAGTTCAACGATATGTTCGGCCACATCGCCGGCGACCGGGCGCTTTGCGCGGTGTCCAGGATCCTGAAAAAACATTTCCGTCCTGGTGACCTGTTGGTACGCTACGGCGGCGACGAATTCGCCGTGTTGCTGCCCGACGCGAATATCGAACAGGCAGTGACCGTCGGCGAGCGAGTCCGTGAATCGGTGTGCGGCGCGACCGGAGACGGGACTGATTCCCTGATACAGATCCCGCTCGCGGTATCCATGGGTGTCGCCCAACTTAGGGAAAAAGGCACTCTCGACACGTTGATTCGCGACGCTGACGCCGCGCTGTATCGCGCCAAGCATGCGGGAAGAAACACCGTTTCGGAGTAATCAGACCGTAACAACGATGTTATCGATGAGGCGAGCCGCACCCAGGCGTGCCGCAGCCAGAACGACGAGATCATCGCAATCCCGGTCCGGGATTGCGAGATTCTGCGCACGACGAATGGCGAAGTAATCAACCTCAAAACCTGCATCCGCGAGTTTTCGCGTCGCGGCAATTTCGAGCTCACTAAAGTTCCGCCGGCCGTTTTGCAGATCCTCGCCAACCGACTTCAGCGCCTCGTACAACTGCGGCGCCGTGGCTCGCTCCTCTTCTGTGAGGTAGCTGTTGCGCGAACTCAGCGCCAGCCCGTCATCTTCACGAATTGTCTCGCACGTGATGATCGTGACGGGCAGGTTCATATCCTCGACCATGCGCCGTATCACGAGCTGCTGTTGATAATCCTTTTGACCAAATACGGCAACGTCCGGTTGGACGAGGGCAAATAATCGCGCGACAACCGTGGTCACGCCATCAAAATGACCGGGACGCGACGCGCCGCAGAAATTCTCGGTCAATTCTGGTACGGACACTGTTGTCGCCTGATCGATGCCAAATGGATACACGGTATCCACGTCCGGCGCGAATATCAGGTCCGCTGCCGTCGTCTTCAGCCGTCGTTTGTCGACCTCCAGCGTGCGCGGGTAATCGTCGAAGTCTTCACCGTCTCCAAACTGAGTCGGATTGACGAAAATACTGACAACGACGCGTTCGGCGTGTTCGCGCGCAAGTTTCACGAGCGCGATGTGACCCGCATGCAAGTTCCCCATCGTTGGGACCAGCGCCACATGCTCATCTTGCTGACGCCACTCGGCAATCCGTTCGGAGAGTTCCTGCTTACTGTGTACGACCCGCACGGCTTATCGAGACCCGGCAGCTGATCAGGAGAAGCAATGTTCGGCAGCCGGGTAGCTCCGATCTTTGACCGCGTGCACATAAGCCTTGACTGCCTCGAGCGGAGAGGTGTGCTCTTGCTGGAAGTTCCTGACGAATCTCGGCGTCCGGCCCTGCGTGATATCGAGGATGTCATACAGAACCAGGATCTGGCCGTCGACGTCCGGGCCTGCCCCGATACCGATTACCGGAACCTGAAGCGCCGCCGTAATCACTCTTCCTACCTCATTCGGCACGCATTCGAGCAATACGACGTCCGCACCGGCATCCTGCAGTCGCTCGGCCGACTTGACCATCTGCCGCGCTTTGTCCGGCTCCCTGCCCTGCACCTTGAATCCACCGATCTTGTGAACCGACTGAGGCTTCAATCCGAGATGGGCGCAAACCGGGATGTCGTGGCGCGCGAGGTGCTCGACAATCTCCACCTGATCGTCACCACCTTCGAGTTTGACCATCATCGCCCCGCCGACCTGCATGAGACGGACTGCATTGTCGAGGGCCTGACCCGGTTCGGTGTAGCTCATGAACGGCATATCGGCGACGAGAAACGCGCGGCGCAGCCCGCGCGCGACGGCGCGGGAGTGGTAGACAATGTCGTCAACCGTAACGGGGACCGTCGTGTCGTGACCCTGGATGACCATGCCGAGCGAATCTCCGACCAGCACCAGATCCGTGCCGGCCGCATCCACCAGTGCCGCATAACTGGCATCGTAGGCTGTCAGGCACGCAATCGGCTCGCGGTCCTCTTTCATCTTGCGCAATGTTGAGACATTGACCGGAGGCTCCGGCATGCCGCGCTGTTCAAGCTGCGTGTACATCGTCTTATTTCCTGCTAGCCGAGTGCCGCGGCAACCGGATTGAAGAAGTGGCGGCCTCCCGTGGTTCTCTCTATTTGCTGGAACAGCTGCTCATAATCAAGATTATTATTGATCGGATCTATTTGCGACGCATTGACAATCAACAGCGGACCGTCATCGTAAGCATGAAAAAACCGCGCGTAGGCATCGGTCAATTTCTCGACATAATTACGGTCCACGAATCGATCATATCGCGAATTGCGCTGCGCCAATCGCCCCATTATGGCGTCGACCGACGCCTGAAGGTAGATGATCAGATCCGGCACCGGAGCATCTACGGACAGGCTTTCCGCGATCTGTTCATAGAGCTTCAGTTCTTCCGCGTCGAGATTGAGCTCGGCGAACAGCCGGTCTCTTGTAAACAGGTAATCCGAGATTCGCACACTCGAAAAAAGATCCGACTGGCGCATGCCCTCTATCTGCCGCGCTCGGGCGAATAGAAAAAACATCTGCGCGGGCAACGCCGCCGAGCGGCCGTCCCTATAGAATCGTTCAAGAAACGGATTCTCATCAACTTCTTCAAGCACCAGGTCGGCAGACAAGCTGTCGGCCAGCCGCCGCGCCAGTGCCGTCTTGCCCACCCCGATCGGTCCCTCGATCGCAATATATCGGGATGCAGTTCCAGGCGATTGTAGCTGACTAAGGGACACTGATTTCCTTTTACGCGATGCGTGAAATTTTCGGCTCGTTCATGTTGGCCGAAATAGCCGCCAGCCGACCAAGCCCGGGGATAATCAGCCCCGGCGCAATCTCCTTGAGCGGCAACAATACAAAATTTCTTTCGGCGATGCCCGGATGCGGGAGACTGAGGCCGGGCTCTTCGATCCGGTCGCTGCCATAAACGAGGAGATCGAGATCGAGAACGCGCGGGCCCCAGCGGACGTCTCCGCGTTCCCGGCCTCGCTGCAACTCGATTTGCTGTAACTCGTCGAGCAACTGCCTGGCCGTGAGCCGCGTCAGCAGCGAGGCCGCCGCGTTGACAAAATCAGGCTGTTCCACCCCGCCGAGCGGCGCAGACCGGTAGAGCGAAGACCGACGTATCAGCCGGGTGCGCGGGATTGTCGCCAGCAGGTCGAAAGCGCTCTCGAGTTGACCGGCAGGGCCCTGCAGATTACTGCCGAGCCCAACGTAAGCCGGGTGCCAGTGGTGTTTTGTCGTAGTCGCGGCCAAAAGGGCTCTTCACGCGTCCTGCCGCTTCTTGCGACGGCGCCTGGACCGAGGCCGACGTTTCTTTCTCGCCCGCGAATCGATCTGAAAACTCGCCGCACGCTCGGTCGCCGATTGCGTCTGGACTTCCGTCCAGAACTTTGCGACGCCGGCATCGACCTGACCCACCTCTGCCAGAAGCACCATGAAGTCGTAGGCCGCGCGAAAGCGACGATGCTCGAGCAGTTTCATCGCACGTTTCCCGCTCATCTGCAGAAAGCGTGGCTGTAGCGCCAACATCTCGCGCATTGGCACTGTGAATCGGCGAGGAATAGTAATACGGCGTTGTTGCTCGGCGACGATATCGTAAGACGCGAGACTCAGGGATTGTGACTCCGACATTTTTTCTTCGGCACGGCGAATTTGAGCCAGCTTGCGAATTGGCTCCCAGAAGAAGACGCCGAGCAGGAACATCGGTGTTACGGATTTGCCGGCCGCGACCCGGCGATCCGTGTTCTTCAGCGCCGCACGAATAAAATTCAGGAAGTCATCGTCCCGGAGAATCTCCTGCTCGGTATCAGGAAACATCTCGCCGAACAAGCTGTGCTCACGCAAGAGATCGAAAGTCCGTCCGGCGTGACCGGACTGGAACAGCTTTAAAAATTCATCGAACAGTCTCGCCGCAGGCACATTCGAGAGCAGATGAGCGTGATGGTGAATCGCCTCTATAACAGGCTGGTCAATCGAAAAATCCAGTTTCGCCGCAAATCGAACGGCCCTGAGCATGCGCACCGGATCCTCGCGCAGTCGTTGCTCCGGATCGCCTATTAGAACAAGCTGACGGCGCTCAACGTCCTCGACGCCGCCGACGTAGTCCCAGATACTGAAATCCGCGATGTTGTAGTAGAGCGCATTGCACGTAAAATCGCGCCGCCATACATCCTCATCGATGGTGCCGTAGACATTGTCGCGAAGGATCCGGCCTTCGCGATCATGCTCGACGTCATCGTCGACGTGAATTGCCGCGGCACGGAATGTTGCCACTTCGATAATCTCGCGACCGAAGCGAACGTGCGCAAGCCGAAAGCGCCGTCCAATCAGCCGGCAGTTGCCGAACAAGGCGCGCACCTCGTCCGGCGTCGCGTTGGTCGCAACGTCAAAGTCCTTGGGGTGCAGCAATAGCATCGCATCTCGCACGCAGCCACCCACGAGAAACGCCTGGTAGCCTGCATTGTGCAATCGATACAGTACCTTCAGGGCGCTCTTCGAAAATTCGTTCCGAGAAACGTTGTGGGCGGCGCGGGGGATGATCTTCGGCGCTGTGGACCCCGGGTTCCCGCTGTTATTCAAGTGTTATTCCGCATGAGGATCATTGGTTCGGGCGTATGATAGCAGCCAGCCGCTGCCGCAGGCTCGTGGACGATAAATATCACGCAAAATCTCGCTTGAGCATTTGAGATCCGGCCGTATAATAGCGCCCCCGGTTCAGCTGGACCGGCAGAATCCCTGCTCCCTTCGTCTAGTGGTTCAGGACGCCGCCCTCTCACGGCGGTAACACCGGTTCGAATCCGGTAGGGAGTGCCAAATCGCAAAGGGTCCACATCGTGGGCCCTTTTTGCATTAGCCCGCAAATCGCTGATCTTCCGGCTCTAGTATACTGACCTGCAGGCAACGGGATTTCTCTGGATGCGCCGCAACGTTCTTTCCATTCACTTTGCTCTTTTCTGGTTAATGCTGTTAACCGCGCAGGTTAGTGCCGCAGCCGACAGCAGCATGGACGAGAAGATCAGCGCCGGCAGCACTCCGGCCGAGACGCTGAGCAGTTATTTCGCGGTCCTCAAACAACGGAATAAGAACCCGGGGCTCGAGATATACACGCCTGCCACGCAACGCATGCTCGAGACCTGGGTTATGACGGCGCTGCAAATGGAAAATCTCCTGCACACGTACAGTCGCTGCCATGCCGAGCGCGCGCGAATCGGCAAAGACCGGCGCTACGCCGTGATCCGCTATCCGGTGAGTCAAAGACAATGTTCACCCTGGTTTTTCGAACGCATAGACGGCGCCTGGGCGCTCGACCTGACAATGATGCAGCGCGCGATTCGCTTCGGTCGCGATAATGCATGGCATTTCGAACGCGGCGCCCGGCACCCATACGAATATGCGTTCGTCGACTGGGAATTCGACTCGCATGGCTTCCCGCGAGAAAAGTAAACGGCAATGTTGCTGAGCCTGCTCCCCAGCCTTTTTGTCCTGGGGCTTGCGGCGCTGGCGGCTGTCGGACTGGCGCAATCTCGTCCTTCACCGCTTCAGAACGCGGCAGAGCGATCCGTTGCGGCACGAGCACTGGCCCTGGCCCTTGTCGTACAGGCAATTCACTTTGGCGAGGAGACGCTGACGGGATTTCCCGAACGCCTTGGCGCCCTGCTCGGCCTGCCAGCGATGCCAATGTCCTTCTTCCTGATCTTCAATCTGGCGTGGCTCGTAATCTGGGTCTTTTCAGTCCCTGGGCTGCGGGCCGCGCGGGCTGCCGCATTTTTCGCCGCCTGGCTCCTTGCCATCGCCGGCATGGTCAATGCCATCGCGCATCCGCTGCTCGCTGTCGCGGCCGGCGGCTACTTCCCGGGCCTCGTGACTTCGCCCTTTATCGCCGCGGCCGCCGTCTGGCTCTGGATTCGACTGCGAGAGGCGACTGAACCGCCGCCGAACTTCCCGTCTTGATCGAGACCTGATCTAGAAATAGGCCCTGACGGCAGCGATCAGACCCCATACGAGCATTACGGCCGTCGGTACGAACGTGATCGTGAAACCCATTCCTCGGGCAGCGGGGTCCTTGACATACGACGAGCGGTAGATAAATCGTCCGATGATAAATACCAGCCCCATCGCGGCGCCCCAGAGTGGGTTCACGAGATAGCCGTACATCCACAGCGCCGGTATGAATGCAACCAGTTGCTCCATGGAGTTTTGCTGCACGCGAAAAACCCGCTCGAACTCCGGGTGCCCGGTGGTAGCGGGCGCCTTGATGCCGTGCTTACCTCGCATCGATCCAACCTGGACGGAAAACAGAATGAACTGGCCTAGCGCCAGGATCGTGACAATTGCGATGGCTTCCATGATTTATGTTCCCCTTTAGGACTTTTGGTTGTTTTTCTGTGAGTATTGGTGCCTCGTCAACGAATCGACTGCTGACATGGCCGGCCCGCCTTCCTTGAAGCTTCGCTCATTCCTGCTCGACAGGGTCCTCGGCCTCGAGGCACATGAGTATGTCGCGGTAGCCTGGTCCTTCGCCTACTTCTTTTGCGTACTGGCTTCATACTATATCCTTCGGCCGGTTCGCGAGGCGATGGCCGTGGGCAGCGGACCCGATACCATACCCTACCTGTTCATCGGTACATTCGTGGCCATGCTGATCGCCACACCCGTTTTTGGGTGGGTAGCCTCCCGATTCCCGCGACGTACCTTTCTTCCGTGGGTATACCTGTTCTTCGTTACCAACATCCTCATATTCTGGGCCGTGTTCTCCAGGGCCGTCAACGCAGATCAGGAGTATGTCTGGCTGGGACGCGCCTTTTTCGTCTGGCTCAGCGTTTTCAACCTGTTCGTTGTCTCGGTATTCTGGAGCTTCATGGCGGACATCTACACCCGGGAACAGGGTCGCCGCCTGTTCGGCGTGATCACGGCCGGGGGGAGTATCGGCGCTCTTCTTGGCGGCGCGGCAACCAGCGCCCTGGTTGTACCGATAGGCTTCCAGAACCTGATGCCGATTTCAGCGGCACTTTTACTGATTGCCGTGCTATGCATATCGCAGCTTCGCACGTGGGTCGTTGTCGAGCATGAAAACGAGATATCCGAAACTATGGCGAGCGAAAAGCCGCTTGGTGGCAACCCGTTCGCAGGAATCACTCACCTGTTTTCGTCGAAGTACTTTGCCGCGATCGCGATCTCATCGGTCATTGCAAGCTTACTCGGAACGGCGCTCTATATGTTCGCGGCCGAACTCGTCGAACAGTCGATACCTGACTCGAATAAGCAGACGCAGTTTTTTTCCAACATGAATGTTGCAACGAATGCGCTGTCCCTGGTCGGGCAGATGTTCCTTGTAAAACACGTCGTCAGTCGATTTGGTATCGGCGTCAGCCTGTCTTTGCTGCCTATCGTGTCGGTCGTGGGGTTCGGGCTGCTGGCTCTTGATCCGGTGCTCGGTGTCGTCGCCGTTCTCACGGTGGCACGGCGCGCGTTGGGATTCGGATTCACAAAACCTACAACCGACATGCTGTATTCCGTTGTAACACCCGAGGAAAAATACAAGACGAAAAATTTCATTGACACCGCCGTGTATCGGGGCGGTGACGTCGTAGGGACGTGGACGATCAAACTCATGTCATCGCTGGGTATCGCCGGAATCTCTCTTGTCGTGCTGCCATTCGCGATACTCTGGGCTATCGTTGCGCTCTGGCTCGGTCGGGACTACCGACGTCAGGCCAGGGAGCTTAGACAAAGTGGTGTGATCTGAGTATGAGAAATACCGGACTGCTGCGCCGCATCGCGGCAATGCTGTATGACACCTTGCTGGTCACGGCACTGCTGTTTCTGGCAACGATTCCGTTTATCGCGATTCGCGGCGGTGAGCCGGTCGAGGTCGGCGATAACCTGCTGTACAGAACAGTGCTGGCGCTGGTGGTCTATGTCTTCTTCGTCGGCTTCTGGAGTCGTTCGGGCCGGACGCTCGGCATGCAGTCCTGGCGGCTGCAGCTGGAAACTGCCGACGGCGAAACGCCATCCATCGCAACGGCCAGCCTGCGTTTTTTCGCAGCGATCGTCTCGTTCTTGCCGCTCGGCCTCGGATTTCTCTGGCAGCTCTGGGATCGCGATAGCCTGGCGTGGCACGACCGAATAAGCCGGACCCGAATCGTCCACTACCCGCGACGCGAAACGCAGAAACAACGGTG
>Ga0224507_10000709_pt1 | contig 13055 bp, 5 predicted proteins | sample SF_Jan12_sed_USG_3_FD_170159 | JGI IMG/M metagenome (GOLD analysis project Ga0224507, IMG submission 170159) | Sediment microbial communities from San Francisco Bay, California, United States - SF_Jan12_sed_USGS_13 | ecosystem: Environmental > Aquatic > Marine > Sediment | place: USA: California...
GGTGATTCACTATAACCGCGTAACGAGTATCTTCGTTGGTTGTATAAGGTGGTTTTAAACGGCGTGGTTGAAAACGGATTCACTGAATAGTAGTTTCCATCACTGAAAAAACCGCCAAGCACAAATTTCCAAGGCTGCTCCAGGCCGATGCCCGTGATGAACCTAATTGCCAGTACGTGCTCAGGTTTAAGGGTGATATATTCTTGCCATTTACCTATCACCATTTTGCCATTGTAATCGCTACCAAAGAGTTCACTAGTTTCGGCTGTAAGTGTGAATAGCCGTCCTTTGCTCGGGCCACTGGAAATAATATTAGTTTTACGAGAGTCGTATATTGCACCTAAACCGACAAGGTAATCTTTATAGTCCTCAGAAAATCGCATTTCATCGGAATATTTTTGATTCTCGTTGCGAATTGCCATACCAAAATACCAGCGTTTATACCGTTGTAACATCGGAGCAAGAAACTCTAAATTAACTATTTCTTGGCTACTGTATTTTCTATTAATTGAGCTTAGATGTGTTTGTAAAAGAGGAAACCAGCCATCATAGCTGTAATTTAGTTCGCTGGAGACAGTGTTGGACTCCAGGTCGAATGCTAGGTTTACATCGTAACTGTGAATATTAAGTGCGTCAGAGCCTGTAAAATATCCGCCGATTAGTGAAATATCACTGCCAAAAGCAAAGCTTGGTGTCCACCATGTTGGCGTTAAGTTAGAAAAAGAGGAGTAGTTATATTGTTCAAATGAAGCTGGCTCAATGTCTTTGCTCGTTTTTCTTTTTGATTTACTAAGGCGAATATTTCTTTTGATTGTTTTGTTTTCAATTTTGAATATATCGTAACCTTTTGGGGTGTAGCCGATATAAAAAAGGTGATTGTTGTTATCCTGCACTGGTTTGAATGCACCGCCTTCTACATTGCTAATGGCGTTGATTTTTCCTGACTTCCTATGATATTCGTAAATATTATAAACATGATTATAATTGGCTGAATAAAAAATTCGGCTACCATCATCACTGTATTGTGGCTGCACTTCATTTTCATTGCTGGCGACGATTTTTTTCCAGGTGCGTTTTTCAAGGGAGAATTCTTCAATGTTCCAGCTGCCGGAGCCGCGTTTAACGGATGCAATCAGGTGATCACCGTCTAATGACCAATCCAGGTCGGCGATGTATTCGCCATAAGCGCCTTCCCACACTAAGTCAATCAGCCGCCCATCATTGTTCAGTAAGGCAAGTGTGTGCTTTGCATTTTTATTGTACAGGGCTACTATTTTTTCACCGTCCGGACTCCATATTCCACGGCGATAACGTTCGCCTCGAGTAAGTCGTGTGAGTTGCTTGTCGTCAGCCAAATTTATTTTAAATAGGTCATATAAATAATTTGTATTTCGATATATTTCCATTTGAGAAACAATTACACCGGCTTCAGGATGGTAATCAATACGGGCTTCATTTTGAACCTCTGCAATAAACTCCGTTTCGTCAATTTCAGGTTTATGTATCAGGAGAGAAGGAGGAGTTTTTCCATCGTATTGGGCGTATAGCAGATTGCCATTTTCCAGAGGCTGCACGAAACTTTTAAAGTAACCGGTTTTGGTTATTTGTTCGCCTTGCGTCATGGTGGTTTTTGAAATTTTAGCCAGTTGTGGTAAATATTTCTTATTGAGATATTCCTCGAACTCTTCCCAAAGTTCGGGCATGGTTTTGCCGTAAACTAGAACGCTATTTTCGTTGAGTGCAAAGGGGAGCGTATTGTTGCTGTACTGATCTATAAAGCGAATTATACTCGCCTTGCTGTAATGCGATTCGAGAAACTGAAAAAAGTGAACGCCGTAAAGATACCTGGTTGTGCCGATTGGCCAGTTTGAGGTATCCAAGTTTACTTCTTCAAATGACTTAATACCTTTCTTTACCTCCATACGCATCATCATGCCGAAGATATCGTCCTGACCTCTCCCTATTCCACGTATTTCATCTGTTTCCAGATAGGTTGCAAGTCCTTCGAGTATCCACGAGGGCTGCATGATATTGGGGAATGAAAGCGGGTGACGTCCGAAGAGTTTCCGTATGACTAATGCATTGCCCGATGCTTTATCAATATGAATAGCATGGGTGAGTTCATGGGTGATTAGTAATTCTAGCCAGTCATCCACCTCACTGATGTTATCGGGCGCTGTTGGGTAGAGGGTGATTCTTAATGATGGTAAAAACGGCGCAATAACAAAACCATTACTGCTATCAAATTCATCGGTGAGAATGATTTCGATTTTTTCTTTTGGAATCCAGTTGAATGTTGATTGAAGTTCCTGCAGCACTTTTTCGGCAATGTCGATGGATTTCTCAGCCAGTTCTTGCTCATCGTCATGAAAGTGCAGTTCAAAATGTTTGCTGTTGAGGGTTTGCCAGTTGAGTGACTGGTCATGATATATTGCTGAAAATGCAGAAGAGCTAAAGAAAAATGTCAGCAGAATGCCGAGAAGGCCAAACACTTTTGCACATTTGCGAAATTTGTAGCTTGGTTGGATATTTTTAATTGAACAGATGAGAAATTCCATTTCTTGAGCGTATCATTATTATTGTATTAGGCCGCTGTTTATAAACAGCGGCCATTGTCTGAGATCAGTTGCCTACTTACCTGTTGTTATCGTAGCCGAGATTTGGTGCTAACCAGCGTTCAGCTTGTGAGATATCCATATTTTTTCTTTTGGCGTAGTCTTCTACCTGATCACTGTTTATTTTTCCTACCGCAAAATATTTTGCATCCGGATTCGCGAAATACCAGCCACTAACTGCCGCGGTGGGCACCATTGCGTAGTGTTCAGTTATGCTGATGCCAGCATTTTTTTCAACATCGAGTAGCTTCCATAGCAGTGCTTTTTCTGTGTGTTCTGGACAGGCAGGATAGCCGGGAGCTGGTCGAATTCCCTGATAATCTTCTTTTATTAGTTCTGCGTTTTCGAAGTTTTCATCAATTGCATAACCCCATATTTCTTTACGTGTTTTTTCGTGCATTAATTCAGCAAAGGCTTCTGCAAGGCGGTCTGCCAGCGCTTTGAGCATGATTGAATTATAATCATCATGATTGGCCTCAAATGCGGCCACTCTTTCGTCAATGCCGATGCCGGTAGTTACTGCAAAACTGCCCAAGTAATCTTTTTTGCCGCAGTCGGCCGGTGCAATATAGTCAGCAAGACAACGATTAGGTCGGCCAGGTGGTTTTTCTGTTTGTTGGCGCAAGTGATTTAACGTCATCAATTCTGTTTTTCGATCATCGTCGGTATAAAGCGTGATAGTTTCGTCGGCGGTTTGATTTGCCGGAAAAATCCCCATTACAGCGTTTGCTTGAAGCCATTTTTCGTCAATGATTTTTGACAGCATTTGTTGTGCATCGCTGAATAACTTTTTCGCTTCTTCGCCTTTTTCCGGGTCATTCATTATTTTGGGGTAACTGCCTTTTAATTCCCATGAATGGAAAAAAGGCGTCCAGTCAATATATTGACTGATTTCTTTTAAGTCACAATTGTTGAAAACTTGTACGCCGAGTTTTTTAGGCTTAACAGCTTCAAAGTCAGACCAGTTAATAGACTCTTTATTTTTTCTGGCATTCTCAAGGCTTAACCAGCGAAGTTGAGACTGACGCCCGGCATGCTGAACTCTAACTGCTTCATATTCCGCCCGTAGCTCAGCTGCAAAACCTGCTTTGAAGTCTTCACTAATTAATTTTTGTGCAACACCAACCGCGCGCGAGGCATCTTTTACCCAAACGGTTGGGTTATTTTTATAATGTGGTTCAATTTTTACCGCTGTATGTGCGCGAGAAGTTGTTGCGCCACCAACCATTAGAGGAACATTGAAGTTAAGTCGTTGCATTTCTTTTGCAATATGAGACATCTCTTCCAATGAAGGTGTGATCAGACCGGATAAACCAATAATGTCGACGTTATGTTTTTTGGCTTCTTCCAGAATAGTTGAAGCAGAAACCATAACGCCTAGGTCAATAATTTCAAAGTTATTACATTGCAGAACGACGCCCACGATATTTTTACCAATATCATGTACGTCACCTTTGACTGTTGCCATCAGGATTTTGCCGTTACTTTGTGAGGCGCCATCTTTTTCTAGCTCAATAAAAGGCAGTAAATGGGCAACGGCTTTTTTCATAACCCGGGCAGATTTCACTACTTGTGGTAAAAACATTTTACCTTCACCAAATAGGTCGCCGACGACATTCATACCATCCATCAAGGGGCCTTCAATAACTTGAATTGGGCGATCAAACTCCAGTCTGGCTTCTTCTGTATCTTCTACAACGTATTGATCTATGCCTTTTACTAATGCATGTTCAAGTCGCTTGGTGACGGGTTGCTCTCGCCAGCTCAAATCTTCTTTTCTTTGAACTACGCCATCGCCACGGTATTTTTGAGCAATTTCAAGCAGGTTTTCTGTCGCTTCGTTTGAGCGGTTTAATATGACATCTTCTACTGCATTACGAAGTTCTTCTGGTAAGTCGTCATAGACGGCCAACTGGCCTGCGTTGACAATTCCCATATCCATTCCAGCCTTAATGGCGTGATAGAGGAACACCGCATGAATGGCCTCGCGCACCATATTGTTCCCGCGAAAAGAGAAAGAGACATTGGAAACACCGCCGGAGATCATCGCGTGGGGTAGTGTTTCTTTAATTTTTCTGGTGGCATTTATAAAGTCCATGCCATAATTGTTGTGTTCTTCGATACCCGTTGCTACAGCAAATATATTGGGATCGAAAATAATATCTTCTGCTGGGAAGCCGACTTCTTCGGTTAAAATTTTGTATGAACGAGTACAAATTTCCACCTTTCGTTCGTATGTATCAGCTTGGCCTTTTTCATCAAAGGCCATTACGATAACTGCTGCACCGTAACGATGAACTAGTTTGGCATAATGGATGAAGTTTTCTTCGCCTTCTTTAAGGCTGATTGAGTTAACAATACCTTTGCCCTGTATGCATTTTAAACCAGCCTCAATAATATCCCACTTTGAAGAGTCGACCATGAGTGGTACTTTGGAAATGTCCGGCTCGGTTGCAATCAGGTTCATGAATAATTGCATGGCTTCGAGGCCGTCAAGCATGCCTTCATCCATATTCACATCGACTATTTGTGCGCCATTTTCGACTTGTTCACGCGCTACATCTAATGCCTCATCGTATTGCGAGTTAAGGATCAGTCGTTTGAATTTGGCTGAGCCAGTAACGTTGGTGCGTTCACCCGCGTTTACAAACAGGCTGTTCTCATCAATATTGAAAGGTTCGAGGCCGCTTAATCGACAGGCCACTGGAATATTCGGGCGTTTCCTAGGTGCGATGCCGTCAACGGCTCTAGCGATAGCTTCAATGTGAGCCGGTGAAGTACCACAGCACCCGCCAATGATATTAAGAAAGCCACTTTCTGCCCAGTCTTTGATTTCGGCTGCCATGCCTTCCGGGCCTAGATCATATTCACCAAACTCATTAGGCAAACCTGCGTTCGGGTGGACGTTTACACAAACATTTGCAACGCGAGACATTTCTTCAACATAGGGTCGCAATAAATCGGGACCAAGCGCGCAGTTCAGCCCAATGCTGACAGGATTTACATGGCGAAGAGAGTTATAAAATGCTTCAGTGGTCTGGCCGGAAAGTGTTCTACCACTGGCATCCGTGATAGTGCCGGAAATCATAACTGGTAGTTTTGAGCCGCCGTTTTCAATCAATGAATCAAAAAAAGTTTCAACGGCAAAAATGGCTGCTTTTGCATTTAATGTGTCGAAAACTGTTTCGATCATCAAAACATCTACACCGCCCTCAACTAGACCTTTTGTGGCTTCAAGATAAGACTCTACTAACTGATCAAATGTGATGTTTCTCGAGCCGGGATTATTGACGTCCGGCGAAATACTGGCAGTGCGATTTGTTGGGCCAATAATTCCCGCAACGAAACGGGGCTTGTTCGGGTTTTTAGCGGTGTATTCGTCCGCAGCCGAGCGCGCAAGTTTAGCGGACTCAACGTTAAGCTCGTATGCCAGCGATTCCATGTTGTAATCTGCCATGGAAATGGTGTTTGCATTAAATGTATTTGTCTCAAGAATATCAGCGCCAGCTTCCAGATAGGAAATGTGAATGTTCCGAATGATTTTTGCTTGCGTTAACGTCAGTAAATCGTTGTTGCCCTTCAGGTCAGAAGGCCAATCTTTAAAGCGCTCACCACGATAATCTTCCTCGGAAAGGTCGTAGCGTTGAATCATAGTGCCCATTGCACCATCAAGAATTAATATGCGTTTGTTTAAGGCTGCTTCAAATTTACTGTTCGGAATTACTGACATCTATACGGCTCTTTATTTGTGTTTATTTAATAGTTACGTGAATTGTGGTGCGCAATAAAAGCCCAATATTTTAGCCTTCTTTGCCTATGGATGCTATGAAAATGCGGCAAAAGTAACAAAAGCAATTATATTAGCCTTGTTCCCAGGGTAAGCCTTCAAATCGCCAGCCGCCTAAAGTGCCGCGATGATGATTTTCGTCCAGGTCTCCTTCAAAACCGGTGTCAATGTTATAAACATCTTCAAATCCTTCTTTGATAAGGTGAATGCCAGCTTCAAGTGAGCGATGGCCACTACGGCAAATAAGGATAATGGGCACCCCTTCTTCATCACTGGAATGTGCGCCGCCGAGAGTCAACTGGCGTATATGGGTGGCAAAATGCGGATCTATTTTCCAGTCCGGTTCATCAATCCATGGGATACTGTTAGAGCCTTTTGCATGACCAACAAATAAAAACTCCATTGACGATCTAACATCGACAAATACTGTTTGAGGCTTGTTTTTGATCATTTCATAAGCGGATGTTGCCGAAATTTGTTTAATATCACTCATAATTAACGCCCTGCAATTAGTTTTTGAGAAGGTATCGTTGTTTGTTGACTATTTTACCATGTGCGCCGGGTGAATTGAATTCACTGCCAATGTATAATGCCCTTCATTATGCAGTATGGGCAATACAGACAGGTTACATGAAAATAAAAGAAATATTGCGTGATTTGCGGCGACGCTATCGTGAGCCGCTGATTCGTTTGTTGATTAAGTTATTTGCCTACTTGCCTTTTCCGGTGGTATTAAAAGTAGGTGCAGGATTTGGTTGGGTGCTCTGGGCATATAACGGTGAAATGCGTCGAATAAGTGAAAAAAACTTGGCACTCTGTTTTCCTCAGTTCAGTGAAGATGAAATAAAAGTCCTGGCCAAGCAGTCACTTATTGAAACAGGGAAAAACATCACCGAAATAGCGACACTTTGGTGTAAGCCAAAAAACAAAATTACGTCCCTGGTTCAAAAAGTTGAGGGCGAAGAGCATATTAAAAATGCCATTGATAATGGAAGAGGCGTTATTTTACTTGCGCCTCATCTGGGCTCCTGGGAGGTGATAGGTTTGTATATTTCGCCAAAATACCCGATGACCTCAATGTATCGTCCGCCCGAAATGCAAGGGCTTGAGGATATCGTTCGCACAGGCCGAACCCGTTTCGGATCAAAGCTCGTACCAACAGATGTTAGTGGGGTAAGAGGGTTACTAGCGTCCCTTAGAAAAAGTGAGGTGATCGGAATTTTGCCAGATCAGGACCCCGGCAGCATTGGCGGGGAATTCGCTCCTTTTTTTAATGTGCAGGCAAACACGATGACACTGACGTCTAAACTGGCCCAAAAAACTAACGCCGATGTCATTGGGTGTTTTGCCCGCCGCAAAAAAAATGGGGCTGGGTATGAGCTTTATTTTGCACCGGCTAATAAAAAAATTAATGAAAAAAATATGTCTGATTCTCTCGAAGCTTTAAACTCAGAAGTTGAAAAACTTATTTTGAAGTGTCCAGAGCAGTATCAGTGGGGCTACAAACGTTTTAAGTCTCGTCCCGATGGCGAAGATAAATTTTATAACTAAGTTGGTTTTTATGAATAATATAATTGAAGAATTAAAATGGCGCGGTTTGTTGTTTGATACAACCGAAGGCCTTGATGAGCTTTTTGGAAAAGAAAAACTAACAACGTATATCGGTTTTGATCCCACTGGCGATAGCTTGCATGTAGGTAGCCTTGTACCAATCATGGGTCTTGCTAGGTTGCAGCGTTATGGACATCCGGTAATTGCCATGGCAGGCGGTGGTACGGGTATGATTGGTGACCCCAGTGGCAAAACACAAGAGAGGCAGTTGCTTACCGCGGAGCATGTGCAGTCAAACGTTGACGCGATTAAAAAGCAATTGTCTAGCTTTCTTGATTTTGACGATAAAGAAAATCCTGCAAAACTATTAAACAATGGCGACTGGTTACTGAACCTGAGTATGATGGATTTTTTACGAGATGTTGGTAAACATTTTACTGTAAATTATATGATTGCAAAGGAATCGGTAAAATCCCGCATCGAACGCGAAGACGGAATTTCATATACTGAGTTTAGTTATATGCTTTTACAGGGTTATGATTTTCTACATTTAAATGATCACCATAATTGCACGGTGCAAGCGGGCGGAAGTGATCAGTGGGGGAATATCACTACGGGTATGGAGCTTGTGCGACGAATGCGCGGCAAGAAAACCCACGGACTTGTCTTTCCGTTAATAACAAAATCTGACGGCACAAAATTTGGTAAAACCGAGTCTGGTACTATTTGGTTGGATGCGAAAAAAACATCGCCGTACCGTTTTTATCAATTTTGGTTAAATGCGGATGATCGTGATGTTGTTAAATACCTGAAATATTTCACATGGCTTGAGCAGGCCGAAATTACTTTGCTTGAAGAGGCTGTTCAACAAAGCCCTGAGCGGCGCGAAGCTCAGCGAGTGCTTGCAGAAGAAATGACGAAAATCGTACATAACGAAGATGCATTTAATCGAGCACTTTCAGCGTCAAAAGTACTATTTGGTGGTGATATCGAAGGTCTTTCTGCCGATGACATTGAAGATATTTTTGCTGATGTACCATCAAGTGAAATTAGCACGACTCTTTTGCAAGGTGAGGGTTATGGGTTTATTGATTTGCTTGCAGAGTCGACTTTGGCTTCTTCAAAAGGTGAGGCAAGGCGATCTATTCAGGGTAATGGTATTGCGGTAAATAATATTAAGTCAGCAGATATTGATCGCAAAATTAATCTGAGTGATGCTGTTAATGGTAAATTTATTGTGCTTCGTAAAGGCAAGAAAAACTATCATCTCATTAAGGTAGTGAGCTAAAAGTTAGCTTGTAACTATAAGGTTGTGACGGTAAGCATGCTGAGAAAAAGATCAGTATGTTTATCTAGGATAGCCATCTACAGGATGGCTATAAATTAAGTGATATAAGTAAATTAATTCGAGGCTGTAACCAATGTTACCTCGCAGGTTTTCTTTAAACCCATCTCTACTGCTTCTACAGTTATAGCTTCTATAGCTGCAATTCCCATAATAAGTGCGACGCCATAGTCATCTTTTATAAAATATTAGAGGCGCTATTAACGCAACTTATTTTTATCATTAGTCTAAATCATGTATTTATACTTTATTTGAAACGACGAAGCTTTGATCTTGTCCAATTGTATAGGTTGCTTTGATTTTTTCATCGGAAAATCAAAGGTGTCAGCTATTTGATTGTTCAATAGCTAATGGCTTACTGGCTTGCTTTTTGCTCCTCTATTAAGTACCGATAAACGTGAATTATTCAGAATAGTTGAAAGCAAACTCATAACTATAAGAATCAATTTTAGGTTTTCTGGATTGATGAGTATGTCAGTTAAGTTGGGGTGTTGGATTCGGCGCTATTGTGTAATTAATAGTTCATTCATTAAAAATGATAGCCGTAAAATATTTTGGTGCAGCGTATTCGAGCCTGTAAGTTATCGGTGAAACAACGGCAGAGTTAAAACTTTATTTTGTAGTCATAAGCTTATGAGGGATATTATCTATGGACATCTTCAGTCAATATAAAGAGCGGTTTGACGATTCAAAGGATGAAACACTCAGTATTCAAGAATATCTGGGGCTCTGTAAAACTGATCCCAGTGTGTATTCATCTGCCTCTGAACGTATGCTTAAAGCCATTGGCGAACCTGAGTACTTTGATACCAGGAACGATCCGCGTTACAGTCGTATATTTTCAAATAGAATTATTAAAACTTACCCCGCCTTTAAAGAGTTCTATGGAATGGAAGACACCATAGAGCAGATCGCGTCTTACTTTAAACACGCAGCCCAAGGTCTTGAAGAAAAGAAACAAATTCTGTATTTATTAGGCCCTGTCGGAGGAGGAAAATCATCTCTCGCTGAAAAGCTTAAGGCCCTCATGGAGAAAGAGCACTTTTACGCCATAAAGGGTTCGCCAGTGCATGAGTCTCCTTTGGGTTTGTTTTCTCCAGCAGAAGATGCTCAAATTCTCGAAGAAGATTATGGGATACCTAGTCGCTATTTAACCGGGTTGATGTCTCCTTGGGCGGTTAAGCGTTTAGCTGAATTTAATGGCGACATATCAAAATTTGAAATTGTTAGAGTAAAGCCTTCCGCCTTGCAGCAAATTGGTATTGCTAAAACTGAACCTGGTGATGAAAATAACCAGGATATCTCAGCTCTGGTCGGAAAGGTTGATATTCGTAAGCTAGAAGAATATTCGCAGGATGACCCGGATGCTTATTCTTATTCTGGCGGCTTATGCCTTGCTAACCAGGGCTTACTTGAATTTGTCGAAATGTTTAAAGCACCCATTAAGGTGCTGCATCCTCTGCTAACAGCCACGCAGGAAAGTAATTATAAAGGCACTGAAGGATTATCCGCTATTCCTTTTGATGGCGTGGTATTGGCGCACTCAAATGAATCTGAATGGGTGACATTTAAAAATAATAAAAATAACGAAGCGTTTCTTGACCGGATTTATATTGTTAAGGTGCCATATTGTTTGCGGGTCTCTGAGGAAATAAAAATTTACCAGAAGCTACTTGAGCACAGTTCTTTATCTCTCTCGCCTTGCGCGCCTGATACATTAAAAATGATGGCTGAGTTTGCAGTTCTATCACGTTTGAAAGAGCCAGAAAATTCCAATATTGGATCAAAAATGCGTGTCTATGATGGTGATAATCTTAAAGACACAGACCCGAATGCAAAATCATATCAGGAATATCGTGATTACGCCGGTGTTGATGAAGGTATGAATGGATTGTCTACTCGGTTTGCATTTAAGATACTATCTCGTGTTTTCAACTACGATAATTCTGAGATAGCCGCTAACCCAGTACATTTGCTCCATGTATTGGAGCAACAAATTGAGCAGGAACAATTTCCTCAAGAGGTTGAGGAAAGGTATCTTGCAAATATTAAAGGCTATCTTGTTCCCCATTATGTTGATTTTATCGGCAAGGAAATTCAAACGGCGTATCTTGAGTCCTATTCTGAGTATGGGCAAAATATATTTGATCGTTACGTGACCTATGCTGACTACTGGATTCAGGATGAGGATTATCGGGATCATGATACCGGAGAGGTGTTCAGTCGGGCGGCGTTAAACGATGAGCTTGAAAAAATTGAAAAACCAGCCGGTATCAGTAATCCGAAAGATTTTCGAAATGAAATTGTTAACTTTGTATTAAGAGCCAGAGCGAATAACAAAGGAAAAAACCCAGCTTGGAGTGGGTACGAAAAGTTACGTAACGTAATTGAAAAGAAAATGTTTTCCAATACAGAAGATTTGTTGCCAGTGATTTCTTTTAACGCAAAATCATCCGCCGATGATAAGAAGAAACATGAAGACTTCATTAATCGGATGGTAGAAAAGGGATATACTCAAAAACAGGTTCGCCTACTATGTGAGTGGTATCTACGCGTTCGCAAATCATCTTAATCAGGGGGCTCTGTTTTGACTCGCATGATTGACAGACGTATTAATGGAAAAAATAAAAGTGCCGTCAACAGGCAGCGTTTTTTAAAGCGATACAAACATCAAATTAAAAAAGCGGTGTCTGACGCTATTTCTAATCGCAGCATTACTGACATTGAAAGTGGAGAGTCAATTTCCATTCCATCAAAGGATATATCCGAGCCAACAATTTATCATGGCTCTGGTGGACGGCGAGATGTTGTGCATCCTGGGAATAAGGAGTTTGTACCGGGAGACAAAGTTAAGCGACCACCTAAACAGGACGGTGGTGAGGGTGGAAAAGGCAGCGCCAGTGACCAGGGTGAAGGCGAAGATGATTTCATGTTTGAAATCAGCAAAGACGAATTCATGGAGTTTTTCTTTGAAGATATGGAGCTACCTAATCTAGTTAAAACCCAAGTCACAACCGTTTATGACAACAAAAAAGTGCGCGCGGGATTTCAAACTAATGGTATTCAGGCCAATATGAATATCGTGCGCTCTATGCGTAATTCCCTTGGCCGACGAATCGCATTAAGGGGACCGTTTAAAAAAGAACTGGTCCAAGTCAAAGATGAACTGATTTTGATGGAACAGGATCCGATTGATAATCAGGTCAAAATTACAGAGTTAAAGGCGCGAATTGAATTTTTAGAGAAAAAAATCAAGGGTGTTCCTTATATAGATGAATTTGATCTTCGTTTTAATCGGCATGTTGACATGCCAAAGCCAACGACACAAGCTGTCATGTTTTGTGTGATGGATGTATCTGGCTCTATGGATCAACACAAAAAAGAAATAGCAAAACGTTTTTTTATTCTGTTATATCTTTTTCTTACCCGTAATTACGAAAAAATCGAAATAGTATTCATTAGTCATCACACGGCAGCACGAGAAGTTGATGAGCAGGAGTTTTTTTATTCCAGAGAAACGGGTGGTACAGTTGCTTCTAGTGCTCTGGTTTTAATGCATGAAATAGCGACGGAGCGTTATCCTACGAGTGACTGGAATATTTATGTTGCTCAAGCGTCAGATGGAGATAACTGGTTTGATGATTCATCGTACTGTCGGGAAATACTAACCGAGAAAATAATGCCTATCGTCCAATATTATTCCTATGTAGAAATAAAACCTGATAGCCATCAAAGTTTGTGGCACGAATATAAAAAT
>Ga0224507_10000713_pt1 | contig 13003 bp, 20 predicted proteins | sample SF_Jan12_sed_USG_3_FD_170159 | JGI IMG/M metagenome (GOLD analysis project Ga0224507, IMG submission 170159) | Sediment microbial communities from San Francisco Bay, California, United States - SF_Jan12_sed_USGS_13 | ecosystem: Environmental > Aquatic > Marine > Sediment | place: USA...
TCTGCCAAAGCGGAAGTCCTAGAAACCAAATTCCCAAGTTTGTTTGCAAGTTCATCATTGTGTCGAGCCACTAAAGCCACTTCATTAAAATCTCCATCGTCACCTGACGCAAAAGGAAATTGTCTCAAGCAAAAATATCGAACAGAATCGGCACCATATTTTTCCACAAGTGTTACTGGAGAAATTGTATTGCCAAGAGATTTAGAAATTTTTTCTCCATTGAAAGAAACAAAGCCATGATTAAATGTTGTTCTCGGTAGTTCAATTCCCGCAGACTTTAACATTGCTGGCCAATACACGGTGTGAAACCAAGTATTATCTTTTCCTAGTAAGTGAATAGTAGGTTTCCCCCAAAAGTCTTCTAGCCCTTTCTTTCTCGTAGCAGTATAATAATTTATCAAAGCATCAAACCAAACATATGTCACGTGTTTTTTATCTAGAGGAAATGGTATACCCCAATCAAACGATGTTCGACTAATACTTAAATCTCTCAACCCCTCCTTGACTCTGTTAATAATTTCATTCCTTCGAGTTTTGGGAAGAATAAATTCCGGATGTTTCTCATATAGGTCAAGTAAGAAATCCCGATACTTTGATAATCTAAAAAAATAAGTTTCTTCTTTTATTTTTTCCAAAGGTTTTTTATGAATTGGGCAAACCAAATCGGGACAATCTTTTTCGGTATAATAAGCTTCGCATCCAGTACAATAAAATCCCTCATACTCGCCAAGATAAATATCCCCATTAGTCTCACATTTTTTTATAAAGTCAGAAACAACCTTGGCATGATCCTTATCAGTAGTTCTAATAAATCTATCATAATTTATGTTTAAAGATTTCCAAGCTTTAACAAATTCTTCTGAAACCTCATCAACAAATTCTTTCGGTTTCTTACCCGCTTTCTTGGCTGTCTCTGCAACCTTTTTTCCATATTCATCAGTTCCAGTAACAAACAAAACTTCCTTCCCATTAAGTTTGTTCCATCTAGCCAAAACATCCGCCACGATTTTCTGATATGCATGCCCGATGTGTGGAGCCGCATTAACGTAGTCTATCGCCGTTGTTACATAAAATTTTTCTGCCATACTAAACCCAGACTAAATTGCTATAAAAGTTTAACGAAAGAAGGATTTTTATATGATACTTGTAATAATTTTATATGGTGAAAAAAGAAAAGGTAGTCAGTGTAAACAATCCAATTGTTCAAAAGAAAATTAACAATAGTTTGGAATTGAGCATCAAAGAAGGATCTGCTGCTTCGTCTGCAATAGGTTTTGGAGAGTCTTATATTTCTCCGTTTGCTATAGCATTGAACGCAACTGCGGCACAAATGGGTATATTGTATGCAGTTATAGGTTTGCTGCCTAGTCTTGTTCAATTAAAATCAACGACACTGATAGAAAAATTTCCAAGAAAAAAAATTGCTATAACAACAGCACTTTGGAGGGCACTACTATGGATTCCAATTATATTAACAGGAATTCTTTCTTATCTTGGAGTACCTCACATGGTATGGCTTTTGATTTTGCTTGTTGGTCTGAACTATGCATTTGGGGCCATGGCATCTCCGGTGTGGTTTTCTTGGATGGGGTCACTGGTTCCTGAGGAAAGAAGGGGAGACTATTTTTCACGAAGAAATAGGACCAAAGGATTTTTCGGCATTATTACAATGATTGCTGGGGCGATGGTCCTTGATGGTTTTAAAAAAATCGGTGGCGCTTCGGGAGAAACACTTGGGTTTACACTATTAGGATTTGGGCTAATTTTCGTTTTTGCGGCAATAGCAAGACTATCTTCTTGGAGGCTATTACATAAACAATATGAACCAAGATTAAAAATCAAAAAAAAGGATTACTTTTCATTTAAAGATTTTTTAAAAAAAGGCATATCAACACCATTTGGCAGATTCACTTTATTTAGAGGTGCATTTAGTGTGGTAATTGGCATCTCTACTCCATTCTGGACAGTTTACATGCTAAGAGACCTGGGATTTTCATATGTTTGGTATATGATGATTACAGTTTCGGCAGTTGTCTTTCAATTAATTTTCTTGCCACTATTGGGAAAATTTTCTGACAGGTTTGGCAATGTCAAGCTAATGAAGATGTGCACATGGCTTATTGTTACAAACCCGCTATGGTGGATAGCTTCAGTTTTAATTACAAACGATTTAATGGTTAAACTATATCTATTAATTATACCATCAATTATTGCAGGGTTCGCTGCGGGAGGCTTTAATTTAGCCGTTAACAATTACGTTTATGATGCCGTAAAGTCGACAAAAAGAAGCTTTGGTTTGTCTTATATGAATTTAATGGTTGGAGTAGGCGCCTTTATTGGTGCAGTTACTGGGTCATTGCTGGCATGGATTAATATCTCATTCATGAATCCTATTTTATTTATCTTTGCAATTTCAGCAACTGGAAGATTGCTTGTCGCGATATTCGGACTAAGGCTTTTACATGAAGTGAGACATATCCATAAATTCTCATCACAGTACCTAATTAAAGAATTTCAGCCGATGGTAGGAGTGGTAAGAGAAATTCACTACTTGGAGCATATTGTTAAAAAAGTAGAGCATCATATTTAAATAGTAATAAATCGTCGATAGATAATGTTAAAAAAGAAATGCCCATCTTGCGCAAAGAAAGTAGAACGTAAATTTAATTACTGTCCGCACTGTGGCGCCTCATTTAAAGCCAGTCAAGAAAGCGAGGATTTTGGAATGTTGGGTCGAGATGATTCTAACAATAAAATACAGGAAGAAATAAAACTACCTTTCGGCGTTGAAAAAATTATGAATTCTCTAATTAAGCAATTAGAGAAACAGATGGGAACAGTGGATTTTGGAAATGCTCAAGGGATGCCAAAGGGAATAAAAATTAGAGTCGCAAGAGGGCCACCTCAGATCAGGCAGCTCAATCAAGGAGAGCCGCCAAGAAAAAGTCAATTGACAATTGTGTCAAAGGAAGAAAATGACAGAAGAACAAGTCTGCCAAAAGTAGAAGTTGAATCAAAAGTTAAAAGGATTGCGGACACAATTATTTATGAAATAAATGCGCCCGGAGTTCAGAATAAAGAAGACGTGGTCGTAACTGAATTAGCATCAGGATTAGAAATTAAAGCCTATTCTAGAGATAAATGTTATGTGAAATTTATTCCACTGAAAGTGGAAGTTATAGCATATCACGTTGAGAAGGAAAAGGTAATTGTCGAGTTAAGGGGTTAAGGGTTAGTTTTATAAATTGATATTTCGGTTAATATTTACATGAGGCTGTGGCGCAGTCAGGTAGCGCACTGCTCTGATAAGGCAGGGGTCCCAGGTTCAAATCCTGGCAGCCTCACTCATGAATTTAAACAGAGACGTGTCCCAGGCGAACAATTCACTTCGAGAAGAACTAAGTAAAAATTATTTTTTCGAGATGCAAATTGTGAGTAAAATCCTGGCAGCCTCATTATATTCGACTGGGAATCCAGTATTGAACCTGCCAGGTTGCCCTCGGGCATAACTCTGCGCTTCGGCGCGAGCCACAAATCCAAACAGACTAAAGCTTTAAAAAGCGAATTTAAATAAAGATAATATGGGAATTGCAAAATTTTTAAGAGCGGCTTGGAAAAAGCCAGATGTAAAACTACTTAGAGAGAGAATGATTGAATGGAGAAAGTCCGGAGCAATTACAAAAGTAGAGAAGCCTCTAAGACTTGACAGAGCTCGTGCTTTAGGGTACAAGGCAAAGAAGGGAATAACTGTTGTTAGAGTGAAGATTAGGCGAGGTGGACATAAAAGATCCAGGCCAAATAAGGCAAGGAGAACAAAGAGATTACATATTAGAAAAAATCTAAGAATGAACTACAAAGAGATTGCCGAAACGAGAGTCGCTAGAAAATATACAAACATGGAAGTTTTGAATTCTTATCAGGTTGGGAAAGATGGAATGAACTATTTCTTTGAAGTTATCTTGGTTGACAGAGCAGCTCCAGAAATTAAGAGCGACAAGCAATTAGGCGAATTCGTTAAAGCTCCAAAGAAAAGAGCCCTTAGGGGAATTACTTCTGCAGCTAGAAAAGCTCGAGGATTGAGGAACAGTCCAGTTAAGGCTCCAAAGGTTAGACCATCATTGAGAGCAAACAGGCGAAGAGGAAATTGATTTTATTTAATTGTTACTTTAAAGTAACAAAAAACAAAAGATTTAAATAGTTTGAAGCCATGTATTGTTATGGCAACAATGAATAAAAATCAAGATAATTACAATGGACTTCCTGGTGCAACAATAAAAGGTAAAATGACAGAAAGAGACGCAATACAAGTTTTGATGCTCAGTCCATTTTATTCTAAGTCAGAGCTTTCAAATCGCAGGACATTGGTTGATAGACTTATCAAAGATTATAATACTCCACATAATTTTATAAATCATTTCTCCATATAATAATATGGCTAAAAAAGTAAAAAGACTTTATCGTGCACCTCCAAAAGATTCTATGATTGCAGGTGTTTGTGCAGGAATAGCAAACTACTTTTCAATCGATCCAGTATTGGTGAGATTATTTTGGGTTTTTCTAGTATTCACTTATGGAACAGGAATTCTAGCATATATTTTAGCATGGATAATTATCCCAAGAAAGAATTAATCTTTAGTTAAAAATTCATTAACACCAACTTCCTTTTTCAGATTATTTTTTATAAGCTTATAATCTGAAGAAATTATTTCTATCTTATTTTTTGAAACGTTCGTATACTCAATTTTATCTCTCGTTGATGCACTTGTAAAGATTAAAACAAATGAATGAACCCTTTTGTCTTTTTTTTCAACATGTTCTATCGAGACAGAGTTTACTTTATCTAATTCTACGTTCATGGAATGCTTTTCTTTCATTATTCTTTTTGTAGCCTGGGCTATGGATTCGCCAGAAAGAATTCTCCCGCCAGGAAGAGAAAGCTTATTTTTGAATGGCCTTTTGTTTCTTTTGTGAAGAAAAACTTGATTGGAGTTTTTCGCAACTGCCACCAAAACAACTGATAATGGAGACTGTTTTTCAGAAATATATGGGATGAGTGTCTCAGCTGTTTCCGAAAGACAATACACCTCTCCATTCTTTTTTAAAACATTCTTTTTGACGAGATTCTTCAGGTGGTATGCGAGTTTATTAGAACGGATTTTAATTCCCCTCTCAATGTCTGAGAATTTTAATTCATGATTGTAGAGAAATTCCTTCAATATCCTTTCTTCCATAGGTCAAAACTCTTGAGGAATTATTTAAGTATTACTGTGGTAAAACTATATTATGGTTGACAAGAATTTGAGTCATTATGTCGTTGTTACGGCAATAATTGTGAATAGTGAAGGAAAATATCTTATTACCAAAAGAGCAAACTGGGAGAAAGCGTTTCCTGACAGATGGACAGTTCCGGGGGGAAAGTTAGAAGTATTAGATTATGTCTTGCGAGAAAAAGACACCCCTCATCATTGGTACAATCTTTTTGAAGATACCGCAAGAAGAGAAGCAATAGAGGAGGTCGGATTAGAAATTACAGATATTGGTTACGTCACAAGTTTGGCATACCTAAGAAGCGACAAAATACCCTGCCTTATTGTTAGTCTATATGCAAAAGCAAAAGAAGAAAATGTAAGACTTTGTAATGCACTGACTGATTACGCCTGGGTAAATCTAAAAGAAGCCAAAGAGTATGATTTAATTGAAGGCATTTATGAAGAGATCGAAATTTTAGATAAAAAATTGAATCATGGAAAAAATTTAAGCTGGGGAGAAAATAAATTAAGCTAACTTCTGATCAAGCCATTGTCTAATCATAGCTTCTGGTTGTGCGCCAACAAATTCATCAACAACTTCGCCATCTTTGAAAAGTTTTACCGACGGAATAGACATTACTCCGTACTTTCCGGCAGCGTTTGAATTGTGATCAGTTTCAGCCTTAGCTACAACCAATTTGCCTTCATAGTCTTTTGCAATCTTTTCAAGAACTGGTCCAAGCATCATACAAGGTCCACACCAGCTAGCCCAAAAGTCCACCAATACAGGCATAGTCTTAGACTTCTCGATAACTTCTTTCTCAAAGTTTACATCTGTCACATTAATTTCCATAAAACATAATACCAATTTGTTTTTATAAATGTTAGGGAGCGGTGTTAACACTTCCCTATTGACGTTGTTAGCGACGCTGTTAGCAAAATATATTTAAAGATTTATCATATGTAGCACCATGGTAATAAGGTCAAATAAAAAAAAGCAGTTGACAAAGGCAGAGAAAATTTATCTATTAATCGCATTAATCGCATTTAACTTATTTTTCCTGCTTCAGTTCTTGATTGGATGGATTGGAATGTTGATAGGATTTATTTTTGCATCTTTTGTGATGATTGTTTCAGGAGCCTTATCTTTTGTAATTTCTGCAGCTGCTTCCTTTGCTCCAAAAGCCTGGATTAGTCAATATGTAGCAGCCGGAATAATATCCCCCACAGCAGTAGCATTCCTTTCAATTGCGCTAGTCTGCCTTGGTTTACTTTGGATGATAGGAAATTATTACCTGGCAAAATATTCCTACAAAGTGAGTATGTGGTACATAAAACTAAATGTCAAACTTTTCAAAAAATATGGAAATTAAAAAAATCGCTTTTTGGCTTCTTGTAGTTGGGGTTATTGCCTTAATGATGGGAGCAGTTGTAAGCGTGTTTACATTTAATGTTGACGAATTTAATAAAAAAATTGCAGAGTGTAGAGATAAAATAAATAATAGTAGCTGCCCCCTTTTTAATGGAAAATACAGCTGGTATATTAAGGGTGAAAAAACTTGGGACTGGGATAAATCTTCTAGCGAAATAGAAAGTTAGAGTAAATATAAAAACCAGCCACTCTTTGATGTTCTATGGATTATTCGAAAATTTGTGAAGTATACGATGCTTTAGAGTCAACAACAAAGGGTTTAGAAAAAACAACCATACTTGCAAATTTTTTAGGTGAAATAAATGATAGTCCAGAATTTGTCTACCTGTTACAAGGTCGATTGTTTGCAGATTATGACAATCGAGAACTTGGAGTCTCGCACCAATTGGTAATTCGTGCAATCTCGAGAGCGGCAGGGATTACTGATGCAGAAGTTGTCGATGAATTTAAAGAACTCGGAGAACTGGGTAAAGTGGCAGAGTCGGTTTTAAAGAAAAAGAAAAAGCAAACAGCTTTATTTTCAAAAAAATTAAGTGTAGAAAAAGTAATGGAAAATTTAAGAAAAATACCTACACTAGAAGGAAAGGGCGCAGTTGATTTGAAAATAGGATTTATTATTGATCTATTGCACTCAGGAACTCCAAGAGAATCTAAATATATCATAAAAACTGTTTTAGGCGATTTGAAAATAGGAGTAGGTTCTGGAATTCTAAGAGATGCAATCGTAATGCATTGTTTCAAGCCAAAAGACTCCGAGGATAAAAAAGTTTGTATCACTGCAGTCCAGGATGCATACAACAAAGCAACAGATTTTGCAGAAGTTTTTGAGAGAGCCTGCAATGATTCACTGGAAAAAATAAAATTAGAGCCAGGCAAGCCATTGAAGGTAATGTTATTTCCAAAGGCAAAAAATATTGAAGATGCATTTAAGATTGTCGGTCGACCGGCGGCATTTGAGTACAAGTATGATGGTTTTAGAGTTATGATCAATAAGGAAAAAGGTGGAAGAATCAGAATATTTACTCGAAGACTGGAAGAAGTAACAACACAATTTCCTGAGATTGTAGAATATGTAGAAAGCCATGTTCATGGGGAAAGTTTCATTCTTGATGCGGAAGCAGTAGGATTTGATGCAAAAACAAAAGAGTATACTGACTTTCAAGCAATTAGTCAAAGAATAAGAAGAAAATACGGAATTTCTGAAATGAGAAAGGCGCTACCAATTGAACTAGCAGTTTTTGATATTATTTACCATGACGGAGACAATCTAATTAATATGCCATTTTCTAAAAGAAGACAGCTGATTGAACATATCATACAACAAGAAAAATTCAAAATAATTCTTGCAAAACAAATCATTAGTGATGATGCCAAAGAAGTAGAGGCATTTTACGAAGAGGCTCTCAGTGAGAAACAGGAGGGATTAATGGGGCGAAATCTAAGCGCACCATACAAACCAGGAGCCCGAATTGGTCATGCCGTTAAATTAAAGCCAGAAGATAAAGATTTTGATTTGGTGATTACCGGTGCCGAATGGGGAACAGGAAAAAGAGCGGGTTGGCTAACATCATTTGATGTCGCATGTAGGGACAATGGAGAGCTACTGCAAATTGGGAAAGTCTCTACCGGATTAAAAGAAATTCCAGGCGAAGGCTTAACCTTTGGCGAGATGACAGATATATTAGAAAAAATATTGATTGAGACAAAGGGCAGAAAGATAGAAGTTAGGCCAGAAATTGTAGTATCAGTACAATATCAAGATATTCAAAAATCACCAACATACTCAAGTGGCTATGCTTTAAGATTCCCCAGGATTACCAGATTAAGAGCAGACAGGGGAGTAAATGACATAGCAACAGTAGATGAGGTTAGGACGGAAGCCAGATAATGAAATATTTTATAGGTTATCTAATAAAAGGGCAGGCAAAAGAATATCAGGAAAAATTAATTGATAAGATTTCAGAAGGGTTCAATGTTAGAAATTTAAATGAATATATTCCTGCACACTTCACTCTTAAGTCTCCATTTAGTACAAATGATATAAAGCATGTTGAAAAAATATTGAAGGTATTTTGCAGTAAAGAAAAAAGTTCCAAAATAAGAATTGATAGCATAGGAAATTTTAATAGACGAGTCATCTATTTGGGTGGCGAACTTTCTCTAGAGACGATAGGGACCCTCAGAAGATTAATAGATAAATTGAGAACAATTCCCTGGATGAGATTTGATAAATTTGACCTAGTGGAAGATAATTTCCACAGCACACTAACACGAGCAAAAGATAGTAATCAATTCAAAGAGATTATGAATTTTCTCTATAAAGAAAAACCTGACTTTGATGTTGACTTTGACAATATAGCAATTCTGCGAAGAGAAAAAGATCGCTGGGTAATTCATAAAGAATTTGCGATAAAATAAGAAGCGAACAAATGATAAACATTTAAACTATTAAATATATATTATTTTATGGAAAAAATTAAATGCAGGTTAGTAGACCTTGCTACTGGACACAGTTCGGAAGTTGTTGAATTAAGAAGAGCAGCCGTGAAAGTCGCTTCAGAATACAAGCCAAAAGAAATGAATTTGGATACTATTCAAAGTAATATTAGACAAAACCCCTCTGGGAATATTTACATTGCTGAAATACTATATCAAGAAAGACAGGGTGAGATGGCGAAAAATCCAAGACCATTTAGAAAAGAGAGTGTTAATATTTTTGAATAATTTACATTAAGGTAACAGAATAACCCCGTCAATTAAATCAAAGCCTTTATAAAGGAAATTTAATATACTATTGTATGGCAGTAGCTAAAAAAAAGGTTTCTAAAAAAGATAATTCTAAAGAAGACACAACATTAAAAGTTCAAAATATTGTTGCAACCACATCTTTAGAAAAAGAGGTTTCTCTAACAAAATTAGCGAGAACTCAACCAAACACAGAATATAATCCAGACACTTTCCCGGGATTAGTCTTAAGAGTCAAAAAGCCAAAGTCGGCAGTTCTGGTTTTTAGCTCAGGAAATTTAGTTTGCACGGGAACAAAGTCGGTCTCACAAGTTCGTGATGTTGTTCAACAGGTTATTAAGCAACTAAAGAAGATTGGCGTATATGTTACAATTAAGCCAAAAATTACAGTTCAAAACATTGTTGCATCTGGAGCAATTAACTTAGACTTAAATCTAAACACGCTAGCTTTAGAATTAGAAAATACAGAATATGAACCAGAGCAGTTTCCAGGTTTAGTTTACAAATTGGAAGATCCAACAGCAACATTCTTACTTTTCTCAAACGGAAAATTAGTTTGCACGGGAACAAAAAACAAATCACAACTAGATGATTCTATGGTCCAGTTAAATAAGAATGTTAGAGCTGCATTAAAAAGAATCAAAGAAATAGAAAAGAAGAAAGCGGAAGAAGAAGACGAATTCTAAGAAAGCACTAGTCAAGATGAATCCCTATTTATCATCAAATAATTTCAATATATCCCAAACACTAGTCAATGTGAATTTACATTCATCATTGTGTAATTTAAATATGCCCCAAACACTTATATAGCGATTTTTTTACAATTTAATATGGCAGTTGAAAAAGGAAATAAGATTAAAGTTGAGTATACCGGAACTCTTGAGAGTGGTGAAGTTTTTGATGCTAGCGAGAGACATGGTCAGCCATTAGAATTTGAAGCAGGTGCCGGAATGGTAGTTTCTGGATTTGATGCTGCTGTAATGGGAATGGAAATAGGTGAAGAAAAGGAAATTACATTAAAACCAGAAGAGGCTTATGGAGAACCACATCCAAACGCTATACAGAAAGTTCCAAAAGATAAATTTCCTGCTGAGGCTGAAGCTGGCATGATGATTGGAGTTCCCTTACCAAACGGACAACAAATTCCTGCGAAGATTACAGCTATAGATGATAAAGAAGTTACAATTGATATGAATCATCCAATGGCAGGCAAAACACTTATCTTTAAGATAAAAATCGTCGCTATAGAGTAATTTTTAAACTAAAGATTCTTACATTTGCTATGGTGAACTTCAGAGAAACTATAACATCTTCTGGCCGTCGTGTGCTTGGAGGAAAAGACGCAGAAACAAACGACGAGTTAATTAACAATTCAAATCCAAAAGAAACAATATTACATACAAGTGCTCCTGGCAGCCCATTCGTAAATGTTGGAGAAAGCCCATCAAAACAAGATATTAAGGAGGCTGCAATTTTTTGTGCGAAATATTCTCAGGATTGGAGAGATACCAAACAAGATGTAATTGTAAACAAATTTCAACGAAGTAATATGAATAAGTCTACAAAAATGAAAGCAGGAAGTTGGGAAGTGAAAAATCAAGAAAGGATTAAAGTTAAGAAGACAGATATTCTAAAATTTGAAAAGGGATTGCGATCCGAAGGGATTGCTTTAGGAGAATAATGAAGCCAATAAAAAAATTACAGCTAGGGAAAAACGGATTAACAGAATCCTTCATAGACCAGGTAAAATCAATTTTTGAAAATGAAAAATTGATAAAAATTACCATTCTAAAATCAGCATGTAGAGACAAGTCTGATGCAGAAAAAATAGCAAAAGATTTAGTAATTGCACTCGGTCCAAAATATGGCTATAAATTAGTCGGTTATGTTTTGACAATTATTAAGTATAGAAAAGAGCAGCGTTAACTTTATAAACTAAATTTATGAACAATTATTAGGTTAATGAGCTGCGGCTTATCTATCTCTGCAAAGAGAGCCTAAGAATAAGAAAATGGCAAAAACAATATTTACAAAAGATCCTGTGAAATATATTCCAGCTCTAGCTGAAGCACTTAAGAACATTGAAGCATTTAATGTTCCTGAATGGGCTATATATGTTAAATCTGGTGTTTCGAGAGAAAGGCCTCCAGCAGATGAAGATTTTTGGTACACTAGAGCAGCTTCAATCCTAAGACAATTATACATCAAAGGTGTTGTTGGAGTAGGAAAATTAAGAACAAGATACGGATCAAGAAAAGATCGAGGTGGAAAGCCAGATAAATTCAATAAATCAGGTGGAAAAATTATTAGAGTTATTTTACAACAAGCCGAAGCAGCTGGATTGGTAGAGAAGGTTACAAGATTACAGCACGGAAGAAGATTGACCCAGGCAGGCAGAGACTTATTAGATTCTATTGAAGTTGAAAAATTAAAAGGACTAGATATTGAGTCTGTTAGTGTTAAGCATATGGAAATTGCCCAAGAAGATATGCAAGACCAAGAAGAAGCAATAGGCGAAGCAATAGAAGTTAGTGAAGACAAAGGTGAGGAAATAATTGAAGAAATTAAAGAAGCAGCTGAGGAGAGTAAAGAATAATGGCAAGTCGTAAAGCTAAGGCTAGAAGTAGTAAGAAAAGACATCTTGATAGAGCTCAGAGACAAACAAAGTGGGCACCATTCTGGACAGTTATAAAGAAATTTGGAAAAGGAAAGAAGGTCCATCCATCAAGAATTACTCATGTTAAAAGATCATGGAACAGAACTAGTCTTAAAATTAAACCAAGGAAGATGGCTAAGAAACATTTAGGATAATGGCAGAAGAAAACAAAACTAAAGTTGAAAAAGAAGCTAAAGAAACAAAGAAGCTAGAAGAATTTAAAGAAACTGAAGAAAACAAAGAAGCTGTTGCTAAGAGTGAGGGAAAAGTTGAGATTAAAAAAGAAGAATCAAAACCTGCAGTTACAAAAACTTCAAAGAAGGCCAAGACAGAAGAGAAGGTTGAGTTAGAAAGAGAATACGTTGTACCTTTAAAAAAGGGAGTTCTTAACGTTCCACATTACAGGAGAGCAAAAAAAGCAATTCGAGTTCTAAAAGAATTTATTGTTCAGCATATGAAGGTCAGAGATAGAGACTTAAGAAAAGTAAAGATTGATATTCATTTGAATAATGAATTATGGTTTAGAGGAATTAAGAAGCCAGCAAACAAGATTAAAGTTAAGGCTAAGAAGATTGGCGAAATTGTTTATGTTGAATTAGCAGAAATCCCTGAAACTAGAAAATTCATCATGGCTCGTGAAGCAAGAAAGAAGGCAGAGTTTGAAGCGGCTAAAATTAAGAAGCCAAAAAAATCCAAGGAAAAAGCAGAAAAAGATTCTGACAAAGATGGCGTTTCTGATAAAATAGAAGAAAAGGAAGACATCAAGGCTGTCATTGAGAAATCTGCTGAAATTGGTAAAGCTAATGCTAAGACTGAAAAACATACAATAAAGGGTCCTCATGCAAAAAAGACAATGCCAGTAAAAGGGAATCCTAAGAAATAATTTTTATTATGAACGACAGAATTTATAAAATTGACAAA